>Ga0209102_1000536_pt1 | contig 24802 bp, 26 predicted proteins | sample ConPoolayeHmetaG_FD_185483 | JGI IMG/M metagenome (GOLD analysis project Ga0209102, IMG submission 185483) | Hot spring microbial mat communities from California, USA to study Microbial Dark Matter (Phase II) - Cone Pool mat layer H metaG... ...
CGTTATATATCTCGGTATAATGCCTGTATTCAAGCTCGTCCCGCTTCTTCCACAGGTCTCGGTGTTCCCTTTGGAGTCTCTTCAATTCCAGACGAAGGTCTTTAATCCTATCAGCAATTTGTAGCAGCTCCTCAATCACTTTTTTCCCTTTCCATCACCGTAACCTCCTTTTGTACGACTCTCCTTTGTAACGAAAAAAACATAACATTATATCCCGACCCTACTTTTAAGGAGAGCGGGTTAAGGGGGGAGGTTGAAGAGGGGGGTGGGTCTACACCTCGATTTTTACCAATTCCTCTTCTTCTCTTGGTTCAAAAGGTGTTTCCATCATCTCTTTAGCACAGACTTTTAGGGATTCCAGCAGTTTCTTTTTGGTCTTCTCCTGAGCATTAACACCAGGTAAATCAATTAGCCACCCAATCCACCAACCATCACTTTTTTTAATAACCGCTCTAAATTGCATTTTGCCTCACCTCTTATTTAATAAAAGGAATTTCCAAATCCCGGCAAATTTTTCTGGCTAGCTCATCCACTATTTCATTATGACGCGGGACTGCCGTTCTATATTTACCTTTCTGATAAATGCTGTGCCTGCTTCCCTCTCTAACGAGGAAGGCACCGCTAATTATCAGGTATTTTATTAGTTCTTTCCTTTTCGTAAATTCATTATATAACGGATATCGGGCTAATGTCATCCATTATTAACCAAAAACGCAGCCATTTTAGCTGTGCCTGGTTCGAGTCCGCCAGTAGAGCAAGTTGGATTCGAGCTGGAATAGGCATTTAAGAGGGGCGCTAGCCTCTCTTGCTTTTTCTTCCCCCTCTCCTTTTAAGGAGAGGGGGTCAGGGGGTGAGGTCAAGAAACTACTAGATAGTTATTCAGTGTGATAAAATTGAGGAGGGTTACCCAAGGAAGATAAGGCTTTGTTATATATATTACATGGTCAGGACGATTTTTCTCTTGCCCGAGCCCTTGAGGAAATAAAAGGGCAGATAGGTGACCAGGCAGCTTTAGCGCTCGGCACCACCACGCTTGATGGACAACAGCTATCTGTCGACCAGTTACGAACCGTTAGTGAGACGGTGCCCTTTCTCGCCGAGAAGCGCTTGGTCATAGTTAATGGCTTGCTGGAACGCTTTGAACCTCAGCCCGGGTCCCGCCGCCAGAGGAGAACCCCCAGAGTAGCGGAACATCAGGACGAGTATAAAGCCTTTAGTGACTGTATCGGCAGAATACCGGATAGCACCGTATTAGTGTTAATAGAGGGTAGAATAACCAGCGGTAACCCGCTATTCAAGGAACTTGCCCGTAAGGCGACGGTAAAAGCCTTCCCCCTACTGAAGGAGGCGGAACTCCGTGAGTGGGTGCGAAAGCGAGTGGCGGATAAAGGTGGTAGCATCTCTCCCACCGCAGTGAGCCTGCTCGCCAGACTGGTGGGGAGTAATCTGTGGATTATGGCCAGTGAAATCGATAAGCTAATCCTGTTTGCTCCAGACCGCCGCATTGAGGAAGATGATGTCAGGACATTAGTTGGCTATACTCAGCAGGCTACCGTTTTTGCTATGGTTGACGCTATCCTTGATTCCAGAGCTGAGCTGGCGGAGCAGTTACTACAGCACCTGCTCCAGAGGGGGGTAGCTCCAGCTTATCTTCTGTATATGCTGTCACGACAGGTTCAGATGATAGTCAGGGCAAGGGAGCTGAGAAGTCGGGGGGAAGTCAAAACAGAAATCCAGAATAGGTTAGGTTTAGCCTCGGAGTTTGCTTTAAGTAAAACATTAGAGCAAGCCAGCAGGTACCCTTTACCGCGCCTTAAGGAGGTATATCACCACCTTTTGGAGACTGACCTCTCGATTAAGACCGGGAAATATGATGCTGAGCTTGCCCTCAGTGTCCTGGTGGCTGAACTATGCCAGCGAGGTAAAGCTTCTACGAGGGAAAGGGTCAGATGACTGGCAGAGAGAGACCAATCATAGCTATCACCATGGGCGATGCTGCTGGTGTTGGACCGGAAATTATTGTAAAGGCTCTCCAGCTAAAGGAAATCTGTAGCCTTTGCCGCCCCTTGGTAGTAGGTGAAGATAGCATAATGCGGGAAGCAATCAAGCTGGTAAACAGCCCGTTGAAGCTGCGTCTGGTCAAGACAGTAGATGAACTTAAGGGTCAATCCGGCGTTATTGACCTTCTTGATTTGCGCAATCTCGACCGTAAGGAAGTCATCACCGGTCAGGTCTGCCGAGCTTGTGGCAAAGCCGCTATGGAGTATGTCGCTAAAGCCGCCGAACTGGCGCTACAGGGCAAGGTTAAAGCTGTGGTAACGGCGCCAATCAATAAGGAAGCCACCAGGCAGGCTGGTTATGGAGATGTGGGGCATCTGGAGTTTCTGGCTCGCCTGACCGGCGCTACCGAGTATGCTACCATGCTGGTTACCGGGTCGCTACGGGTTGTTCATCTGAGCACTCATTACTCCCTGAAACAAGCCTGTGCTCTGGTGACCGGGGAAAGGATACTGGCTAAATTAAAGTTGACCCATAGTTCCTTTCGACAGTGGGGAATTGAACACCCCCGTATTGGGGTAGCGGCGCTTAATCCACACGCTGGCGAAGGAGGGCTCTTCGGCACCGAGGAGATTGAACAGATTTTGCCGGCGATAAAGGAAGCACAAAATTTGGGTATAGACGCCCGCGGTCCTTTTCCTGCCGATTCAATCTTCACCCGTGCTATTAATGGGGAGTTTGATGTCGTTCTTGCCATGTATCATGACCAGGGACATATTCCTATAAAGGTACATGGCTTCAAAGAAAGCGTGAGTGTTGCCCTGGGATTACCATTTGTGCGGACTTCCGTTGACCACGGCACCGCCTTTGATATTGCTGGCAAGGGTATTGCCGATTCGCAAAGTCTCGAGGCGGCAATAAAGACAGCCGTTACGTTGAGCGAAGAGAAAAGACTTAAATCTTAGCTAATAGCCATTACGGGTCTTCCCGGCAGTAAATCCTCCTTCGTTGACAGCCAGTATGACTTACACTAAAATCTCTGTATGATTATGACGAGTGATGACCTTCGAACGGCCTTCTTGAAGTTCTTTGAGAGCAAAGGGCACAAAATTATCCCCAGCTCCTCCCTGATACCCCATGGCGACCCCACGCTCTTGCTCACCAGTGCCGGTATGGTGCAGATTAAGCCCTACTTCTTGGGCGAAGCAGTGCCCCCCAGCCCCCGCCTGGCATCGTGTCAGAAGTGTTTTCGTACCACCGATATTGAATCGGTCGGCGATTCTACTCACCTTACCTTTTTTGAAATGCTGGGCAATTTCAGTGTGGGTGATTATTTTAAACAGGAGGCGATTAGCTGGGCATGGGAATTCGTTACCCAGCATTTAAGGTTACCAGTCGAACGTCTGTGGGTAACCATTTTCCTGGATGACGATGAAGCTTTTCGGTGCTGGCGGCAGGTGGGAGTTCCTGAAGAAAGGATACTCAGGTTTGGGGAACAACACAACTTCTGGGGACCAGCCGGCGATTCCGGGCCCTGCGGACCGTGTAGCGAAATCTTCTATGACTTTGGGGGGGAGGTTGGCTGCGGGAAGCCTTCCTGCGTCCCAAATTGTGGCTGCGCCCGTTTTTCCGAAATCTGGAACCTGGTCTTTACCCAGTTTAATCAGGATAAAGACGGGAAACGTACTCCCCTATCCAGGCCTAACATTGATACCGGTATGGGCTTGGAGCGGACAACCGCCGCCTTGCAGGGTAAGACCTCTGTTTATGAAACTGACCTGTTTGTGCCTTTGATGAAACGTGTCTCTGAGTTAGCGGGGAAGAAGTACGGAGCTGGTCAGGTTACGGATAATGCTATGCGGATAGTAGCTGAACACAGTCGTGGTATCGCCTTTCTTATAGGTGACGGGGTAATGCCCAGCAATGAGGGAAGGGGCTACGTGCTTCGCCGACTCATACGCCGTGCCGCCCTCTTTGGCAGAAGGTTGGGACTGGAGAGAGCATTTCTGGGCGAGATGGCTAAGACTGCTATCAAACAAATGGGACACGCCTATCCCGAACTGAGGCAAAGACAGGACTTTATATTCAAGGTAATCGAGCTTGAAGAGGCGGGGTTCGGTGAGACACTGAACACCGGTCTGGAACTGCTGGATGAGATTATCAAGGACACAGCCAGCAAAGGGAAAAACAGAATCTCCGGCAAAGAGGCATTTAAGCTATATGATACCTATGGATTCCCGGTGGAATTGACGAAAGAAATTGCCGCTCAGTCGGGTCTTTCCGTAGATTTAACGGGCTTCGAAAAGGAAATGGAGAGGCAGCGGGAGAGAGCCAAGACTGCCCAGAAATTCGGAGTAGCTGAAAAAGAAATTGCCGGGCTGAAAGATATACTTGACATAACAGCTACTAACTTCACCGGCTACCATAAATATATACAACGAACATCTATTGTTAGCCTTCTGGTTAATAATGACTCTGTGGCTAAAATTGTAGAGGGACAGGAAGCGAGTATGGTTCTGGAATCTACCCCTTTCTACGGTGAGATGGGGGGACAGGTGGGCGATACCGGCGAGATACGGAGTTCAAAAGGACATTTTTCGGTCACCAATACTATTCGGATTCCACAGGATATTATTGTTCATCAGGGACGAGTTACCGAAGGTAGCTTTACGGTAGGGGATGAAGTGGAAGCTGAGGTTGACAGGGAACGGCGGCTGGATATTGCCCGCAACCATACGGCTACCCACCTGCTCCAGGCAGCCCTCCGCGAGGTGCTGGGGCAACACGTCCAGCAGAGGGGGTCCCTGGTAGCCCCGGACTATTTCAGGTTTGATTTTTCCCACTTGGTCGCCATGACCAGAAAAGAAATAGATGAAATTCAGCACATTGTTAATGATAGGATTCGCCAGAACCTGCCGGTGTATGATGAGGATATTCCCTATAAGCAGGCGATAGCAGAAGGGGCAATAGCCCTGTTTGACGAAAAATATGGCGATATAGTCCGTGTGCTCAGAATCGGTAGGCCGCCAATTAGCGCTGAGCTGTGTGGCGGCACCCATGTCACCACTACCGGCGAGATAGGTTTCTTTCATGTTATCAGCGAAAGCAGTATCGGTGCTGGTCTGCGCCGTATTGAAGCCGTTACCGGCAGGGGAGCTGAGAGATACATTGCTCAGCGCTTTTTGGATTTGGAGAAGATTGCCAAATATCTGGATACTGAACCATATGAAGTTGTGGCTAAAGTGCAGAGCCTGTCTGCGGAGCTGAAGAACGAGCGCAGGCAGATTCAAACTCTGGAGAGGGAACTCTCCAAAAAGATAGCTGAGTCTTTGCTGAACCAGGCAGAGATTGTTAACGGCGTCAGGGTTTTGGTCGCCAGGGTGCCGCCTTCCCGGATTGAGGTTCTACGAGAGATGAGCGACCTGCTCAGGGACAAGCTAAAGAGTGTCGTAGTAGTTTTGGGTTCAGTTTATGAAAATAAGCCGGTCTTTGTAGCGGCAATAACTCCTGATTTAGTAGCCAGAGGCTATAATGCAGGGGATATAGTCAAGCGGGTGGCACAGGTGACAGGTGGCAGTGGGGGTGGTAGGGCAGCACTGGCTCAGGCTGGCGGTAAAAACAAGGATAAGCTGGACGAAGCTCTCGGTCTGGTGAAAAAGCTTATATAGAGCTTTGAAAAACCCGAGTTTATCATCGAGGTGTTACCACGCGCAGTGCCGGGCTTGATATTGGGGACAAGAGGATAGGGGTGGCTCTCAGTGACCCGGGGGGCATTTTAGCCAGCCCTTTCACCATTATTGACCGCAGAGACGAGAAACGGGCTCTAGAAGCTATTATCGATATTATCAGTGAGCATCAGGTCAAGCAGGTCGTGGTTGGTCTGCCACGCTCGATGAATGGCAGTATCGGAGTGCAGGCGGATAAGGTGAGGGCTTTTGTTCAGCGTCTTACCGCTCATATCAATGTTCCTGTTGAGTTCAGGGATGAACGCCTGACTACGGTAGCCGCCAAGCGCTTAATGCGGGCGGCTCGTCCTGGAAAGTCTCAGAAGAAGGCCAGGGATGACGCTGTGGCTGCGGCTCTCATCCTGCAGGGCTACCTGAATGAAACACGAAACCACGATGAATAATCCTAATGCCTTCCGTTTGATGAAAACCTGCCCGGGAAGTAAAGCTCGTGCTGGGGAGTTGGTAACACCACACGGTGTGGTGCCGACGCCGGTCTTTCTACCGGTAGCCAGCCAGGGTACGGTTAAAACACTAACTCCTGCGGAAATCAAAGACATCGGGATAGCCATGGTACTGGCTAATACCTATCACCTCTACCTCAGACCGGGCATTGACGTGATTGAGAAAGTGGGAGGTTTACATAAATTCATGGGCTGGGGTGGGGCTCTTCTTACCGATAGTGGTGGCTATCAAATCTTCAGCTTGGCTCGATTGCGTCAGGTCAGTGACAAGGGAGTTGTTTTCCGTTCCCATATTGATGGTGGTGAGCACCTGATTACCCCTGAGTTAGCTATCCGGTACCAAGAGGCTCTTGGTGCCGATATTATTATGGCCTTGGATGAGTGCCCTGCTTATGATAACAGCTTTGAGAAGGTACGGGAGGCAATGAATAGAACCCACCAATGGGCGGAGAGATGTCAGAGAGTCAAAAAGCGGGATGACCAGGCTCTATACGCCATCGTTCAAGGCGGGGTCTTCCCCGAGCTCCGTCGCCAGTCGGCTGAATATCTCGTTTCACTGGATTTTCCCGGCTATGCCATTGGTGGCTTGAGTATTGGTGAACCTAAAAAGGTAACCTTCGCCGTAGTTGAGGAGACAATAGCCTTGTTACCCGAAGACAAACCGCGTTACCTTATGGGGGTGGGCTCTCCCGAAGATATTTTCGAGGGTATAGCCAGAGGGGTAGATATCTTTGATAGCGCCTTGCCGACTCGCGTCGCCCGAAATGGCGCCCTCTTTACCCGTCTGGGGCGGATAAACATTGGAAATGCCAGTTATTCCCGGATGGAGCGAGCGGTTGAAGCCGATTGCGATTGCTATACCTGCCGCACTTTTTCATTGGCTTATCTCCATCACCTGTTTAACGCTCGGGAACTATTGGCTTATAGACTAGCCACTATCCACAATTTAGCCTTCGTTAGCAAACTGATGCGGAGAATACGAGATGCTATTCTGGATGGCACTTTCGTTTCCTTCAAAGACGAGTTTCTGTCAAATTACCAACCTACAGATGAGCAAATACGGCTTGAGCAAAAGCAAAAGTGGCTGAAATCGTGGCTTGACAGGTCTTAAGGAAACTTAACATCTTGACTGGTAAAAGCAAAAAAGGAGGGTAAAAAATGAAAAACAGGGTGGTTATTGGATTAATAGTCTTTCTCCTCCTTATAACTGGCGCTGGCGGTTATTGGTCTTACGCTCTAAACAAGCAACTCAGCGGATTAGACAGCGAAATGCGAGCCTTCAAAACTGAAACAGCCGCAAAATTCGCCTCGACCCAGGGTGATATTACCAGCTTAGATGCTGAGCTTGTTACTTTAGACACTGAGCTTGGCACTTTAGATACCGAGCTTGCCGCCTTCAAAAGTGACACCGCCGCAAAATTCGCCTCAACCCAGAGCAGTATTAGCAGTATAAGCAGTGAGCTTAGCACCTTCAAGACTGAAACAGCCGCAAAATTCAGCTCAACCCAGAGTGATATTACCAGTTTAGATACGGAACTCGCCAATTTCAAAGCTGAAACAGCCAGCCAGTTCAGCGAGTTAACCATGAACGTCCGCCAAATCTATAAGGATGCGGTAAAAGGTGTGTGTCAAATTACTGACGGGGAGAACCGTATTGGCTCTGGTTTTGTATTCAGTGCAGAGGGGTATATCGTAACTCCCTGGCATGTTATCTACGGAGTTAACAGCATTGATGTCATTTTGCATGATGGCAGAATCGCCAAAGCATCTCTTATCGGTAGTGACCGATATAGTGACATCGCTGTATTAAAACTAGAAAAGGGATTGAACTTGGTACCACTTACATTGGCCGACTCTAATACCGTAGTCAATGGTGAGCCAGTCATAGTTATTGGCGCTCCATTTGAGTTATCGGATACCGTGAACTATGGCATTGTCAGCCGTAAAAAAGGAATGATAAGGTATCCCGACGGAAATTGGGTGGTTTGTAACTTGGTTCAGTATGATGCTCCAACGAACCCCGGGAACAGTGGAAGTCCGGTCATCAATTCTAAGGGCCAGGTTATCGGGATGGCGGCATACGGTATTACCCCGGAAAGTGGCAATGGCATTTCTTGGGCTATCTCCTCAAACAAGGTCAACAGGGTAGCTCGTGCTATCATTGACACAGGCTCTTTCAAAAATGCGACCCTACCCGGCAGTTGGTGGATGTCAGACCTGACTCCGGGAGCAGCTCGGAACAGGGGGCTGGAATCCAGCTTCGGTGCCCTCTTCCTTTACGCTAAGGGCGTAGGACAGGTTGAAACGGGCGATATAGTCGTTGCTGTTGATGGGATCCCTGTTAATGAGGCAGCCGACCTCTTTGGCTACATCGGAGAATTTAAGAGCCCGGGTGACACTATTACCCTAACGCTGGTAATTAGAGGCGGAATAAAAATAGAGGTACCCCTCGTCTTGGTCGAGGGATGGGTGTTTACTGGCTAGAGCGATTGAGACAAGATAGGAAAATAGGAAAGAGAGTAGTGTTTCTGCCTACCCCCATTCTTTTTGCTCTTTTTCATCCCCCACTGATTATGTAGAGAAGGTGGAGCTCATCTCCATCCTTGACCGGTTTAGCTAACCCCCCGGGATAAGCATCCTCTCCATTGACATAGATACCAACATAATTAAGCAGCCTGCCATTTTTACTAAACAGCATCTTCTTGATGTCAGGGAACTGTTTGGTTAGATTATCAAGGCACCCACCAACCGTGCTTCCGTTTACCTCAACCGTTTCCATGCTGTTGGCAAAAGGTTGCAAATATGAAGGGATAACTATCTTTATACCCATTTCTCCTATTTCTTACCCGCCAGGTGACCGCAATGTTCGCAATTTGGGTCTCGGTTAACCGTTAGCTCGGTGAATTTCATGCTCAGCCCTTCATAGACTAGTAGCCTGTTGGTCAGGAGCGTGCCAATCCCTACGAGGTACTTTATCGCCTCTGTTGCCTGGAGGCAGCCGATGACTGCCGGAGTAACCCCAACTACCGGGAATTTCTCCTGAGGGATAAGCCCCCGATACACGCATCTCAGACAGGCCGTTTTGCCCGGGATTATCGTCATTACCCTTCCCTCAAGACCGTAGACGGCTCCATGGATGAAGGGGATACGGTTCTCGATGGCTGCCTTATTGAGCAAATATCTGGCTGGAAGATTGTCCATAGCATCGACTATTACGTCAAAGCCGGCTACCAGTTTTGAGACGTTATCTTCGTTTATTGTCTCGTCTCTAGCTTCTATTTTCACGCCTTGGTTTAACTGTCTCAGTTTTTCGGCGGCTGAGTCAACCTTGTTCCTGCCAATGTCTTTGTCCCAGTGTAGAATCTGCCGGTTTAGGTTACTGAGCTCTACTCTATCGTGGTCAATTATCCGGATCGTTCCCACCCCAGCCGCCGCTAGGTATATGGCTGAAGGAGAACCAAGACCTCCGCCGCCGGCAATCACCACCTTTGCTTGCTTGAGTTTTTCCTGTCCCTCTTCACCGAACCCTCTCATTATTATCTGCCGGTCATACCTTTCCTTTTCATCTTTGGTGAGCATAGCTTTTACTCCTTGTGTGAGCCTGTCTGGCAGATTTTTACTTCACCCCAGATCCCCACTTTATCATCCTTGATGATTAGGACTCCAGTTACTCCCTCAATGCTCTTGGCTAATTCAGTCCCGTTCGGGATATCTTCTGGTTGCTTAATCAGGTTGCCTATCGCGGTAGCCGCCGCATCCGCCAGGGGGGTTGAAGGAGAAAGAACCACGACGGCATCAGCCTGCCCGAAGCTCAGCGAATGTCCGACTCTTCCTGAGGAGGTGCAGATTCCTAACGGTGTCTGAGCGGCTTCAATTTCCAGACCGATTTTGCCTGTTAGCGGCGAGCTGCCAGCGTAAATGCCGACGATTCTTTTTTTGAGGCTCTTCAAGAAAATGTCGCCGCCGTTCTCTACAATTATCTCTGGAGAGAAGGCTAGTAGCCCGGTGCCGACAAATTCAGCTATTGCCCCGGCTACTGATGCCATCGGACCAACTCCAGCTTTTGCGGCTGACTCCGCCATCAACTTTACAATCTGCGGGGCATCATCATCAACAAGGACGGGTTCAAGTGAGGTTAGAAATGAGGGGTGGCGTTTGATATACCTCTCCAGCGCCTCACGGTACTTTGTCACCAGTCTCAGGGCTTTGCTTTTGAGGTTTTTCGAGGCACGAATGCATAAATCGGTCTCCTTCACGGTTACATTAAAGGTGACCAAGTCTTTGTCTTTAATCCAATGGCGATAGGTTCTGGGCTCCCACATCGCTTAAAAATGCACTTCCATCGCTCTCGGGGGGCAGGCCTTGATACACATTCCACAGGCTATACACTTTTCGTTGCGGAAATTAACCTGTCTGGTGGCAGGCTCAAGCTCAAAAGCTCCGGTGGGGCAGACAGTGATACAGGCACCGCAATGAGTGCACCGTTCCTCATTACGGGTCACATCTTGGCTGAGTGATTGAATTCTCACCCCGGTTTGGATTAAGTACTCGATACCTTTATCATAGTCCTCCTGTTCCCCGCTCATTTCTATTACCAGAAGTCCTTCCTCTTCGGGGGTAACTGAAGCCTTTAGGATGTTAAAGTCAAGGTTAAAATCCCTGACCAGCCGACTCACTATCGGTCGGTCAACCAGGCGCCTGGGGAAATGCAGGACTATCCTTTTAGAAACAGTCATATCTACTACTCCTCTATCGGGCGCTCTTTCAGTGGCTTAACGGTGATGCCTGATTCCATACCGGGCAGGGGTGCCACCGGTTCGGTGAGTAGGAATTTACCGCTCAGTATCCACTCTTTCAGAATAGTGGCGATTTCTACCGCCCGCGGGTAGCTTGAGAGAGAGGCGGTGGGTACTTTCTTACCCTTGACTGTTATCTCGCCGCTCTTTAGTTGAGCGTAGCTGACTTCACCCAGGATATCTGGTTTCATCTGGGGGTACGCCTGTGAATAGTCTACCACCGGAGCCAGAATATCAGCGTCAGTTACGGTAGTATATTGTAGGATTTCTTCCGAGAGTATCGGGATGGGGATTCCAACCCCAACGCTGAGGGTGCAACCATAGCCCAGCATGCTTGTTCCCACCAGCCACCTGGGGCTCATCTGTTTCAGGTCACCAATTACGGCTAAAGTCCCCGCTCCTCTCCTTGGTACTCCTTTTTCAGTGCGGAGCGCACTGGGGTTGTGCTGGGTTCCCTGCCAGGCAACGAAGCCTATACCGCCACCCAGAAATATCTTGGTACCAATGCCAATCGTCTTGTAATAGGGGTCATTCAGCAGGGGAGAGAGTTGCCCGGCAGAACAATAGTTGGCGTTGCCTAAATTTGGCTTTAGTATTCCCATATAGGTATAGATTGTTTTTTCTGATAGGTTCACCGCCACGTTATAGTTCTGATAGGCGTTCCTGGGGTTAAACAACACCGCCTCATTGAGGTCTTTGATGTTGATCCAGGTCTCAAGCCGTCTCCGCGGGTAGCAATCTGTACCATAAGCCGTAGCCACCAGCCTGACGTCTTTACCGGCAACAAGCTCTTCAATCACATGTCCGCCACCGTAATTGAATTCGCCGGGATGAATCCTATTTCTGGGGTCATCGTCAGGGAGGGCACCAGCGCCGATTATTAAGTCCACGGCGGCTATTCCGGCATAGGCCGGGACATCATTTAGGTAAACGCGCCCACCTCCCAGCTTTATTCGTGGGCTGGTGTGTCCGATATTGAGGTAGGCGGCGGATGAGCACATAGGACCAAAGGTACCGGTGGTAACAACGTCTACTTCCTGGGCAGCTTTCTTGACTCCCTTTTCTTTAACAAAGTCTATTATTTCTTCGGCAGTAAGCACTACTGCCTTGCCCTCTTTTATCTTCTGGTTGATCTCTTTGATTGTTTTTGACATATCGTAAAGATATTAGTATTAAATTCACAGCTTGTCAATTTACGCCTGACTCAGGTTGAAGAGCATCCTTCGCTTAAGCTATAATAACTATGAATAACGCTGGAATTACTCAACGAGAAGGTTGCTATGAAGCGTACGCTTATTTCTGACCTGCGCAAGTCAATCGGTAAGACGGTAAAGATTAACGGATGGGTTGAAGCGGTACGCGACCAGAAGACCATGCAATTTATCATCGTCAGAGACCACACGGGTCTTGTGCAGGTTGCTTTGGAGCGGTCAAAACAGAATGGACAACTCAATGAGATGGTGGCCTCGCTCAATGTTGAGTCTGCCGTTGAAATCTTTGGGGAAGTTGTTGAAGACGCTAGGGTGAATCTTGGCGGCATTGAAATAAGACTTGCCGGGCTTGAGGTGAAGGCGGCGGCGCCGGAGGAGTTCCCGATTGATATTTCGGGTAAGACGCAAACGGGGCTGGATAAAAGGCTCGACTGGCGGTTTTTAGACCTCCGCCGGCCGGAAGCTCTCCTCGTTTTTAAGGTTCAGACGACAGCCGAGATGGCGATGCGGGAGTACTGGGTCTCACAGGGATTTATCGAGATTCATTCCCCGAAGTTTATGGGCAGTGCCAGTGAGACCGGAGCCGAGTTGTTCGAGGTCAAATACTTTGACCGAACTGCCTATCTTGCCCAATCACCTCAGTTCTACAAGCAGATGGCGATGGCGGCTGGCTTTGATAGGGTATTCGAGATTGGTCCGGTGTTTCGTGCCAATCCATCGTTTACAGCACGGCATGACACTGAGTTCACCAGTGTTGATGTGGAGATGTCCTGGATCGCCTCCCACGAGGATGTCATGCAGTTCGAGGAATCGTGGCTTCAACACGTGATCAGGACTGTCAGGGATAAACACGGTGAGGATATTCTCAGGACTTACGGGGTTGAGTTGAAAGTCCCTGAGTTACCTTTTCCACGAGTTACGATGAAAGAGGCTAGGAATATGCTCGGAAAACTCGGGCTGGCGTTGCCGAACAAAGGCGACCTTGACCGAGAGGCAGAATTGGCTCTGGCAAATCACGTTATGAGAGAGACAAATCATGAATTCATGTTTCTAACCGACTACCCGGCTACAGTTCGCCCGTTTTACCATATGAGGTATGAAGATGCTCCATCTATCACTAAGAGTTTCGACCTATTTTGGAAAGGGCTGGAAGTGACCACCGGTTCACAACGAGAGCATCGTTATGATGTACTGGTGCGTCAGGCGGAGGAGAAGGGGATTGACCTGGGCTCAATCCAATACTATCTGGACTTCTTTAGGTACGGGTGTCCGCCACACGGAGGGTATGGGTTTGGCTTAACAAGGATGTTGACCGTCATGCTCGGATTGGGCAATGTACGTGAGGTCACATTCGTTCCGCGGGACCCCAGTAGATTATTCCCGTAACCTCAGCATCTTGAGAGAGGAATGATGAAAGTAACTAATGAGAAAACGGAGAATAGGCAGGCATTCCTGACCATTGAGATGGAGCCTGCTGAGTTAGAGGAGTCCTTGGAAGATTCTTACCGGCGCCTGGTTAAGCAAGCGAATATTCCCGGCTTCCGCAGGGGAAAGGCACCACGGGTGGTGCTGGAACGCTATATAGGAAAGGAGAGTCTTCTGGAGGAGGCGCTGAATAGTCTTGTCCCTCAAGCTTATGAGAAAGCGATTAAGGAGCAGGGGCTTGAAGCTATCGCTCCGCCTCAGATTGAAGTGACTCAAACAGACCCACTGGTGTTTAAGGCGATAGTGCCGCTGAAACCTACCGTCAAGCTTGGTGACTACCACAGTATTAAACTTGAGCCGGAGACTGTAGAGGTGACTGAAGGTGACGTTAACGATTTTGTAGAGCAGCTACGTCATCAGCACGCTACCTGGGAACCGGTAGACCGTGCTGTAGACTTTGGCGACCTATTGATTTTAGATGTTTGGAGCAATGTTGAGGATAAGCCTTTTATCAATCAGAAAGGGGCTCAGTATCAGGTTGTTCGCGACCGGTCTTCCCCTGTGCCGGGATTTGCCGAGCAGTTAGTCGGTATGAGGAAGAATGAAGAGAAGGAATTCAAGCTCCGATTACCATCAGACTATTCTAAAAGTGAGCTGGCAGGGAAGGAGTGCTCATTCAAAGTGAGGGTTAATGAGATAAAACAGGAGATACTCCCTGAATTAAATAACGACTTCGCTAAGCTGGTTAGTCCTGAGTTTGAAACCCTGGACTCGCTCCGGGAACGGGTGTTATCTGACCTGAGGCTAAGAGCTGAGGAAAAAGCCAGGATGGATTTTGAGGAAAAAGTGATTGATGCCTTGGTTGACCTCAGCGAGGTCGACTATCCCCCGATTCTGGTAGAATCGGAAATTGATCGAATTCTAAACCAGCGTTTCCAGAGGGGGGCTCAGGAACTGGGAGAATATCTCAAAAATATTAACAAAACAGAGGGGGAGCTCCGGGAAGAGCTGCGCCCCTCGGCTACCAGGCGGGTCAAACGCTCACTGGTACTGAGTAAAGTTGCCGAGGAAGAGAAGGTTGAGGTTAGCAGCTCTGAGGTAGATACTGAAATTGAAAATATGACCCGCAATGCCACGGAGAGAAAAGATGAAATGAAGAAAGCTCTCGATACTCCGCAGGTCCGTGGTTCAATTGAGCAGACACTGCTTACCAAGAAGACTCTACAGCGGCTGATAGACATTATTTCTGTGACTAAAATTCCAAAGAAAACAAGGAGAACAAAAGAGAAGGAGGGGAAATGAAGATGTATCCAGTGAACGTCATTCCCGGTGTGATTGAGAGCGGGCCGAGGGGTGAGAGGTTTTGGGATATATACTCTCTACTGTTAAAAGAGCGGATAATTATGTTATTCACGCCGATTACTGACCCCATAGCTAATACCATAATCGCTCAGCTCCTCTATCTGGACCGGGAGGACCCGGATAAAGACATCAGCATGTATATTCAGAGCCCTGGTGGGGTTATCAACTCCGGTCTGGCGATTTATGACACCATGCAGCTAATACGTGCCCCGGTGTCCACTATCTGTGTCGGGATGACAGCCAGCATGGCAACGGTGCTGCTTTGTGCCGGCGCCAAGGGCAAGCGATATGCTTTGCCGCACGCTACCATCCACATGCATCAGGCGTCTGGAGGCGTTCAGGGGCAGGCGGCGGATATACAAATCGCTGCCCGTGAAATCCTGCGACAGCAGGAAATAATTCGCGATATTCTTGTCAAACACACCGGTCAGCCACCGGAGAAGATAACTCATGATACCGACCGTGACTTTTACCTTAACCCGGAGCAGGCAGTAGAGTATGGGATTATAGATGAAGTCTTGACCAAACCGGCTAAAGAAGCGCCCAAGAAATAGCTGTAGAGGTCGTTTGATAACCTAACCCCCTGCCCGTCTCATTGAGAAGGCGAGGGGGATAAAACGGGTTCCCAGAAAAATCAAAGATTTTTCTGGGTGCTAAAAGGGGGTGAGGTTAATAAATAATCTCTTATATCTTCTTGCTATCTTGCTGTGATATAATTAATTTGTGACGTTCAAGACGATAGCTACCAACCGCAAGGCCTACCATAACTATCAGATACAGGATAGTATGGAGGCTGGAATTGTGCTTACCGGCGCGGAGATAAAGTCAATACGGGCTGGGAGTGTAAACCTGGCTGATGCTTATGTTAGACCGGAAAGAGGGGAATTGTGGCTTCTAAATGCTCACATTGCTCGCTATGACGCTGCCAGCTATATGAGCCACGAGCCAACCCGACCTCGCAAGCTCCTATTGCACCGCAAGGAGATTGCCGTCCTTACCAGTAAAGTGGCGGAAAAAGGCTTAACCTTAATTCCCCTGAGAATGTATCTCAAGGATAATAAGGCTAAGGTTGAGGTGGCGCTGGCGAAGGGCAAGAAATTATATGATAAGCGGGACTCCATCATTCGCCGGGAAGCGGAGATAGAGATGGGACGAGCCGCCAAAAAGCGGAAGACTAATGATTTAGTTCGTAGTTGAGTCTGTAGGCAACGGGGGCGCGTGGGTTCGACAGGGGAGGTATGCTACAGGATTGCAGGCTGAGGTGCCACTATCCTCATAAAACAAGTGGCAAGAAATAACTGGCGAAGAACCAGTTCTGGTTGCTGCCTAATTAAATAGGCGGCACATCCAACCTGACCTCGCCTCAATGGGTCGGGACTGGGTGACGCTTAATTGAGGTGCCACCTCCCAGACGTCGATAAGGGGGTGAAAGAACTATCGACTGGCTTGACTAAACTCGGTCAGCAGAGGTTAGCCGGGCAAGAAAAAAGAGCTGACTAAGCCTGTAGTATATCCTGGGTAGCTTCTCTTGGACGGGGAGTTCGACCCTCCCCCGCCTCCACCAGGTTCAAAATCAGGCTTCAGGTTTAACCTGAAGCCTTTGGTTTTTTTGCTAGGCTCAGAAATTTTATGAAATTTAAATATCAATTTTATGAGCAATTTATCTTCGTGTCTTATGATGGAGGTAAAGAATATAAATTGAAGGAGGGACTAACGAATGGCAAGAACTGGTCATCAAGAGGTTCTGGTTATGGCGCTCTTTGTAGTGACAAGGGATAGCGTTCTGACCTGCGCCAAGGAGTTAGGCATACCTGAAGAGCAAATAACCGGCGGGGTGATGGAACTGGTGAGGGAGAAGATTGGTCAGGTCCTCGGCGCCTGGCGAGATGAGGTAAGAATCATGGTTAAGGATACTATCAAGCAGGAAACTACTAAGTGCCGTTAGGTATGGTCTGTTCCCCCTCCTGTGCTTTCCGGCAAGTTGGTCAATGCACATTACCAGGAGGAATCAATTAAGTCCCGGCTCCATATTGTAACTCTTTAACGGTTCAAAAGTCTTTTTTTTGACATAGAACCCCCTTTGCGTATAGAACGAGGAGTTTTTGTCTCTACTGAGCGGAACCATGTAATTTTGAGATTGAAGAATGCTGGCATGAAGAGTAAAATACTGAGGGATACCGTATCTATTTTAAAAGGGTGGGTTATAGGCTGATGAGTGTTGGTATTGGTATCATAGGCCTATCAAAAAGCGGCCGTACCACCATTTTCAATGCCTTGACCAGAGGCGAGGTTGGTACCGGGAAATATACCCCGGAAGGTTCAGCCCCCCGTGTTGGGATGGCTAAGGTGCCAGAACCTCGCCTTCAGGTCCTAGCTGAGATGCTTCACCCCAAGAGGGTAGTCCCTGTTTCCGTAACCTACATTGATATGGGTGCTTCAGTTAAGGGTTTAGTAAAGGACAAGGGCATAGGTGGTCAATTGCTGGCCCAACTTGGTAATGTTGATGCCCTTATTAATGTCGTCCGAGCCTTTCGGGATGAAAGCATACCCCATCCTGAAGGTAGCCTGGATGCGGAACGAGATATTGCTAATATGAATCTGGAGCTTACCTTCTCCGATTTGGCACTATTGGAGAGAAGACTGCAAAGGATAGGGGCATCTCTAAAGGGAGCTAAACCGCCTGACCGGTCGGTTCTTCTGCGGGAGCAGGAGATAGTGATGAAGGTCAAGGCAGGTTTAGAAAAAGACATCCCCGTTCGAGAACTTACGCTGACCGATGAGGAAGCTAAAGCCCTGTCTAGCTACCAGTTGCTTTCCGCTAAGCCACTACTGATAGTAGTCAATATCGGAGAAGACCAGTTGGCTCAGGCGGAGTCTTTAGCCTCTGAGCTGAACTCGCGCTATTCCCGGCAGAAGTGCCGTGTTATCACCATTTGTGGTGAGTTGGAAATGGAACTGGCTCAACTGGATGAGACTGCGGCTGAAGAGCTGCGCGCTGAGTATGGCATAAAGGAGTCCGGAGTGGACCGTATCCTCAAGCTTTCCTTTGAACTCCTGGGGCTAATCTCTTTTTTCACGATGGTCTCGGATGAAGTTAAAGCCTGGGCCATTCCGAGGGGCACCAATGCCGTCAAAGCGGCGGGTAAAATTCACTCCGATATGGAGAGAGGCTTCATTCGGGCGGAGGTAATTGGCTATCAGGACTTGGTGAAGTCTGGTAGCCTAGCTGAAGCTCGGAAGAGGGGACTTCTGCGACTCGAAGGGAAAAACTACATCGTCGAGGATGGTGATATAATTACCTTCCTGTTCAACGTCTAGTGGTGGGGTTACTTGTCAGGAAGTAGTATGCTGTCGTCGGCAAATTGTTCTCCGCTAGCCCGTTCAAAGGCAACCACGAGGTCGTTGACCGTCAGGTTACTTCTCTGCTGCTGATTCAGGTCAACAATAGTTCTACCTTTATGCATCATAATCAGTCGGTTGCCGTAGCGCAAGGCAATTTCCATATTGTGCGTTACCATTATTGTAGTCATCTTCTCTCGCCGCACAATCATTTCACTCAAGTCAAGCACTATCTGGGCTGTTCTGGGGTCTAGTGTGGCGATATGTTCATCAAGCAGTAGCAGTGACGGTTTGCTCATCGTAGCCATCACCAGAGCCAGGGCTTGCCTTTGTCCACCTGAAAGCGTACCTACCGGGGTATTTAACCTGTCTTCTAAGCCTAATCCCAGCGGAGCTAGTGCTGAGCGAAAGAGTTCTCGGCGTTGTTTGTTAGTCGCAATGCCTAGTCCCCGTCGTTGCCCGCGCAGAAGCGCCATGGCCAGGTTCTCCTCTATGGTCATCTTGGCCGCCGTGCCGATGTGAGGGTCCTGGAATACCCTACCAATGTACCGAGCGCGCTTGTGTTCACTGAGATTGGTAATATCTTTGCCATTAATAATAATCTTTCCCCCTCTTTCCGGCGGGTAGACGCCAGCGATAATATTAAGCAGGGTGGTTTTTCCCGCGCCATTACTGCCAATAATAGTAATAAAGTCCCCGGCATTAACAGTCAGCTCAATGTTATTTAGCGCTATAATCTGGTCTACCGTGCCTCTGGAGAATATTTTGTTTATCTTCTTGAGCTGGAGTAAGCTCCCATTTTCACTCATCCAAACTCCCTCCCTACATCCTCACCGCCGGTGGTATCCACTCATGCCGTATCTTCTTTCTGATATACGGGATAGCCAGGGCAGTAATGACGAGCAAGGCGGTGATGAGCTTCAGATTGGTTGGGGCTAAGCCTAGCCTGAGGGCGATGCCGACAAACAGGCGATAGGCAAAACTGCCCCCGACCACGGCCAGTAGAATAGCCGTGATACCCCGGGGACGAAATATTCCCTCACCGATTATTACCGATGCCAGACCCATAACAATCATCCCTATTCCCATGCCTACATCACAGAACCCTTGATTCTGTGCTATCAGAGCACCGGAGAGGGCAACGAGCCCGTTGGAGATGGAGACGCCGAGTATTGTGGTCAGGTCAGTATCAGCCCCCAGACTGCGTACCATCTGCTCATTTTCACCCGTTGCCCTCAGTGCCAGTCCAATCTCAGTGCGTAGGAACCAGTTCAGAATAGCCAGTATGATACAGGTGAGAACCAGCGCAAATACGAGTGACAGCGTAACACTGGTGCTGAGTCCTAAAAGCTGAGCTACCAGTTCAAAGACTGTTATCTCGCGGAGTAAGGGGATGTTAGCCCGCCCCATTATCAGCAGGTTTATGGAGTAGAGTGCCACCATCATAAGTATGCCTGCCAGTAAGGCGTTTATCCTGAGCTTGGTATTGAGTAACGAAGTGCCCAGCCCGGCGCCGAGACCGGCACCTAGGGCGGCTAGAGTTGCCAGCCAGGGGTTAACGCCGTTGATTATCAAGACAGCGGCGACCGCCCCACCAAGGGGAAAGCTGCCATCCACCGTCAGGTCGGGGAAGGCAAGCACACGAAAGGTAATATATACGCCCATGGCTACGAAGCCATATGATAGTCCCTCGTAGAGTGAAACAGATAACAAATTACCTATAACATCCAAGGGTGCTTCTTTCCTTCCCGCAACCTGAAAGGCTCCGGTGACTATCTAGTTGACTAAATCTGGCTTCTGTCTATTTCCCGTAATCTTTGACTGCTTTGTTCACGAGTGCTGGCGGGATGGTTACTCCCATTCTCTGCGCGGCCGCCGTATTTATGGAGAGACTGAGTATCTTTCCCTTTTCTACGGGGATGTTGTTGGCTTTGCCCTTAGCCAATACAGTAGCGACCATCTCGCCTGTCTGAACGCCGATATCATAGTAGTCAAACCCGTAGGTGCCAATGCCACCCCTCTCAACTGAAGCTTCATCGCCGGGGAAGAATGGTATATCGTTATCCTCGCAGACCTTAATCAGTGCCTCCAGTCCTGAGACCACTGTGTTATCGGTGCCGACCCAGATAGCATCTACCTGCCCGACCAGCGATTGCGCTGCGGTCAGCACATCAGCACTGGTGGATACTGTCCTCTCAACCACTTCAATATTCAATGCCTTACAGGCTTCCTTGAGTTTGCCTGTCAGGAATACCGAATTTGACTCGCCGGCATTGTAGAGGGTACCCAGCTTCTTGATTCCCGGGACTATCTCCTTAATTAGATTGACGTCGTCTCCGACGACTATCATGTCGCTGACTCCGGTTACATTCTCATCCGGATGGGAATTCCAGTCCTTTACCAGCCCGGCACCAACCGGGTCAGTAATAGCCGAAAAGACCACCGGTATTCCGGTCCCTTTGGCGGCTTTCACCGCTGCCTGGCTACTGGGAGTAGCAATACTGACAATTACATCTACCTTGTCGGCAACAAATTTCTGGGCAATCGAGGCCGTTAGTGCCATGTCGAGTTCGGCGTTCTGGTAGTCTATTTTCAGGTTTTTGCCTTCTACATAGCCTTTGTTGGCTAATCCCTTGATGATACCTTCTCTGGTAGCATCGAGGGCGGGATGGGTCACCAGCTGGCTTATGCCAACTTTAACCACCTTTTCCTTGCAGCCGCCCACTAAAGGTATCGTCAAGGCCAACACCAACACCAGGCAAACACCAACTCCTATTTTTGTTAGTCCTTTCTTTATCACACAAGAACCTCCTCTACGATTTTGACAGTAAGGTTTCAATGACTAAAACGCTGTCTCTCACCTCCTTTCGTAGCGACCCAGTCAGTTCTTTATCATACCAGTTTGTCTTTGTTTAGTCTATACCCGGCCTGTAGAGATTGGAAGAGGGGCTAGCGCCCCTATTGGATGCCCTGTTAGGGTTTCCAGCAGGGGGATTGAAAAGGGGTAAAGCCCTTTTTGAAAACTCTTTTCTCTCTGCTTTTGAAGGGGAGAGGGACAAAGGCTGAGGGGCTGACAAAAGCCTTTCAAGCATGGCAAGGTTGGCTAAGGCCGGACTACTTTAGGCTTGCGGCTTCGTCTGCCGGCTACTACCTGCCTCAAGCAGGACGGTGGGAAGCCCATTAACTGGGTGGGCATAGACACAGCCCTCGACTCCGTAGACCGCCTTGATGTTTTGAGGGTTGATGACTTCACCCGGCGTTCCCGAGGAATGAACCCGCCCATTATTTAGCAGGACTAACCGGTCACAGTACTGTGAGGCGAGGTTCAGGTCATGAAGGGCAATTATCACCGCCAGGCTGTTCTCCTGGCAGAGGTTCTTGATGAGGTCAAGGATTTCGACCTGATGACTGATATCGAGATTTGCTGTTGGCTCATCCAAAAGGATTGACTTCGGCTCCTGAGCCAGGACACGGGCAATAACTATCCGCTGTATTTCCCCGCCAGAGAGTTCACCTATCCTTCGTTCGGCGAGGGACTGGGTTGCCGTCTGCCCCATAGCCTGCCAGGTTATGTTCCGGTCTTTTTCACCTTCATACTGAAAAAGGCGAAGGTGGGGATTTCTGCCCATGAGCACTATCTCAAAGGCGGTGAAGGCGCTGGGGAGGAGTGGCATCTGAGGGACTACGCCAACTAAGCGGGCTAATTCTTCCCTTGGAATTTGGGCTATGCTCTTTCCGTTAAGGAGTATCTTCCCTGAATGTGGGGAGATAATACGGCTTATCGCCCTGATGATGGTTGATTTGCCGGACCCGTTTGGCCCGATGAGCCCTACCATCTCCCCCGGTGTTGCCTGGAAGGTCAGGTCTCTTATCACGATATTACGCCCGTAAGCCAGGCTGAGGTTTTCTACTTCAATTTTGACCATTTTAGCTGTCCTTAGAAGAAAACGGCTCTTTTCCGGCGCCGCAATAAGTAAAGGAAGAAGGGTACTCCACAGATGGCGGTGATTACCCCGATGGGTATCTCGGTAGGTGCCAGAGCCGTGCGGGCGATAAGGTCGGCAAGGACCAGAAAGATAGCGCCGGCGAGCAGGGACAGGGGGAGGAGGAAACGGTGGTCTGGCCCCCAAATCAAGCGCACGGCATGGGGAATGATAATGCCGACAAATCCGATGATTCCCACGAAGGAAACAGCAGCGGCGGTAATCAGGGTAGCCGCCGCCAGAAGAATGAGCTTGACCTTTTCGACATCAATGCCCAGTTGCTTGGCTTGCTCCTCATCAAGCTGCATTACATTAAGCGAGCGACTGTAAAGCAGGATAATGACTACTCCTGCCACTACATAGGGAAGAACCACCGCTACCTCTGACCACTCACTCAAGGAGAAACTACCCATGAGCCAGAACAGTATTCCGTGTAGCTGCTTCTTGCTGGTGATGATTAGATAGGAGACTATTGAGCCCCATAGTGCTCCCAAAGCCACACCGGCTAGGATAAGGGTGGTTACCGGCACGGTCTTGCCTACCCGGGCCAGAATATACACCATGGCGGCGCTAAGCAGTGCCCCGGTAAAAGCAAATACGGGGATGATGCCAAACCCCATTACCTGCCACTGTAGCGGCAGTAAGAAGCCAATAACGGCTCCTAGGGATGCTCCTTGGGCGGTGCCGATAAGGTAAGGGTCAGCCAGCGGGTTGTGGAAGAGCCCCTGATAGGTAGCTCCGGCTATAGCCAGGGCGGCACCGACAAGACCGGCTAGAATTACCCTGGGCAAGCGTATCTGGAGGATGATGGTCTCGGTGGTGCTCAACCAAGTAGGAGCTATGTCAACCAAGGGCAGTTGTGACAACAAAATACGGCAGGTAGTGGGGAAGGGGACTTGAACGCTGCCAATGGTGGTGGCAAACGCCATCACTAATACCGAGGCAATCAGAAGTCCTATAATGGCGTATACCCGCCGGCGCCAGTGAAAGAAATAGCGGGGCGCTACTGGCTCTATCAGCGGTGGTTTGAGCCGATTCAAAGTCACCATCAGATAGCCCTTACTAGTATCCTACTTAAATATCTCCGGGTGTATGAACCTAGCAAACTGCTCAAACGCATCAACTATCCTTGGCCCGGGACGGTCTACAAGGTCTGAACTTATCTCATATATGCGGTTGTTGATACGGGCGTCTATACTCGCCAGTCTCGGCTCGGTGCTGGCAAACTGGAAAGGTAAATTGGTTCCTTCCCCCATAGCACTGGTGATAATCACCTGAGGGTTTGCCTCGAGTAATGCCTCCAGGCTGAGCGTCGGGAAACCTGTCTTGTCCTGGATGATGTTTTTCCCACCTGCTTTTTCTATCATCTCATGATGCCAGGTATCGGTACCTACCGTCATCAATGGGTCATGCCACAGAATATAGAATACCCTCGGTCTTTGCGCCTCGGAGAGACGTTTGGTCTTATCGGTTATCGCCTTAATCCGTTTAGTCAGGCTGCTCACCAATTTTTCAGCCTCTTTATCCTTACCGGTAATCTTTCCAATCAGAGAAATGGACTCTAGAATCTCGTCAAGGCTTCTGGGGTCGGCGGTAAAGGCGGTTAAGCCAAGGTTCTCCAGCGCGGGAAGAATCTCTTTGGTATGGATGTCTTCGACCAGTATCAGGTCTGGTTCAAGGGCCACTATTCTTTCAATATCGGAGGTAGAGTAGCCACCCACCTTGGGCTTTTCTTTTGCCTCCGCCGGGTAATTCGAATAGTCATCAACGCCTACTACTTTATCCCCCAGCCCCAGAGCGAATAATATCTCGGTATTGCTCGGGCAGAGGGAGACGATCCTTTCGGGGAGCTTCTTTAAAGTTACTACCCTGCCTATCTGGTCGGTAACTTCAAGCGGGGACGGTGCCGCCTCTTTGGCTGGTGCCTGGCATGAAGCAAGAAGGCTTGATATTATCACTGAAGCCAGGGCAAAGACCGAGACTAAGCGCAGTTTGTTTTTCATTTCCTACCTCCGTTAACTAAAATATGGCAAATAATAAAGAACCCCTCCTACAGTCGAGGGGAAATAAAAGCTAACAAAAACTCCTACCTCTCCCCGCGGAGACCTGTAGGAAACTCAGGGGCTGGCGTTCTGGCTTCCCCGGTTATATCGGGGTCACAGCGGCGCGGCCGCGTCGGACTTTCACCGACTTGCTCTCCAGTTAGACCCTTGCTCGCGCAAGAGCACCCCCGCTTACATATTCTTTTGGGTTATTATACGACAGTTTAAGGAAATTTGCAAGAGGTCGTTTAGAGCTTTTACTAATTTTTCAAAATTAGACTGTTAACGCTTGAAAGTTAGACTGTTAATGGTTCAAAACTGGACTGGGATATTACATCCTTCTGAAAAAAAGGAGGATGTATGGACCAGATCCACAAGAGGTTCACTGCCGAACAGGTGAAAGTTTTGCTGAAGGGGTACTGCCAGGGGATATTGGATAGACCGGCAGTCGAGGAGA
>Ga0209102_1000538_pt1 | contig 24768 bp, 39 predicted proteins | sample ConPoolayeHmetaG_FD_185483 | JGI IMG/M metagenome (GOLD analysis project Ga0209102, IMG submission 185483) | Hot spring microbial mat communities from California, USA to study Microbial Dark Matter (Phase II) - Cone Pool mat layer H metaG... ...
TTGAAGCAGCCAGGCGGGCAATTGTTTATTTTACTCGTAAAGGAGGGAAGGTGTGGATTAGAATTTTTCCAGACAAGCCGGTTACCAAAAAGGCTCAAGGGACGAGAATGGGGTCTGGTAAGGGAGACATTATAGGATTTGCTGTTCCTATTCCTCCCGGAAAAATAATTTTTGAAGTTTCCGGTATCCCTAAAGATTTGGCTAAGAAGGCCTTAGGGAGAGCAGCCGATAAACTTCCTTTGAAAACTTGTTTTGTTGAGAGAAATTTATGAAAAGAAGAGAGATTCAGTCTTTACACGAAAAAACAAAAGAAGAACTAAAAAAATTACTTGAGGAAGAAAGGCTATCTTTGGTTAAATTGAGAATGGATCTTGCTTTGGGAAAGACGAAGAATGTTAAGGCACCGGCGAGAAAAAGAGATAAAATAGCAAGAATTTTAACTATAATTAGAGAAAAAGAAATTTTAGAAGAAGCAAGTTATTCTAAAAAAAATAATAAGAAGGGAGATAAAGAAAAATGAAAGAATTTATAGGAAAGGTAGTTTCAACTAAAATGCCTAAAACAGCCACTGTTTTAGTTTGGCGGTTTAAGATGCATCCTCTTTATAAAAAAAGGATAAAGGTTTCTAAAAAGTATCATGTTCATGATCCTTTTGGAGTAAAAGAAGGAGATCAGGTTAAATTTAAAGAGACAAGACCAATTTCTAAAACCAAAAAATGGGAAATAATTGAGGTGATTAAAAAATGATTCAACTAAGGTCAATTCTTACACCTGCTGATAATACTGGAGCCAAAAGGCTTCGGGTGATTCATACCAAAAGAAAATTTGCTAAAATTGGCGATGTGGTCACCTGTGTAGTTGATCGGGCAGATCCAAATGGGTTGGTTTCTGATTCGCAAATTGTTAAGGCGGTTTTGGTTAGAACCAAAAAAGAATTTAGACGAGCGGATGGTTCCTATATTCGTTTTGACGATAATGCCGCCGTTTTAATTAATAAGGATGGAAGTCCTTTGGGCTCGAGGGTTTTTGGTCCTATTGCCCGAGAGATAAAAGAAAGGGGGTTTTCAAAGATTGCCTCTTTGGCAAAAGAATTGGTATGAAACTTAAAAAAGGTGATAAAGTTAAAGTTTTGCGTGGGAGAGACAAAGGAAGAGAAGGGAAAATCGAGAGGGTTTTTCCTAAAGAAAAAAAGATTTTGGTTTCCGGAATAAATATTTACAAGAAACATAGTCGGCCAAGAAAGGAAGGCCAAACGGGGGGGATTATTGATATTGTGGTTCCTCTTCCTTTGTCTTCAGTGGCTTTGGTTTGTCCAAAATGCGGAAAACCTACAAGGATTGGATTTAAAATTTTAAATGAAGGGAAAGTAAGAATTTGTAAGAAATGTCAGGAGGTAATTTAAAAATGAAAAAGGAAAGTATTTTAGCAAAACCTAGAGTTTTAAAAGTGGTAGTTAATACCGGAGTGAAAGAAGCAGCAAAAGATGAGGGATTGCTGGCAAAAATTTCTGAAGAATTAGCAAAGATAACTGGTCAAAAACCTAAAGTTTGTCGCGCTAAGAAATCTATTGCCGGATTTAAATTAACCAAGGGAGATCCAATTGGTTTAAAGGTTACTTTAAGGGGTAAAAGGATGATGGATTTTTTGAAAAAACTTTTCTTAATTGTTTTACCGAGAGTAAAAGATTTTCGGGGTCTATCCCCGAAGGGATTTGATGGACGAGGGAATTATACTCTTGGCATAAGAGAGCATTCAATTTTTCCGGAAATAGATTTTTCTAAAACAGAAAGAAATTTTGGGCTTGAAATAACCTTGGTTACTAATGCTAAAACCGATGAAGAGGCAAAATCTCTCTTGGAATCTTTAGGGGCTCCTTTTGCTCGCCCAAGAAAGGGAGAGATTTAAGAAAAAATGGCGAGAAAATCAAAGATAGAAAAACAAAAAAATTTAAAAAAACTAAAGTATGAAACAAGGAAAAGAAATCTGTGCGCCCTTTGCGGCAGATCAAGAGGCTATTTACGTATTTTTGGACTTTGTCGACTTTGCTTTCGCAATTTGGCCCATAAAGGAGAATTACCAGGCGTTAAAAAGGCTTCCTGGTAGAAAGAGAGTATGGAAGACAGAGTTTCCGATTTGTTAATTAGAATAAAAAACGCTTATTTAGCAAGAAAAAAAATGATTGAAGTCCCCTATTTTAAAATTGGGGAAAAAATCGCCATGATTCTTTTTAAGGAAGGATTTCTAAAAAAGGTAGAGGTTAAGAAAGAAGGGAAATTTAAAAATTTAGTCATTGAATTGATTTATCAAAATAAAAATCCAGTTTTAACCGGAGTGAAAATTATTTCCAAGCCGGGAGTTAGAGTTTATCTTAAAGCAAAACAACTAAAAAATTTTTCAAAAGGGTTTGAGGTTGGAATTGTTTCTACTTCGCGGGGATTGATGGCTGATAAGGAAGCAATTAAGAAAAATCTTGGCGGAGAAGTTATCTGCAAAATTTGGTAAGTTTGGCAAAAAAGGAGAAAAGTATGTCGAAAATAGGGAAAAAACCAATCGAGATACCAGAAGAAGTAATCGTTAAATTAGAAAAAGGAGAAATTATAGTAAGTGGCCCAAAGGGTAGTCTTTGCCAAAAAATACCTCCAGAAATCGAAGTTAATCTTGAGGGAGATCGCCTAGTGGTAATTGCTAAAGATAAATCGGAATTTGCTAATACTCTTCGAGGAACATTTAGAAGTTTGATTTCTAATATGGTTAAGGGAGTAAAAGATGGTTGGGAAAAAACATTGGAGATTTCAGGAACAGGTTTTCGCGCTTTACTTGAAGGGAGAAATCTTGTTCTTTATCTTGGTTTTTCTCATCCTGTCAAAATTATTCCTCCTGAGGGAATTTCTTTTTCTGTCTCTGAGAGGAAAATCCAAATTTTTGGAACAGATAAGGCTTTAGTGGGAAAGATTGCTGCTGAAATTCGAAGAATAAAACCTCCGGATGCTTATAAGGGGAAAGGAATTCGTTATGAAGGGGAGATAATAAAACTTAAACCTGGAAAGCAGGCGAAAATAGGAGGTGCAGGAGGAGGAACAAAATGAAAAAGGTAAACAAGAAAAGAACCTTAAGACTTTCTGTTTTCCGTTCAAATAAGCATATTTATGCTCAGATAATTGATGACGAGAAAGGAAAGACATTAGTAGCGGCAAGTGATCAGGAATTAATTAGAAGAGAAGGGAGGGGCAAGGAATTGAAAATTTCTAAAATAGAAAAAGCAAAGATGGTTGGTAAATTGATAGCAGAAAAAGCAAAATTAAAAGAAATTACTAAAGTTTGGTTTGATCGAGGAAAATTTAGGTACCATGGAAGAGTTAAGGCTTTAGCCGAAGGAGCCAGAGAAGGAGGGTTGATATTCTAAATGGCTGATGAGAAAATAAATATTGAAATTTCGCCGGAACCCACAGAGGTAGGTTTTGAAGAAAAGGTTGTTCAGGTAAATAGGGTTTCTAAAAAAACCAAAGGAGGAAATAGAATTTCCTTTTCTGCTTTAGTGGTAATAGGAGATAAAAAGGGAAAAGTAGGGGTGGGTTTAGGAAGGGCGAAAGATGTTCAGATGGCAGTTTTAAAAGGGATAAATTATGCTAAAAAACATTTAATTTCTGTTCCGTTGGAAGGTACGACTATTCCCCATCATGTTTTAATAAAAAGGGGAGCAGCTAAAATCTTAATTAGGCCTGCTCCAAAAGGATCGGGAATAATTGCCGGCGGAGCAGTGCGGGCAGTAGTTGAGGCGGCAGGAATAAGAGACATAGTGGCTAAAATTTTAGGAACTAGAAATAAAGCCTCAAATGTTTATGCCACTTTTGAGGCTTTAAAAATGTTAAAAGCAAGAAAGAAAAAAGACTGATTTTTTAATAAAAGGAGGAACAAAAATGTTGAATAATTTACCAAAAATAACCGAAAAACCTAAAAAACGTCTTGGCCGGGGAATTGGCTCCGGAAAAGGTGGGCACACTGTTGGCCGAGGTAATAAAGGACAGAAGGCAAGAGAAAAGATTTCTCTAATTTTTGAAGGGACAAAAATTAAAAAATCACTTTTAAAAAGATTACCCTTGTTAAGAGGTAAAGGAAAGTTTAAGCCTCTTTCTAAAAAACCACTTGAGATTAATTTGAAATATTTAAATCTTTTTTCTGCAAACGAGGAAGTAAATCTTGAAAGTTTATCTAAAAAAAGAATTATAAATTTAGAAGATGGCAGAAAAAGAGGAGTTAAAATTTTGGGAGAAGGAGAAATAAATATTCCCCTAAAAGTTACTCTTCCTTGTTCCAAGGGGGCAAAAGAAAAGATTGAGAAAGCCGGAGGAACAGTAGTTTCTTCTCAAAGCGAAAATAAAACCAAGAAAAATAGAAACAAGAAGGCTGGAAAATGAATAAAATCTTAGAGATTTTAACTGCAATTTTTAAAACTGGCGATTTAAGAAAAAAACTTCTTTTTACTGCTGGAATTTTTGTCATTTTTAGGCTAGCAGCTCATATTCCTGTACCGGGAGTAGATTTAGCCTCTTTGCGTCTTCTTTTTCAAAGAAATCAATTTTTGGGACTTTTAGATATTTTTTCAGGAGGAACTCTGGCTAATTTTTCAATTATGGCTTTAGGACTTAATCCTTATATTAATGCTTCCATTATTTTTCAACTTCTTACCATCGTTATTCCTAGCTTGGAGGAACTTTCAAAAGAAGGAGAATATGGTCGAGAAAAAATTAATCAATATACCAGAATTTTAACTGTTCCGTTGGCGGCAATTCAATCTTTTGGAATGTACGTACTTTTAAAAAATGAAGGAATAATAAGTAGTCTTTCTCCCCTTTCTCTTTTTTCGTTAGTAGCAACAATGACCTGCGGGACAATTTTTTTAATGTGGTTGGGAGAACTTATTTCTGAGAATGGAATTGGCAATGGGATTTCTCTTCTTATTTTTGCGGGAATTGTGGGTCGTTTTCCTGTGGCTATTGGTCAGACATTGGCTACTTTGGAAGTTCAAAATTTTTTCAATGTTTTTGTTTTTACTTTTATGGCGGTTTTGGTAATTGGAGCAATTACTGTAGTTAATGAGGCGGCGCGGCAAATTCGCATTGAATATGCCCGAAGAATAAAAGGCGGAAGAATTTACGGCGGTCAGGCTAATTATTTACCTTTAAGAATTAACCAGGCGGGAGTAATTCCTATTATTTTTGCTGTTTCTTTAGTTTTAATTCCTTCGATGGTTGGTAGATTTTTGGAGCAGATTCCCGATAAGAATATTTCTTCTTTTTTCCGTTTTTTGGCAGATCTTTTTAATCCCCAAGGAATAACTTATAATATATTTTATTTTCTTTTAGTGGTTGGATTTACTTATTTTTATACTGCGGTTATTTTCAATCCCTCAAAGATTGCTGATGAGATTAAAAAATATGGAGGTTTTATCCCTGGAATTCGTCCCGGTCCTCCGACGGCTGATTTTTTAAATTGGATTTTGACAAGGATTACCCTTGCAGGAGCAATTTTTTTGGGATTGGTGGCGATTCTTCCTTCTATTGCCCAAAAAATTACCGGGGTAACTACTTTAACTATTGGGGGGACAGGGATTTTAATTGTTGTTTCTGTAGTTTTGGAGACGGTTAAGATTGTTGAAAATATGATACGAATGCGTGGTTATGAGAAATTTTTAGAGAGATTTTAATATGAATCTTATTATTTTTGGGTCACCAGGTTCAGGGAAAGGAACTCAAGCCAAACTTTTGGTTAGAAAACTTAACCTTGAGTATTTTGAGGCAGGAAGTATTTTGAGGGAAAGAGCTAAAGAAAATTCTCTTTTGGGGGAAAAGATTTCTTTGATAATAAATAAAAAGGGAGCGTTGGTTCCTAATATTTTAATGAAGAAAATTCTTACTAAGTGGCTTGGGGAAATTGATGTCAAAAAGGGGATAATTTTTGATGGCTTCCCCCGAACTCTAAGGCAGTATAAAATTTTGAAGGATCTTTTAAATTTGAAAAATTTAAAGATTGACAAGGTAATTTATCTAAAATTAAAACCTGAAGTATCCTTGAAAAGACTTTTATCAAGGCGAATTTGCCCTAATTGTAAAAGTGAATTTAATCTTTTGACTAAACCACCAAAAAAAGATGAACTTTGCGATTTTTGTCATATTAAATTAATTAGGCGGCAGGATGATACACCCGTTTTAATAAAGAAAAGACTTGAAAATTATTATAAGGAAGAAAGACCATTAATTGAGGAATTTAAAAAAGAGAAAATTTTAGAAGAAATAGATGGTGGTCGGCCAATTGAAGAAATTTTTCAAGATATTTTAAGGAGGCTTTCTAAATGATTACTATTAAAAGCAAAAGAGAAATTGAAATAATGAGCGAGGGGGGGAAGAGACTTAGAAGAATTTTAGATGCTATTTTGGAAAATTTAAAGCCTGGAGTGACTACTTTAGCGCTTGATCAATTAGCAGAGAAAAAAATTTTAGAATTTGGGGGCAGACCATCATTCAAGATGGTTCCTGGTTATCAGTGGTCAACTTGTATCACTTTAAATGATGAGGTGGTTCATGGAATTCCCGGAGATAAAAAAATTAGCGATGGAGATGTTGTTGGAGTAGATATAGGGATTTATTATCAAGGTTTTCATACCGATATGGCAGAAACGGTTTTAGTTGGAGACCAAAAATCCCAGAAAAGAAATGAGAAATCTAAGTTTTTAGAAGTAGGAAGAAAGGCGCTTGAGAAAGCAATCGCCAAGGCAAAGCCTGGAAATTATCTAGGAGAGATAAGTAAAACTATTGAAGAAAATATTAAGAAAGCAGGATTTTCTCCTGTTTATTCTTTAACCGGACATGGAATTGGGAGGAAACTTCATGAGGAACCTCAAATTCCTTGTTTTTTGGAAGGGGAAATAGAAAATACCCCTTTACTTAAGAAAGGAATGACCTTGGCAATTGAAGTTATTTATAATTTAGGTTTGCCTGAGGTGGTTTTATCTTGCGATGGGTGGACAATTAAGACTAAAGATGGTAAAATATCAGCACTTTTTGAAGAGACAGTAGCAATAGTTGATTCTGGTTTTTTAGTTTTGACGCGATGATGCATCAAGGAACCATAGAATACGACGGCGAAGTAACTGAGGCATTGCCAAATACCCTTTTTAGGGTGAAAATTGCTGATGGGAGAATTTTACTTTGCCATCTTTCCGGGAAAATGAGGATGAATTATATTAAAGTTTTCCCTGGAGATAAAGTTAAGGTTGAGGTAACACCTTATGATGAGACGAAAGGAAGGATAATTTTTAAATACAAATGAAAGTTTGTTCATCAATTAAAAAACGTTGCAGAAACTGTAAAATTGTTAAACGGCGAGGAGCGCTGTTTGTTATTTGTTCCGATCCTCGTCATAAACAGAAACAAGGATAAGGAGAATTTTTATGAGGATTGCTGGAGTAGAAATACCCTCAGAAAAACCGGTTTGGATTTCTTTAACCTATATTTACGGAATAGGGAGAAAAAACGTTTGGGAAATTTTAGAAAAGGCAAAAGTTGAAAAATCAAAAAGAGCCAAAGAATTAACTGATGAAGAAATAGCAAGAATTTCTAAAGTTCTTGAAAATTTTAAGATTGAGGGAGAACTGCGTAAGGAAGTTAGCGAGAATATAAAAAGATTAAAGGAAATAGGAACTTATCGGGGAATAAGACATGCGAGGAATCTCCCGGTTCGTGGCCAAAGAACGAGAAGTAACGCCCGAACCAAGAGAGGTAAAAGAGTGACTATTGGGGCAATGAGAAAAGAAGCCTTGGCTAAAATGGAGGCGGCCCAAAAGAAAAAAACTTAAAAGTAAAGTTAGAGAAAAGATATGAAGAAAAAGAAGAAATCTGAAAAAGCTAAAACCAAAAGAGAATCAATTACCCAGGCAAAAATCTTTGTAACCGCCACTTTTAATAATACTTTAGTGACGGCTTGTGATTTAATGGGAAATACTATTGCCTGGGAAAGTGCCGGAAGCGCCGGTTTTAAAGGGACACGGAAATCGACTCCCTATGCGGCAACCACGACGGTTGAAAGACTGGCGCGGCGAATTAAAGATATGGGGATAAAAGAAGTTGAGGTTTATCTTAAGGGGCCGGGGCCAGGTAGAGATGCGGCTTTAAGAGCTATTCGGGCAGTAGGACTTAAAATGAATTTGATTGCCGATATTACTCCTATTCCTCATAATGGGACAAGACCAAAGAAAAAAAGAAGAGTGTAGCAAAATTATTATGAGGTTTTTAAAAGAGGAATTGAAATAAATAAATGGCAAGATATTTAGATGCAAAATGTAGAATTTGTCGCCGAGAAGGGACAAAACTTTTTTTGAAAGGGAAAAGATGTCTTTCCCCAAAATGTCCTATTGAAAGAAAAGGGGCAGTTCCTCCTGGAGTTAGGGGGACGAAAATTCCCAGGAGATTATCTGACTATGGAATGCAATTAAGGGAGAAACAGAAGGTTAAAAGGATGTATGGAGTCTTAGAGAAACAATTTAAAAGGTATTTTGAAAAAGCAAGAAAAATTAAAGGAGAAACAGGGACAGAACTTTTGCGTTTGTTGGAAAGAAGATTAGATAATGTTGTTTATAGATTGGGATTTGCCCCTTCGCGTTCTTTGGCAAGACAGTTAGTCTCTCATGGTCACGTCTTAGTTAATGGAAAGAAGGTTAATATTCCTTCTTATCAGGTTAAAATAGGAGAGGTAATTGCCCTTTCTCCAGAAGCACTTAAAATTAAAGAAATAAGCGAGATTTTATCGCAAAAAAATGTTATAATACCTTCATGGCTTGAAAGAGAAGGAGCCGTAGGAAAAATTAAGAAAATACCAGAAAGAGAAGAGATAGGAGGTGAAATATCAGAACAGTTAATAGTAGAATATTATTCAAGATAATTTTAAAAACAGAAGGGAAATGAAAGAGCCTTTTTTTCAAATTAAGACAGAAAAAGAAACCCAGACAGAGGGAATATTTATTTTTGAGCCTTTAGATCAGGGGTATGGAACAACTTTGGGTAATGCCTTAAGGAGAGTTCTTTTGTCCTCTTTACCTGGGGCGGCGGTGACTTTTGTTAAAATAGAAGGAGTTCCTCATCAATTTACTACTATTGCCGGCCTTAAAGAAGATGTAGTGGAGTTTATTTTAAATATTAAAAAGTTAAGGATTCGCTATAAAGGGGAAAAGGATACTAAAATTTATCTTGAGGCCACAGGTCCGGGAGAAATTAAGGCTTCCCAAATTGAAACTCCTCCGGATGTTGAAATTGTAAATAAAGATTTAGTATTGGGGAATTTAGCTGATAAAAAATCAAAGATTTCGGTAGAAATGACAGTTGAAAGGGGTTATGGTTATTCTCCGTCTGAAGAAAGAAAGTCAGAAGTTTTAGGGGTGATTCCTCTTGATGCAGTTTTTTCGCCGGTTTTACGCGTAAATTGGCGGGTTGAGGCTACTAGGGTTGGTAGAATGACTAATTTTGATAAGTTAATTTTAGAAGTTTTGACCGATGGGACAATTTCTCCGTCAGAGGCAGTTAAGGAAGCGGCAAAAATTCTTGTTTCTTATTTTGGGCAGATTGTTGAACCGAAAAGCCTCACTTCTGAGGGAAAGGGCAAACCTGAAATTCCCGCAAGTGTGTTAAATCTTGCGATTGATGAGTTGAATCTTCCTATTAGAATTGTTAATGCTTTGGAAAAGGCCGGCTACAAAACTGTTAAAGATTTAGTTTCTTTATCGAAAGAAGACATTTCTAAAGTTAAAAATTTGGGAGCAAAATCAGTTAAAATTGTTGAAGCCGCTCTTTTGGAAAAAGGGGCTAGATTATCGTCAAAATGAGACATCGTGTTTTTGGTAGGAAATTAGGGCGGAGTTACAATGAGAGGAAGGCCCTTTTTAAAAGCCTGATTTCTTCTCTTATTATTCACGGTGAGATTAAAACTACGGAGGCAAAGGCTAAAGCGATTAGGGGTTTGGTTGAAAAGTTAATTAGCCGCGCGAAACAAAAAACACTGGCAGCGCGGCGGCTTTTATTGGCTTTTTTGCAAAATAAAGAGGTCGTTTCCAAATTAATTGAAGAAATTGCCCCACGGTTTGAAAATCGCCAAGGAGGATTTACAAGAATTTTGAGAATAGGAAGAAGAAGGGGAGATCAGGCAATGGTAGTTAAATTAAAGTTGTTAGAATCTCAAGAAGAGATGTTAGGGGACAAAAATTTAAAATTACAGGAAGAAAAGATAAAGGATGAAGAAAGAGAAGATAATTCTTCTTTAAAAGAAGGAAAAAAGGCGAAAAAGAGAAAATAAAATGAAAACTTATGCGACTAAAGAAAAAGATATTAAACGTCAGTGGCATTTAGTTGATGCTAAAGGAGAAATTCTTGGGAGAATCTCAACAAGGATTGCCGAACTTTTAATTGGGAAGAATAAACCTTATTTTGTCCCCTATTTAGATTGTGGAGATTACGTTGTGGTTATAAATGCTTCTCAAGTTAAAGTTTCCGGCAAGAAAGAAGAAGAAAAAATATATTTTCGTCATTCTGGGTATCCAGGCGGGCTTAAAGCGATTTCTTTAAAAGAAGTTCGTAAAACTCATCTTGAAAGACTTATAATCCATGCCGTTTCAGGGATGCTTCCTAAAAACAAACTAAGGGAGAAAAGGCTTAGGAGATTGTTTGTTTTTCCGAAGGAAGAACATCCCTATAAGGACAAATTTGAAACTAGTTAAAAATATGCCAAGGAAAAAGAAAGAAGAGGAAAAACAAAAATATATTTTTGCAGTTGGGCGGCGAAAAGAAGCCGTTGCCCGGGTGAGGCTTTTTGAAGGAGAAGGTAAAACTTTGGTTAACGATTTGCCAATTGAGGAGTATTTTTCTGGAGAGGTGGCAAAAATTTTCTATTCTAAACCTTTTGCGTTAACTAATACTTTGGGGAAATATTATGCCACTATTAAGGTTGAAGGAGGGGGAAAGTCTGGGCAACTTCAAGCCGTAGTTCATGGTCTTTCGCGGGCCTTGGCTTTAGTCGATCCTCAAAGCTTCAGGCCAATTTTAAAGAAACAAAAACTTTTAACTTGTGATTCACGGGTTCGTGAGCGCCGCAAGGTTGGGACTGGGGGGAAGGCAAGGCGAAAGAAACAATCTCCAAAGAGATAATTTTTTGGTGTCGCCGTCCCCAAAAAATCGCTTTGATTACAATCTCTTGCCGAATTTTTTGTCCTGCGGTTTTGCCACCGCCCCCTGAAAGAACTTGAAGTCTTCTGGGCGACCTTAGAAGGTGATCTTGTCTCTCTTTGAAATTTCTTAACAGTATTTTAAAAAAGCAATTAGGGAATTTTGAATATCAATTTTTTTATAATTTATAAAAATAAATAATATTGGCGAACTTTGGTACCATTATGCTGGAGCATAAGCAGAGCTTTTTGCTTTGCAATAAAAAGTACCGAATCTTTGGAACAAATTTTTGGAAGAAGAGATTGAGGATTTTAGAGGAGTTTTGTTGCCAAATGAACTGAAGACTCCCGAAATTTCATGAAATTGATGGATTGGAACAAACTCAAGCAGTCGAAAAAATGAAATTTTTCAACTAATTTTTGCCAGAATTTTAGACGGTGATTATAAAAAAATCATTCAGGCAATCATTAAAGGTAAGACAATCAGAATTGAAAAAACCAGCACTAAAATCCTCTTTTGCTTTTCCTCTTGACAAATAAAGTCTAATTAATAAAATATATGAATATGAGTTCATATATTTGCGGGTGTCGGTCGCAAGGGGGATTTAGAAAAATCCAAAAAATTTCTGCCTTACTTAAAAAATTAGTTGAGGAAAATCGCTTAAAAATTTTTTGTATTTTGGCAAGAAAATCTCATTGTGTTTGCGAGCTGGAAAAAGATTTGCTTTTATCCCAAAGTCTTGTTTCTCATCATTTGCGGGATTTGAAAGATTTGGGGTTGGTAAAAAGCAAGAAGAAAGGAGTGAAAGTTTATTACTCTTTAACTAAAAACGGTGAATTTTTAGCTGATTTAATTTTTAAAATTTTAAGAAGGGAGGAAAAATGAAAATTCAAGTTTTAGGTTCTGGGTGTCCAACTTGTAAAAATTTATATGAGTTAACTAAAAAAGCAGTGGAAGAATTGGGAATAGAAGAAGAGGTAGAGTATCTTACTGGCGAGGAGGGAATCCAAAAAATTATTGAAATGGGAGTAATGCAGTCGCCAGTTTTGGCGGTAGATGGCAAGCCGGTAATGGTTGGATTTACTCCGGATATTGAGGAAATTAAAAAATTAATTCAAGAAAGCAATGAATAAGTTAGTCTCTTTTTTGAAAAAAAATTGGGTAATTGGCCTTTTGGCTGGAGCTTATTTAGTGATTTATCTTTGGGGAAGACCAATCAGTAATTTTTTTGCCTCAGAAAAGGTTCAAAATTTAATAGGTAAGGCCGTTTATCAGGGTTGGCTTGGCTTGGTTGATTATTTATCTGTCCATGTTTTATTTTGTTTGGTTCCTGCCTTTTTTATTGCCGGCGCAATTAACTCTCTTATTGACTCCCAACAGGTTTTAAAATATCTTTCGGGAAAAACAAAAAAATGGCTGGCCTATTTAATTGCCGTTACTGCCGGTTTTTTAATTGAAGTTTGTTCCTGTACGATTTTGCCCTTATTTGCCGGAATTTGGAAAAAAGGAGCAGGTTTGGGAATTGCTACTACTCTACTTTATGCTGGTCCAGCTTTTAATATTGTTGCCTTAATTTTAACTGGTCAGAGATTAGGTTGGGATTTTAGCTTAGTAAGATTTATTTTGTCCGTTTCTTTTGCGATTTTGGTTGGTCTGATAATGGAGGGAGTTTTTGGTGATGGTCGAGAAAAGGGAGAAATTCAGACAGTCACTCAAGATTTAGATAAACTTGAGGGCAAAAAATCTTTTTATTTTTGGGGAGGACTGGTGGCTATTTTGGTAGTAGGAACGGCGCCAATCGGCCAAAACTTGCGTTATGTTTTGATTTTTCCATTGATTTTACTTCAGATTTTAATGACTTTTTTCTGGTTGTCAAAAACAAGAAGGGTTGCTTGGTGGGAGGAAACAATTAAATTTATTTCTCAAATAATTCCTTTACTTTTGGTTGGCGTATTTTTAGCTTCGGCAATTACCCATTTAATTCCTAAAGACCAATTCCAAAAACTTGCCCAAGGCAATAGTTTACTGACGAATTTTGTGGCGGTGATGTTTGGAGCCTTAGCTTATTTTCCGGCTTTAGTCGAAGTACCAATTGCCGAAAATTTTATGAAATTGGGAATGAACAAAGGACCGCTGATGGCTTATTTACTCGCCGATCCAGTTTTATCTTTACAAGGGCTTTTGGTGATCAGAAAATTAATCGGTACTAAAAAAATGCTTGTCTACGCCGGCTCAATTGTAATTTTAACCACATTGGCGGGATATATTTATGGTTTTATTGGTTAAAAATTTATGCCAACATATAACTTTGTTTGCGAAAAATGCCAAAACCACTTTTCTTTAGAAGCCAGTTTTGCGGAATATGATAAAAAAGACCCGAAGAAATTTTGTTGCCCGAAATGCGGTTCGAAAAAGATAAAACAAACTTTCACAGAGATATTTTTTGTTAAAAGTAATAAAGGAAAAAATAATATTGGTTGTGCTTGTGGAGGCTAAAAATGACTTTAAAAGAAAATATCAAAAAAGTGCTTTCAGAGAGGTGATTGATCCTGAACTTGGGGGGGCAGATATTGACAGCGATTTTTCTATTTGGTACTATAGACCTATACCTATGGTTGGGGTATAAAAATTAAAAATTGAAAATATAAAATTAAAAATTTATGGTAAATAAAAAACAACAAACAATAATAAATTTTAAAAAAGCCCAAAGTCTTTTGGGAAAAATTATTAAGATGGTTGAGGCAAATGAATATTGTATTGATATTATGCAGCAAAACTTGGCAGTGATTGGGCTTTTGAAATCCGCCCACCAGATGCTGATGGAAAATCATCTTAATACTTGCTTTAAAAAAGCAGTGAAATCAAAAAATTACAAAGGACAACAAAAAATGGTCCAAGAGATCTTAAAGGTCACAAAATTATTTAATAAATAAAAAGTCTTATGCTGAAAAGAATAAGAATCCAAATTATTGGTATTAAATCAATCGATGACAAAATCCGGCTGGAAACAGAGATTGATATTCTGGCGGGAGTAAAAAATATAAGGGCTGATGAAAAGACTGGCGAGACAGAAGTAGAATTTGATGATGAGCTCATTTCTCAAGAAGGAATTTTAAAAAAAGTAAAAAAACTTGGCTATGGCATAAAAGAAATTGGCGGTTTAGCGGCCTTGCCTCAAGAATATCTTTACTATGTTTCTGGTATGCATTGTGCTTCTTGCGAGATTTTAATTGAGAAGAAATTGCTTCAAATAAAAAGCATCAAATCTGTTGAGGCATCAGTGAACCAAGGAACAGTCAGAATAATTTACGAAGGCAAAAGGCCGGAGGTTAAAAATTTAAATCAGATTTTCAAAAAAGAAGGATATTTTTTCTTTGAAAAACCAATAAAAAAAGAGACAGGAAATCATCTCTTAACTATTATTGGCAGCGCTCTTTTGGTTATTGTTTTATTTTTTCTTTTAAAAAACAGCCTCTTTGCCGGTTTGGTTAATGTCAGCAGCAACTCTTCTTTGCCGACTTTCTTTTTCTTGGGATTGGTTGCCGGTGTTTCTTCTTGCGCTGCTTTGGTCGGCGGGCTTTTGCTTTCTTTAGTCAAGCAATGGTCAGAGATTTACGCCAAAAGCAATTCGGTTTTAGTAAGATTACAGCCTTATTTGCTTTTTAATTTTGGCCGCATTTTATCTTATGGCTTTCTTGGCGGTCTTATTGGAGCAATTGGCGTAAAAATTCAGTTTTCTTTAGGCTTTACCGCTTTTTTAATTACTCTTGTTTCTTTTTTGATGATTTTTTTGGGATTGCAGATGTTGGGGGTAAGATACTTTAGTCGCTTTCAAATAACAATGCCCAGATTTATTACTAGACATATTACTGATGAAACAAAATTCAAAGGAAAATTGATGCCATTTTTAATGGGTGCTTTAACCTTTTTTCTGCCTTGCGGTTTTACTTTAACCAGTCAAAGTTTGGCTTTAATTTCCGGCAGTTTTTGGCAAGGGGCAGCTATAATGTTTACCTTTGCTTTAGGCACAGCTCTTGGGTTTTTGGCTATTAGTTTATCTTCGGTGAAATTTCTGGAAAATTCCCATCTATCAGAAAGATTCTTAAAAGTGGCGGGAATTTTGGTTTTGTTTTTTGCCCTGTACAATATCAACGCTCAATTAAATGTCTTGGGTCTACCTAGTTTATCAGATGTTAAGTTTGGTTCTGCCAGTCAGGTAAATTCGCAAAACAATTCTCTTGAAGAAAAAGGGTTGCCTCCGATTATTAACGGCAAGCAGGTGATTAAAATGAAAGCTTCCAGTTTTGGCTATGAACCAAATTATTTCAAGGTTAAAGCCGGGATCCCGGTCAGATGGGAAATTGAAGATGTTGGCACTTCTGGCTGCACCAATGCCATTATTGCAAAAGGGCTTTTCCCGGACGAAATTCCTTTAACTCCTGGTCAAATCAGTATTAAAGAATTTACACCGACAAAGCCAGGCAAATATAAATTTTCCTGTTGGATGGGAATGGTTTCCGGGATTATAGAAGCGGTTGATGGTAAGGTTGCAGGCAAAAATTCCGGTATCAATATTCAAGCCGCGAATCCAGATAACAATGATATTATCCCATCAGGAGCTAAAGGTTGTGGTTGTGGAGGTAGGAGCGGGAGTTGTGGAATAAGATAAAAATTTAAAAATAATAAATAAATCTATGCAAAAAACAAAATTTCAAATTAAAAATATGCATTGTAAATCCTGCGCCTCTTTGATTGAGGGAAAATTAAAAAAGTTGGAAGGGGTCATTGAGGCAAAGGTTAACTTTGATTCTAAAAAAGCAGTTGTCGTTTACGATGAAAACAAAATTAACGAAGATGAAATTAAAAAAGCAATAGAGAAAGGGGGTGATTATCAGGTTGAAAGCGATTCAGAAATTATGGGAAAAGAAAATTTTCAGAACAAAAAACCTTCGCAGTTTAACGATCTTTCTATTCCCATTTCTATTATTATTGCTGGTTTAATGATTGCTGGCGCGATTATTGTTACCAATAGAAACTCAAAACCTTCATTGAAGGAAATAGGTCAACAACAGGCTCAAAATTTACCCGATACCAATTCCCAATCTCAACCCACTGCCCCCTCGGTCGAATTTAAAATAACCAAAGATGACCATGTCCGCGGCGATTTTAACGCGCCGATTACTCTGGTTGAATTTTCTGATTTTGAATGCCCGTTTTGCGAAAGACATTATCCGACTATGAATAAAATCTTAAACGACTACAAAGGCAAAGTGAGATTGTTTATAAACACTTTCCTTTGGGATTTCATCCTAATGCCCGGAAAGCGGCCGAGGCCTCAGAATGTGCGGGAGAACAAGGAAAATTTTGGGAGTATCATGACAGGATATTTGAGAATCAATCCAGCGGTTTAAGCACTGAGAAGTTTAAACAATGGGCAAAAGACTTAGGATTAAACAGCAATAAATTTAACGATTGCCTTGATTCTGGAAAATACGCCCAAAAAGTTCAGGCTGATTATCAAGAAGGTCTCCAAAAAGGGGTCAATGGCGCGCCGGCAACTTTTGTTAATGGACAATTGGTCAGCGGCGCTTTGCCTTACGAGTCGTTTAAGCAAATAATTGATAATTTACTTAATCAATAATCAATATTTATGAAGAAGATGATGGTCTCTCTTATTGTTGTTATAATAATCATCATAGCCGGCTTTGTCTCCTGGCAATTTTTATGGCGAACAAAAACTGTTTTATTTTTGTGTGTTCATAACACTTTTCGTAGTCAAATAGCTGAAGCTTATTTTAACAAATTTGCCAAAGAAAAAAGATTAAAATGGCAGGCAAAATCTGCTGGATTTTTGGAAGCAGAGAAAATTAATGAAAAAGCAATCATTTTAATGGAGGAGGAAGGAATTGATATTTCCAGTAAAAAACCAAAATTAATGACAGAAGAAATGATAAAATCAGCTGATAAAATTGTGGTTGTTTGTCAAGAATGCGAGGAACAGGGTCTTTGTTTAAATTTACCAAAAGATGAGAAGACTGAATACTGGAGGCTTCCCAATCCGGCAGAAATGGAAATTGATCAAGCAAGAAAAATAAGAAATTTAGTTAAAGAGAAAACTATTGATTTAATTGAAAGATTAAAAGAAAGATAATTTTTTAAATTATGAAAAAACTATATCAATGTCCGGTTTGCAAACTTTGGTACAAAGAAAAAAAATGGGCTAAAAAATGCGAGGATTGGTGTAAGAAACATAAAAGTTGCAATTTAGAAATTACTAAACATGCAATAAAAATAAAGTAATAAAAAATTATGGAGAAAACAATTTTAAAAATTTCTGGAATGCATTGCGCCTCTTGCGCGGCGAATATTGAAAATGCTCTAAGAAAAGAAGAAGGAATTAAATCCGCCAATGTTAATTTTGCTTCAGAGACACTTTATTTGGAATTTGACCCGATAGAAATAAGTATTGCTAGAGTTCAAAAGATTATTGAAAAATTGGGTTATAGGGCAATAGAAGAAACTTTTGAGGAAGAAATGCGCGATCACCACAAAGAGGCAAAGGTGCAAGAAATTCAAAAATTAAAAAAGCGGTTTGTTTTGGCGCTAATTTTCAGTCTCCCTATTATTTATATGGTAATGAGGGGGATGGTTGGCTTGCCAATGCCAACAATTTTTGAAAATTATGGGACTATTATTCAGTTTGTTTTAGCGACAGCCGTTATTATTTCTTGTTTCAAAATCTGGATTGATGGTTTCAAAAATCTAATTCGATTGACACCTAACATGGATTCTTTGATTTTCATTGGTACAGCCGTTGCTTATTTTTATAGTTTAATTATTTCTGTTTTAATGTTTTTGGGAACAAAAATTGAAGCGCATCTTTATTATGAAAGCGCGGCTCTGATTTTGGTCTTTAACTCTTTGGGAAAATATTTGGAAGCAATAACCAAAGGAAAAACCAGCGAAGCAATTAAAAAATTGATTGGGCTTCAGCCTAAAGAGGCGACGATTATAAAAGATAACAAGGAAATAAAAATTCCTATTTCCGAAGTAAAAGTGGGAGATATTATTTTAGTTAAACCCGGTGAAAAAATTCCTGTTGATGGAATTGTTATTGATGGTTATTCCGGGGTTGATGAAAAAGCCATTACCGGAGAAAGTATTCCTGTTGAAAAGAAAAAAGGCGATGAAGTAATTGGCGCAACCATCAATAAAACCGGGGTCTTGAAATTTAAAGCCACGCGAGTTGGTAAAGACACAATGTTGGCCCAAATAATAAAAATAGTTGAAGAAGCGATGGGCTCTAAAGCGCCAATTCAACTTTTAGTTGATAAAGTTTCTTTTTATTTTGTGCCGACTGTCATTGGTATTGCTATTTTTGCTTTTGTTATTTGGCTCTTGGTGGGACAGCCATTAGCTTTTGCCTTAACGGTTTTTGTGGCGGTTTTAATTATTGCTTGTCCTTGTGCTTTAGGTTTGGCAACACCAACAGCCGTAATGATGGGCACGGGTCTGGCAGCAAAAAATGGCATTTTAATCAAAAGCGGCAAGGCTCTAGAAATTGCTCAAGATGTAAACATTGTCGTCTTTGATAAAACGGGGACGCTAACTAAGGGAGAACCAGTCGTGACTGATATAATAGAAATTCAAAATTCAAAATTCAAAATTCAAAATGATAATTCAAAATCCAAAATTTTACAATTGGCAGCATCGGTGGAGAAAAATTCAGAGCATCCTTTGGCAGAAGCAATCGTCAAAAAAGCCAAAGAAGAGAAGTTAGAATTATTTGAAGTAAAAAATTTTCAAGCCATACCCGGCCATGGTGTTTCGGCTAACTTAGAAAATAAAAAGATATTTTTAGGAACAAGAAAACTAATGACTGATAATCAAATTAACCCAAGTCAAATTGAAGAAAAAATGATCGCCCTAGAAAATCAAGGCAAAACAGCAATGATTTTAGCGCAAGACAAAGAGATTATTGGAATTATTGCCGTGGCTGATACCCTCAAAGATTTTTCAAAAGAAGCAGTTAAGATGCTTCATAAAATGGGAAAGAAAGTGGCGATAATTACCGGAGATAATAAAAGAGTTGGACAAGCTATTGCGAAGCTCGTTGGTATAGATAAAGTTTTAGCTGAGGTGTTGCCGCAAGAAAAATCGGCTGAAATTACAAAATTACAGAGTGAAGGAAATGTTGTGGCGATGGTTGGTGATGGTATAAATGACGCTCCGGCTTTAGCTCAAGCTGATTTAGGGATTGCTTTAGGTTCTGGTACCGATGTGGCGATGGAAACTGGGGAAATAGTTTTAATCAAAGATGATTTAAGAGATGTAATAACAGCAATTGATCTGAGTAAATACAGTTTAAATAAAATTAAACAGAATCTTTTCTGGGCCTTTTTTTATAATATCGTTGGTATTCCTGTTGCCGCTGGCATTTTATATCCTTTCACTGGCTGGCTTTTAAATCCGGCAATTGCCGCCGCTGCGATGGCATTTTCGTCGGTTAGCGTTGTTTCCAATGCTCTTTTAATGAAAAGATATAAACCAAAAATTATTAAAAAATCATAAAGGACTACTAGGGAAAGAGAGACGACTAGAGAAAAAGCCCAAGAAATTGTTAAAATTCCGGTTATAGTTATTTCTGGAAAAGAATTGCTAAATGCCTGATTTGTGGAACCGAATGCGATGAATATCGACCAAAAGGATTTTTAAGGGAAGGGTCTAAAATAAATATTATTCTTTCCCAAAATGTGCCGGTGGAGGATAATTTATGGTTACCAAAGAAAAAATTAAAAAAGTCCTTTCAGAAGTAATTGACCCCGAACTTGGGGCAGATATTGTAAGTTTAGGTTTTGTGAAGGATATAAAAATTGAAGATGGAAAAGTAAAAATTAAACTTAAATTAACAATTCCCGGTTGTCCCCTGATGAATTTTTTCCTAGAGGAAATTAAAGAAAAAGTTAAAAAAGTAAAAGGAGTTTCCGAAGTAGAAATTGAGTTTTTAAGCTAAAGAATTAAAGAATAATGAATATTTTTACTTATATCTTAACCAGCGTTATTTTGGTAAGCCTGGTTTCTTTTGTCGGGGTTTTATTTATTGCTTTAAAGGAGAAAACACTAAATAAGCTTTTAAGTTTTTTGGTAAGTTTTGCTTGTGGGGCTTTATTGGGAGGAGCTTTTCTTCATCTTTTACCAGAATCGGTGGAAAATTTGGGAGAAAAATCTTTTACTTTGGTAATTGTCGCCTTTTTGACTTTTTTTATTTTAGAAAAAGTCTTTCGCTGGCGGCATTGCCATTTGGGACATTGTCCAACTCATTCTTTTGCCTATTTAAACCTTTTAGGCGATGGCCTTCATAATTTTGTTGACGGAGCAATAATTGCTGCTGCCTTTTTGACTGATATTTCTTTGGGAATTAGTACTACTTTGGCAGTTATTCTTCATGAAATTCCTCAGGAAATTGGTGATTTTTCCATTCTTCTTTATGGAGGGATAGAAAAGAAAAAAGCGCTTTTGTTTAATTTCGTCTCGGCGTTAACAGCGTTTTTTGGAGCATTGGTAACTTACTTTTTTGCCCAACAAGTTTCTGGCTTAATTCCTTTTTTAATTCCTTTTGCGGCTGGCGGATTTATTTACATCGCCGCTACTGATATTCTTCCCGAACTTCACAAAAAGGAGAATTTAAGGCAATCAATTTTAGAACTTTTCTTAATTCTGTCGGGAATTGTTTTAATGGCATTTTTTAAAAATTTGTTATAATTATTTAGTTCGAAAATTAAAATGAAGAAGTTATTCTTTTTAATCAGTTTGATTTTTTTCCTTTTTTCCCCTTCGTTTATTTTTGCTCAGCAAAAAGTTCAGCTTTGGTTTTTTTGGGGACAGGGTTGTCCTCATTGCGCTCAAGAAAAACCATTTTTGGAAGAATTAGCCAAAAAATATCCTCAACTTGAAATTAAAGAATTTGAAGTTTACTTCAACAAAGAAAATCAGCAACTTTTTGAAAAAGTTGCTAAAGCCTACAATACTTCAGCCGGTGGAGTACCGATGACTTTTGTGGGCAAGGATTTTGTTTTAGGGTTTGGCACTAAGGAAACGACTGGTAAACAAATTGAAGATTTAGTTAAAAAATGTCTTTCTTCTTCTTGCCCTTCACCGGAAGAAATTCTTAATTCTTCTTTATTACCCGGCGAAAAACCGGCAGTTACTTTAGCGCCATCTCCAGTAAAATCTGATATTTGTATTCATTATTTTATCCAAGACCGCTGCCCTCAATGTCAAAACCTAGAGAGTTTTTTACAACAAATTGCTCAAAAATATCAAATTGACTTTAAAATTTACAATGTCTCGGAAGATGAAGAAAGCCAGGCTATTTATCAAAAACTTCAGGAATTTTATGGGGTTTCTTTTGCCGGATTTCCAATAGTTTTTTCTGGCGATAGTTATTTAGTGGGCGACAAGTCCATAAGGCAAAATATTGAAAATGTTATTGTTCGTTGCCATAAACAAGATTGTCCCTGTCCGGTAGAGCAAATTAAGTCGACTTTAAAACAAATGCCAAAACCGGGAACTTTTACTCCTGAAGAGAAAGAAAAAATTCCCTTAGTTTTGTTTGGAAAAGTAGTTCAAATTTCTTCTCGTTCTTCACTGCTAACTTTAGGGGCAATTTTAGGACTTGCTGATGGAATAAATCCCTGTATGTTTTCTGTTTTACTGTTTTTGTTGACCTATCTTTTGGCAATTGGTTCCAAAAAGCGAGCAGTGAAAGTTGGTTTGGTTTTTGCCGCCGGAGTTTTTGTGATTTATTTTCTTTTTATGGCAGGAATGCTTAATTTAATTACTTTAATTGGGGTGATTCAGAAAATAAAAATTATTGTTGCCATTTTGGCCTTGGTGGCTGGTTTGATTATGATTAAAGATTTTTTTGCCTACGGAAGATGGTTTTCTTTAGAAATTCCTGAAAGCACCAAACCAACGGTGGAGAAACTAATTAAAAAAGGAACAATTCCCTCAGCAATTTTACTTGCCGGTCTTTCTTCATTGGTAGAGTTACCTTGTACCGCCGGAATTCCTTTGGTTTATACTACTCTTCTTGCTCAGCAACAAGTAAATCATATTTGGTATCTTTTCTGGTATAATTTGTTTTTCGTTTTTCCCTTACTTTTGATTATTGCCGGGGTTGCTTTTGCCTGGACCCAGGCAGATAAACTAGAAAAATGGCGGTTAAATTTTAGAAAATATATGAGATTAGTAGCAGGGACAATATTATTGTTTTTAGCGATTGCTCTACTGAAAGGTTGGATTTAAAAGATAGTGCAAAATTAAAATCTCAAAATGCAAAATTAAAATTAAAAATTAAAAATGGAGAAAGATAATTTTAAGTTAGAGTTTAATAAACGACTTATTAAATTTTCTCTCCAAATAATTAAACTTTGCAAAGAAATTAGAAAAGACAGAAATCTGTGGGCAATTGCTGATCAATTAATCCGTTCAGCTACTTCAATAGGGGCTAATGTTATTGAAGCAAAAGCCTCTAGCTCGAAGTTAGACTATTTGAGGTTTTTTCAAATTGCTCTCAAAAGTGCAAATGAGACAAAGTATTGGTTAATTTTAATTAGTGAGAGTAATATAAATTTAAAAGAGAAAGCGGACTATTTAATAAAGGAATTAGAAGAAATAGCTAAAATTATTGGCGCGGGAATTCTTACTATGAAAGGAAAAAGATAATTTTGCATTTTAAATTATCATTTTGAGATTTACATTTTAAATTTTTAATTAAAATGTTTAATTTTTTAAACAAACTTTTCAGTGGCAACATTTTGTATTATCCTGGTTGTTTGACGAAATTTGTCGCTCCCCAACTTAAGGAAAAATACGAAAAAATTTTGCGAAAAGCAGGAATAGATTTTATTGAGTTGGGGGAGTTGGAAGTCTGTTGCGGTTCACCAGCGCTTAAGGCAGGCTATGTTGAGGATTTTAAAAAATTAGCCCAGAAAAACCTAAAAATTTTTAAAGACCACGGAGTGAAAAAAATTATTACCAACTGTCCGGCTTGTTTTATGATTTTGAAAAAAGAATATTCTAAGGTTTTGGGGAAGGAATGGGATATTGAGGTAGAACATATTAGTCAAATTATTAATGCAAAATGCAAAATGCAAAATGCAAAATCAAAATTTAAAATTAAAAATGAAAAGATTACTTACCATGATCCGTGTCATTTGGGGAGACAGATGGGGGTTTATGAAGAGCCAAGGGAAATAATTAGGGGGTTGGGTTATGAATTGGTGGAAATGGATTTAAATCGTAGCGAGAGTTTTTGTTGCGGAGGGGGAGGAGGAGTAAAAACAAACGAGCCGGAGTTAGCCAATAAAATTGCTAAAGAAAGAATAAAACAAGCAAAAAAAACCGGAGCAAAAATTTTGTGTACTGCCTGCCCTCTTTGTTGGTTGCATTTAAAAGAAAATGCCGAAGATTTAGAAGTTAAGGAATTGGGAGAGCTTTTGAAGGAAAATGAAAAATAATCATCCTTACTATTTTAAAATTAAATTAAAAAGGAGGTGATGAAAATGATTCAAAAAGGCCAGGTTTATAAATGTAATATTTGCGGCAATATTGTTGAGGTTTTATATGCCGGCGGAGGGCAATTAGTCTGTTGTGGTCAACCAATGCAACTTTTGGAAGAAAAAACCCAAGATGAAGGAAAAGAAAAACATGTGCCGGTGATTGAAGAACAGTCACAGGGAATAAAAGTAAAAGTTGGTTCGATTCCCCATCCAATGGAGGAAGCCCATTATATTCAATGGATTGAAGTAATTACTCAGAATGGAAGTTTCATAAAATATCTAAATCCTGGACAAGCGCCTGAAGCAGAATTTCCAGTGAGCAAAGGGGAAATTTTAGCAGTAAGAGAATATTGTAATATTCATGGCTTATGGAGGAGTTAAATGGCATTTGCCTTGCTGCCCTTAGGTTATCCGGCCCAACCAGAAGGCAAAAAATTAAGAAAAAGTTTAGAGGAAATTATTTGTTTGGAGAAATTTGAAGATGATTAAACAACAGCAGTTTTTAAACGAAAAAACAAAGGCAAATTTTTGGCGGGTGGTTTTAGAATACCGCCAGAAAAGAGAAAAAGCTCTAAAAGGGCAGGGTTTGGATTATGAAAAATTTCGAGAAGAGCTTTACCAAATTAAAAAATCAGCAATTGAAAATATTGAAAAATTAAAAACTCAGGCGATTAAAAATTTAAAGACAAACGGCATTAATGTTTTTGAAACAAAGGATGCGGCTGAAGCAAGAAAAATAATTAGTAAGATTCTAAGCGGCAAGTCAAAAATTATTAAAGCAAAAACAAATACTTTAGGTGAAATTGAAGAAGAAGGATTTTTGGCGAATAAACAATTAATTGAAACAGATTTAGGCGATTTTATCATAAGTCTTTTTAAAACGAAAGAGGCTCATCCAGTTTTACCGGCGATTCATTTAACTCCTCAAGAGATTGCCCAAAAAATTAAAGAAAAATTTGGTCAAGAAGTAGAACCAAATCCTCAAGCAATTGCTTTATTTG
>Ga0209102_1000539_pt1 | contig 24764 bp, 21 predicted proteins | sample ConPoolayeHmetaG_FD_185483 | JGI IMG/M metagenome (GOLD analysis project Ga0209102, IMG submission 185483) | Hot spring microbial mat communities from California, USA to study Microbial Dark Matter (Phase II) - Cone Pool mat layer H metaG... ...
TACTACCCGCCCGGAAAGGGCCCCCCCGCTTACGCCAATTCCCTTACTCAAAAAACTCTCTTGCAGAGAGGGCGAGGGTGTAAATACCTCAAATTTTTCCCTTTTAGTTGAGACCATATCGCGGGTCTGCAGAATGTATAGACTATTTTCTTCTGGGCTTTCGAAAGTAAACTCCACTTCTTGGGGGTTCCACTTTTTCTCATAGACTAATGTTTTGGCAATCTCAAATAAACGCTTATATATTTTAGGGAAGGCTTCCTCCAAGTCTTCTTCCCTTCCCTCCAATTCTTTTTGTTCTTTGGAGATGGGATAAGTAGAGACTAAGCCCCCGACAATATCTTCCCCTTGGTTGCCGGGAGTAAAATCACCCCACAGGGCCACCCGTCTAATTTTTCGGTAGGGATGGGCCGTGAAGACTACCCCGCTGCCCGAGGAGAGGCTGAGATTACCAAAGACCATCGCTTGCACAATCACCGCCGTTCCCCAATAGTCGGAAATACCCATAATTTCTCGGTATTGCCTGGCTTTGATGGAATTCCAAGAAGAAAGGACTTGTTTAATGGCTACTTGTAATTGGGCCCAGGGATCTTCATAGATAGTGATATGTCTTTCTTCGACGGCGCGGCGATAGGCTAGAGCTATTTCTTTCATTTCTTCCCCGGAGAATTGTCTCTTCTTTTCTACTCTGTACTTAGCTTTGAAGTGGCGCATGATCTCGTTAAAAACTTCCCGTTCAATCCCATAAGACATGCCCCAGGATTGGATAAAACGCCGATAATTATCCCAAGCAAACCAAGTTTCCCCCGTGAAGCGGATCAACCCTTCTACGATCTCCTCATTTATACCCACATTTAATAAAGTGGCCATCATCCCTGGCATAGATATTGTGGACCCGCTGCGCACGGCCAAGAGTAACGGCCGTTGCGGATTACCGAATTCACGTCCGGTGGCTTTTTCAATTTGCTGCAGGCCAAAGCGGACTTCCCGTTCCAAATGGTCGTGGGCGTGCCGATAACGTTCAATTATCCTTAGGCAGCGGAATACTTCCGTAGTCAGAATAAAGCCGGGAGGTACGGGGATGCCTTCGGAAGCTAAGACCACTAAGTTATACCCTTTACTCCCCAAATGAATTAGATCATTAGTCAAGCGATTGGGATGGTGGATTAAACAACATACTTTTTTGGGGTCATAAGTCATCAGCAAATCGAGGTCAGCTTCGTTCAAAGTTTCTCTCTGCTCGGCCAGCGTTTGTTGAATTCGCGCCAAGAAAATATCCAAGTACTGCAGGCCAAAAGTATTAGCGATCAGATCGCGAATAAATTTTTCACCTATTTGATGGACAAACTCATGGGGGCCAATTTCTTCAGCGGAAGGGGGCAGATATTTGGGCAGAATATTCTTTTTACCCATTTGCCAAATTAAAAGCTCCAAGTTATTTTTATGGGCATTCACATAATAAACGGAAATGACATCTTTAACTCCTTCGGAGAAGCCGCGGAATATGTCCAGGTACTGCATAAAAGTGAAGCGCTTTATCTCTAAAGATTTTTCTAAGAGCATAAGCTGGGTATTAAGCCGCGGCGAAAAGATGCCATCTAATTCGATAGCCCGCATGAGATAACGCAAACAGGAGATGATTTTAAAAAAGGTAGCCCGAGTAATAAAGGAAAGATCTAAAGAGTCGATGAGTCTTTCAAAATAGATATTCGCCAAATTTTCTAAACGAAAAGTTAAACCTAAGGCATCGAATTTCCGCTCGCGATAGCGACCATACAGAGAGGGAATGTCAGCTGCTATATGCCGTTTGCGGTAGATATCTTCCCGGGCTTCGAATTTTTGGGGGGAAAGAATAATTTTCTTCAAATTTTCCAGATAGGACAAGATATGTTCCAGACATTCTTCGGGGTCGTTGCGCTCGATAACCCGTAAAAGAGCATCCAAGCCCTCGAAGCCCCAGCGGGAAGCTTCCTGCAAATGGGCGGCAATTTCCTGAAAGCCTAAGTTATACTTCTGATTAATAAGCCGGTAAATCTTGATTAACAAAGAGACCCGTTTCTTTTCCGTCTCCGCCACATCCGGCAAGGCAGCCATAAAGGCGGACAGTTCACGATCGGTTAGACCTAAAAGATCCTTTTCGCTCTGGAGCCTTTTCTCGGCAAAGATCTTTTGAACGATATAATTAACTTCATCGATGAAAGGGCCGGTAATCTCTATCTTTCCCCAAATCTCCGCCGGTAGAAAATTCTTTAACCCCTCTTTATCTCTTAAGCGCCAAAAACGGATTATTTCCCTAACGAAATCCTCGATGAGATTACTACTCTCCACATGACTTTGTTTACGGAGAAAATGAATGAGGAGATCCTTACGATAAGTAATTTCATCTATCTCGGTGGTAGCCTCGCGTAATTCTCCTTCCGCCCCAATTTCGTTGAAATATACGGGAAATAATTTCGCTAATTGCTTGATTAAATTGTAGACGGGCTCAATTTCGGCATTGAGCAGTTTGCTTACTTCTTTTTGAAAAAGATCAGTATCCCTTATGCAAATGCCTGCTAATTTTAAGTTAATTATGAGGGCCGAAAGGAGCGTACTACACCATTTCGGATTTCGGCCAATAATATCCAACCAGACCCGCACATTGAGCAAATGGCAGGGATTGCAGATTAACTGCCAATTTGTGTCCACCCCCTGCACATTAGGGTATTGAAAACCGAAATGTAAGACTAACTCTAAGAAGACTTCCACCAAAGGGCTATAACCTTGATTAAAAATTTCTGCGCCTAAGGTTTGGATGCACTGCAAGGCCGTATGGGGGTAATTTTCCATACTGGACTTGAGGAGGGAAAAAGTCTTAATTAGAAATTCGCGCATCCGTTCCGGCGGTTCTTGGCGGATGAGTTCCACGAGCGTATGATTAATTTCCCTTAAAGTTTCTTCGTGAATATCTTTTAGCCCGGGAATTTCCATTATTTTAAAGAGGGCTAATATTTTTTTATTCTCTAAAAGAGGAATTTCTTTTTCCGCCGTTTGCGGAGCAGGCCAAAGGTGAGGAATTTCTTTGTAAGCCCGTACTATGTCTAAGTAGGAAGGGAAGGTCAAGAGATGACGGAGAAGCTGCAGAGAGCCATTACTTTTAAATTCTTCCTGGCCCGAAAAATTTTCTAACTCTTGAACCAGAGACTTTAAGTGTTGATGAGAAATTAAATGGAGGACATCTGGATATTTTAATTGCTCGCCCAGAACTGGCGCAGATCCCGCTTTATCAAACCAGCAGAGCGGATCTTCTTCTTGCAGCCAATAAGCGTAGGTAATTTTCAGGCTGCGCATGAAAAGATTATTAAATTCCGGTAAAAAAGAATTTTCGGGGAGTTTAAGCAATAAAGCCTGCCCGATCTTTTTTAAAGGGATATGGCTGGAAGCCAAATAAAAAAATTGCTGGTCAGGAAGGGAAGCCAAACGCTGAAAAGTAAGTTGCAAAATCGGCCAGATTTCACCATGATTTTGGCCGTTTAGCTCATTAACGATCTTTTCCAAATAATTGAGCAAATAATCGATAGCTTTTATTTGTAAGCTATCAGAGTTAACCTGGCTTATAGCCTCAAAAAAGACATCAATAATGGCGGATATGGCTTGGGACCCGCGAGGATGACGGCTGTAGGCGGTAAAATACTTTAAGGCAAAAGAGCGCATTTCCCGCAAGATTATTTCCCAATTTTTAAAGGGATGATGCAACTCAAAGAGCAAGGTTTCGGCAGCTTTCTGAATGCCCCGATAACCTTCTACCGTCTCTATGAGCACTTCATATTTGGGATCAATTTGGAGCTGGGCCACAGATGTTTCTTGGAGATTCTTTTGGAGGGCGGCCGATTCAAGGACTTCTTGGGGAATTTCCCGGGCTCTTAATTCTTTCTGCACTTCTTCCAACTGGCGGTTTACAGTCATAGCATGGCTTTCGGATTATAAAAAAGTCTATTAATCAGCCTTCTAAATTGGGCCACCATTCCTATAGTTCATTTTAAAGAGCCAAGAGGAGAATAAAAATTTCAAATTCGGCCTGCCGCATTCATATGTAAAATTAAATCGAGCACTCTATGAGAGTAACCCCATTCATTGTCATACCAAGCTAAGATCTTAGCCATTGTACCGATGGCTTTAGTAGAAGAGCCATCAACAATAGCCGAGTGCGGGTCACCTTGGAAATCTATGGATACTAAGGGTTCATCAGTATAGGCTAAATAACGATTAGTAGCTTCTTTAAGAGCTTTATTTATTTCTTGGGTGGTGGCTTCCTGTTCTAAATCTATGACTAAGTCTACCAAAGACACATTGGGGGTAGGTACGCGTACGGCTAAGCCATCGAACTTCCCCTTCAGCTCGGGAATGACGAGGGCTACAGCAGAAGCAGCGCCAGTTTTGGTAGGAATCATGGATAGAGCGGCCGCGCGAGCTCGGCGAAGGTCACTATGGGGGAAGTCCAAAATGCGTTGGTCATTTGTATAAGAATGGACAGTGGTCATTAATCCCCGGCGAATACCAAATTTATCTAAGATTACTTTGGCAATGGGTGCCATACAATTTGTCGTACAAGAAGCATTGGAGACGATATGATGTTCATAAGGGTTATAGTCATGCTCGTTGACGCCCATGACGATGGTTATGTCCTCATTCTTAGCCGGGGCCGTGATGATCACCTTCCGGGCTCCGGCATCAAGATGAGCTCGGGCTCGGGTAGCGTCTGTAAAATGGCCTGTGGATTCGATAACATATTCCACGCCTATATCTCGCCAAGGAATTTTCCCCGGCTCCTTAATTGCCGTAATGAGGACGTCTCGACCATTCACTAATAAGCCCTTTTCCATAACTTTAACTTCTGCGGCCAGCCGGCCCATGATTGAATCATACTTTAAAAGGTGGGCTAGAGTGTTGTTGTCGGTAAGATCATTTATGGCCACGATTTCAATGGCCGAAAAATCTGGAGATTTTAAGGCTGCCCGCATGACGCTCCGGCCAATCCTCCCAAAGCCATTTATGCCAACCCTGATAGCCATCGAGCCCTCCTTCGCGGCAAAAAATAATTTCTTTATATAAAAAGAATATCATCAAGGGGGGAATTTGTCAAAGCCTTTAGAGCTGGCTTACCTTCTAACCGTTTTAATGTTTCTCACCATCAGGAAACAGGCGGGAGGGGGAGAGCCTATCTTCCTCCCGCCTGAATTAAGCTGGAATTTAAAATTGAGCCTCTCCTCCCCCTTGAATTAGACTAGAATTTAAAAAGTTATCGACCATCAGCCAAATTTTCACTTGACAGAAAACGTCAGGGATTTATAATGCTCTATGAATGAACATTCGTTCGCCAAGGGCGCCTATGCTAATCAAAGCCCAAGTTAAAGATGCCAAATTAGTGGATGAAAAAAGGCGGCAAATCATTGCGGGAGCTATCCAAGTATTCAAAAGGAAGGGCTTCCATAAAGCAACCGTGCGGGAGATAGCTCGCGAAGCAGGTCTCAGTTTGGGCAGTATCTATGATTATGTTAGTTCCAAAGATGATATTCTCTATCTTTTTTTCGAAAATTATGTGGTTAATTTTTTTGCTAAAGTTAGATCGAGGACTTGTCAGGTAGCTGACCCTTTGGCGCGGCTCAAAATTAATTACCGAGCTTTTGTGGAAGCAGCCATGGAATTGGAAGATCAAGTAATGCTTTCTTATACGCAAGCGCGTTACGTAAAAAAAGATTATTTAAAGGTTATTTTGCAGAAAGAATTCGAAATTGTTGATCATTTTCAAAGGTTGATTAGTGAGTTGGGGCCAGGGGCGTTTGACCCTTTTTTAGAAGCCAATTTCTTAGTCTTCAGCGGTGTTTTCGGAGTTTTGCGTCGGTGGATCTTAAAGCCGTATTTTCGCAAAGAGGAAATAATTGACTTTCTGGTGCAGAGCCAGATAAATAATTTATCCCGCAGAATTTCCAAGAAAAGAAACGCCAAAGTTAGGGGAATTTATGGCCAAGTGGGATGAAGAACGCCGGTTGCTGACCCACGAACATACTAAATTTTGGCGCTTAGATTTACAAGATGTGGCCGAACCAAATTTGCAACGGGAAGTTTTCCCTTATGAAGAAGTAAGCCGGATTGATTTTGATCACAAAATAATTCCTCTTTGTCCGGCAAAAGAATTTTTTATCACCGATACTACTTTTAGAGATGGGCAACAAGCCCGACCTCCTTTCACCGTCAAACAGATTGTAGATTTATTTGACATGCTGCACAAGTTAGGGGGACCGCAGGGGGTAATTAGGCAAACAGAATTTTTTTTATACAGCCAGCGCGACCAAGAAGCGGTAACCAAATGTTTAGAGAAAGGTTATCCGTACCCAGAAATTACGGGTTGGATCCGGGCCAACAAAAAGGATCTAAAATTAGTCAAAGAAATGGGCTTAAAAGAAACAGGTATCCTCACTTCTGTTTCCGATTACCATATTTTTTTGAAACTGGGCAAGAAAAGAAGGCAAGTATTTGATGAATATCTGGACATTGTCGAAGCTGCCCTGGACGCAGGTATTATTCCGCGATGTCATTTCGAAGATGTAACCCGGGCCGACATCTTTGGGTTCTGCGTCCCTTTTGCCCAAGCCTTGATGAGGCTCCGGGAAAAAAGTGGAATGCCGGTCAAAATCCGCCTTTGCGATACCTTGGGCTATGGAGTTACTTATCCGGGCGCAGCTTTGCCCCGCGCTGTAGACAAATTAGTACGTACCATGATTGATGAGGCAGGAGTGCCCGGAGAACTTTTAGAATGGCATGGGCATAACGACTTCCATAAAGTGCTTATAAATGCCACCACGGCTTGGCTATATGGTTGCGCAGCAGCTAATGGAGCCATCTTGGGGTTGGGAGAAAGAACGGGGAATACGCCCTTGGAGGCCTTGATCATTGAGTACATTGCCTTGCGCGGAGAAACAAACGGTATCGATACTACCGTGATTACCGACATCGCGCAATACGCGGAAAGAGAGATGGGGGTGCATATTCCCATCAATTATCCCTTGGTAGGACTGGATTTTAATACTACGGGGGCGGGCATCCATATAGATGCTTTAGCCAAGTCGGCGGAAATATATAATATCTTCAATACCGCCAAGATTCTCAAACGACCAATGTCCATTATCATTACTGACAAATCAGGCCTGGCAGGGATTGCCCATTGGGTGAACACCCACTTAAAGCTACCACCGGAAAAGAGGGTAGACAAACGACATCCCGGGATAGCTAAAATTTATAAATGGGTGATGGACCAGTATAACGAAGGCAGGGTCACCAGTATTTCGCATACCGAGATGGAACGGCAAGCCCGAAAACATCTGCCCGAGTTTTTCGTCTCGGATTTTGACCGCATCAAGACCCGCGCCCATAAAATGGCTGCTCATCTTATAGAAGAAATTATTGAAGCTGCTCCTTTAAAGTCTATGAAACCGAAGCTAATTGAGCCCCTTTTGCTGAAATTAGTGGCCGACCACCCCTTTATTCAATTCGCTTACGTTACCGATTTAGAAGGACGGAAGATCACCAAGAATATTACCCAAGTGGTGGATAAGGCGAAATATGAAATAGTCGGTTTACATGAAGACTACTCTGACCGTTCCTGGTTTATCGAACCTTTAAAAGATGGACAGGTGCACGTGAGTGAACTGTATACTTCGAAGATAACTGGGCGTTTATGTTTAACCGTCTCGGCCCCTATTAGAGATAAAATTGGGCAAATTGTTGGCGTTTGTGGCTTAGATATTAAGTTCGAAGATTTAGCCAAGGCCGAAAAAGAAGAAGAAATATTGATTAAAAAGAAAAGCCAAGATAAAAGCAAGCCCAAGATGAGCAGTAAACTTTAAAGAAATTTTAGCTCAGAGAGGGAAAGCCTATGTTCGACCCCAAAAAAATAGCCGAAATTGAAGAAAATGTTAAAAAATGGACGGAGACGGTGGAGAAGTCTTTGGTGAAAAACCCAGAAAGAAAGAAGGAGTTTCAGACCACTTCCGGCATACCTATCCAAAGGATCTATACCCCCGCGGATATTGCCGAATTGGATTACCTAGCTAATCTAAACTTACCTGGAGAATATCCATATACCCGCGGCGTGCAGCCCACCATGTATCGAGGTCGTTTCTGGACCATGCGGCAGTACGCCGGCTTCGGCACCGCTGAAGATACGAACAAACGCTATCGCTATCTTTTAGATCAAGGGCAAACAGGTCTTTCCGTGGCTTTTGATTTGCCGACGCAAATTGGTTATGACTCGGATCATCCTTTAGCCCAAGGAGAAGTGGGTAAAGTGGGCGTAGCCATTGATTCCGTGCGGGATATGGAGATTCTCTTCGACCAAATTCCCTTAGAAAAAGTTTCTACCTCCATGACCATCAACGCTCCAGCAGCCATCCTTTTAGCTATGTATATTGTGGTTGCTGAAAAACAAGGGGTTTCTCCCGACCAGCTTAACGGCACCATCCAGAATGATATTTTAAAAGAATATTCCTCGCGGGGAACTTACATCTTTCCACCTCAGCATTCCATGCGGATCATTACGAATACCTTTGAATATTGTGCCCAAAAAGTCCCCAATTGGAATACGATTAGTATTAGTGGCTATCATATGCGGGAGGCCGGGTGTACCGCGGTGCAGGAAGTAGCCTTTACTTTAGCCAATGGCATAGCTTATGTGGAAGCCGCGCAGAAAGCCGGTTTAGACGTGGATGTTTTTGGCCCGCGGATTTCCTTTTTCTTCAACGCTCACCTTGATTTCTTAGAAGAAATAGCCAAATTCCGCGCGGCCCGCAGGCTCTGGGCCAAGATCATGAAAGAAAGGTTTCATGCTCGCAATCCGCGCTCCTTAATGCTCCGCTTTCATACCCAAACCGCGGGGTGTACACTAACCGCCCAGCAGCCTTTCAATAATATAATTCGGGTTGCTTGGCAGGCTTTGGCTGCCGTCTTAGGCGGAACCCAGTCTTTGCACACCAACTCCATGGATGAGGCTTTGGCTTTACCTTCAGAGCAATCGGTCCAGATCGCCTTGCGCACCCAGCAATTAATTGCCTATGAATCAGGAGTGGCCGAAACCATAGATCCTTTGGGAGGTTCTTTTTATATCGAGAAACTCACCGAGGAGATAGAGAAAAGGGCCAGCGCTTACCTAGCCAAGATTGACCAACTGGGCGGAGCAGTAGCGGCGATTGAAAAAGGTTATATCCAGCAGGAAATTCAGGAGAGCGCTTACAGGTATCAGAAGGAGATCGAGCGTGGAGAAAGGGTTATTGTGGGGGTAAACAGGTTTCAGACCAAAGAGCCCCCGCCAAAAGGATTATTGAAGGTTGACCCCCGGGTAAGGGAAGTACAGGTCAGAAGATTGGCCGAATTAAGGCGAGAAAGAGATGGCGAAAAAGTAAAGAGTTCTTTAAAGGAATTACGCCAAGTGGCCCAAGGTGATGGCAATTTGATGTATCCTATCTTGGACTGTGTGCGGGCTTACTGCACCTTGGGGGAAATATGCGATGTTTTACGGGAGGTGTTCGGGGAATATGAACCAATAACTAAACTTTAAAATTTGTCTTTGCTTTATTGGAAGAAAGAGGTAAAAATAAGGAAAATTTAAAACGGCGCAGAAAAAAAGGAGGAAGACATGTTAACTAAAGAAGAATTATTAGCAAGATCCAAAAAGCCTTCGGCGGATGCTTTAAAGATGCACCCCTTTTACAAAGGGAAGATTTCTTCTACTCTCAAATGCCCGGTGCGTACATTTGACGATTTTGCCATTTGGTATACTCCGGGCGTGGCCGCGGCCTGCCGGGATATTGAAGCTCATCCCGAGAAAGTTTTTGAGCATACTAATAAGGCCAACATGATCGCTGTAGTTTCCGATGGCACTCGGGTTTTAGGATTGGGAGATATTGGTCCTGAGGCGGCTATCCCGGTTATGGAGGGTAAAGCCATTCTTTTCAAGTATCTGGGTGGGGTCGATGCCTGGCCGATTACTTTGGATACTAAAGACCCTGATGAGATTATTAAAACAGTAAAAATAATCTCTCCTTGTTTTGGGGGGATCAACCTGGAAGATTTATCCCAACCCAAATGTTTCTACATCTTGGATACGCTGCGGAAAGAGGCCAAAATTCCCGTTTGGCATGATGACCAGCAGGGGACAGCCGCGGTAACTTTAGCGGGTTTGGTGAATGCCTTAAAAGTGGTGGGCAAGAAATTAGATAAAGCCCGCTTAACTTTGATCGGCGCCGGTGCGGCTAATATCGCTACCGCTCGGATTCTTATTGCGGCCGGGGCTGATCCGGGAAAAATAATTATGGTCGATTCAAAAGGTACTTTGCACAAAGGACGGACTGATACGCAGAAAGAATTTAAAGAAAAATGGCACTTCTGCCAGATTACTAATGCCGAACAAAGGCAGGGTGGGATAGCGGAAGCAATGGAAGGAGCAGATGCAGTTATTGCCTTGGCCAAACCTGGACCTGATGTGATTAAAAAAGAGTGGATAAAGAAAATGGCCAAAGATCCTATCGTTTTCGCCTGCGCCAATCCCATCCCGGAAATATATCCCTGGGAGGCCAAAGAAGGTGGAGCTAAAATTGTGGCTACGGGGCGTTCTGATTTTCCCAACCAGGTTAACAATAGTCTCTGTTTCCCCGCCATTTTCCGCGGCACTCTTGATGTTATGGCCCGGACGATTACCGATGAAATGTGCATTGCCTCCGCTCTCGAATTAGCTAAGTGTGCGGAAGATAAAGGCCTTAGAGAAGACTATATCCTGCCCACCATGGAGGAATGGGAAGTATTCCCCAGGCAGGCCGTGGCCACAGCTTTGAAAGCCATTGAGCAGGGAGTGGCCCGCATCAAATTGAGTAAAGAAGAACTTTTCCAAAAAGCCTCAGAAACGATCCGCAGAGCCAGAATGGAAACGCAGGTTTTAATGGAAAAAGGAATAATCCCTGCTTACACGGAAAAATAAGCAGAAATTTTTCCTCGGGGTAAAGGAGGAAAAAGATTTACCAGAATAAAATAAGGAGGGACGAAGATAATTATTTGGTCCCTCCTTCATGCTTGCCGTAAGGAGGTTGAAGATGAGAGAAGTTTACGCTAGTCAGATAACAGAAGTCGTCAAAAATCTATGTATTGAATCTAATCTTTATTTAGGAGAGGATGTGCTGGCTGCTTTTGATAAATTTGAAAAAATGGAGGAGTCGCCTGTGGGCCGCGAGGTTTTTCAGCAGCTTAAAGAGAATGCCCGTATAGCTCGCGAAGAACAAGTGGCCATCTGCCAGGATACCGGTTTGGCCGTTGTTTTTGTGGAGTTGGGACAGGATGTGCATATTACGGGCGGAGATTTTAATGCGGCCATTAATGAAGGTGTCCGCCAGGGGTATAAAGAAGGATATCTAAGAAAATCAGCCTGCCATTGTTTTTCCCGGGTAAATACGAAAGATAATACCCCGGCTATTATTCATCTGGAAATGGTCCCGGGTGATAAAATCAAGATCACGGTTGCCCCCAAAGGTGGGGGGAGTGAAAACATGTCTACGGTGATGATGTTAAGTCCTTCTGAAGGAAAAGAAGGGTTGAAAAAAAGAGTTGTGGAGTGGGTAAAACAGGCTGGTTCCAATCCTTGTCCACCAGTAGTAGTGGGCGTTGGTATTGGCGGAACTTATGAGCAGGCCGCTTTGATTGCTAAAAAAGCTCTTTTACGCCCCTTAGGGCAGAAGAATCCAGATCCAGAACTGGCCGCCCTGGAAGAAGATCTATTGGCCCGCATAAATAATTTGGGGATCGGCCCCCAGGGGTTAGGAGGCCGGATAACTGCTTTAGCTGTCCATGCTGAGATGATCCCTTGCCATATTGCCAGCTTTCCTTTAGCCATTAACCTTAATTGCCATGCTCATCGGCATAAGGAAGCAATTATTTAAGGAAGGAGATGAAAAATGAGTGGCCCAATTCGTTTAAAAACTCCTCTTACAGATGCGGATGTGGAAAAATTAAAAGCAGGTGATAAAGTCCTTTTAAGCGGCGTTATTTATACAGGCCGGGATGCGGCCCACAAACGCCTTTTTGACTTACTCCAGGAAGGGAAGCCTTTGCCCATAGATCTCAAAGGACAAGTGATCTATTACGTGGGACCAGCGCCCGCTAAGCCGGGGCAAGTTATTGGCTCTGCCGGTCCTACTACTAGTGGCCGTATGGACGCCTATTCTCCTAAGCTTATGGAAGTAGGCTTAAAAGGCATGATCGGCAAAGGCATGCGCAAAAAAGAGGTAGTGGAAGCCATGAAAAAATATAAAGCAGTTTATTTCGCGGCCACGGGTGGAGCAGGCGCCCTTTTAGCCAAGGCCATAAAGAAAGCTGAGGTGGTAGCTTACGAGGATCTTGGTCCGGAAGCCATAAGCCGGCTGGAGGTGGAAAATTTTCCCGTAATTGTCGTCAATGATATTTATGGAAATGACTTGTACCAGCAGGGCATGGCCCAATATGCCCGGTAGAAATTTGGACGCAGATTAACTCAGACTTTCCGGAAGAAAAAGATAGCGGGTCAATCGGCGTCCTCTTTTGGAAAAAAGGAGAAGAATATGCGTTATCGTTGGCAAACAGGAGCAATAGCTTGGTTGATCCATAGGATCACTGGCGCAGCTTTAGGAATTTATCTGCTGCTCCATATATTGGCTCAATTCGGGATGAAATATGATCAGAAAGGTTTGGCAGCGCTAAGCGATTTTCTTACCCATAAGGTTATGGTCGCGCTACTCATGGCCTTTTTGATCTATCATACCCTAAATGGGGTGCGCGTATTAATCATTGATTTTGGGCAGGGTGCGCTCTACCATAAGAAACTCTTTTGGGTGATGATCGTCTTGGGAGTAATCTTTTTCTTAGGCTCTCTGACTGCTTTATAGGAGGGGAATATGGCTTTTAATTGGCTATTTCAAAGGATTAGCGGGATTTTGATTGTTCTGATCTTGGTTATCCATTTAGGCGCGGTTCATTGGGGTATCTCACCTGTTGATCTGGGCAGCCCCTTTTGGAAATTCTTTCACCTTTTCTTTGTGCTTCTCCTTCTTTATCATATTTTGAATGGCTTTTGGATAATAATTGCTGACTACGTACACACCGCTTGGTTGCGCGTTTCCCTTTTCGGCTTGACCTGGATAGTGGGCATAACTTTTCTTATTTTAGGGGTGGTAACTATAGTGCCTTTTGGTAGTTAAAAATTTTTTTACCGCAGAGGTCGCTACCTGCGAACGCAGAGAATAATGAAAAGCTTTTTAAGTTAAATCCATTCATCGTTTGGGGGATGAAACAAAATGGAGGATGATGATGATTCATGAACATGATGTGGTAATTGTCGGGGCGGGAATCGCCGGTCTTTATGCCGCGCTGGAGACGAGTCGCTCCATAGATACGGCTGTTCTTTCCAAAGTCTTTCCCACCCGCTCTCATTCTATCTCCGCGCAAGGAGGAACGGCTGCTCCCTTAGGAAATATGGAAGAGGATAGCTGGGAATGGCACCTCTATGACACCGTCCGGGGCGCAGATTATTTGGGTGATCAAGATGCGCAGGAGATTTTAGTGCGCGAGGCCATAGAAGTTGCCTATGAATTAGAGCATATGGGCTGCCCTTTTAGCCGCACGGAGAGTGGAAAAATTGCCCAGCGCGAGTTTGGCGGTCATTATAGCAATTTTGGTAAAGGACCAATTCGGCGGGCTTGCTATGCCGCAGATCGCACTGGGCATGCCATGTTGCATACTCTTTACGAACAATGCCTCAAGCATGATGTTCGTTTTTATAACGAATTCTTTGTTTTAGATTTAATTTTAAAGGACAATACTTGCTGTGGCGTCGTCGCTTGGGATATGCAACATGGCGGTTTGCATATTTTCCATGCTAAAGCAGTCATGTTCGCCACCGGAGGGTATGCCCGAGCGTGGAAAGTCAATACCAATGCTTTATCAAATACAGGAGATGGAATGGCCATAGTTTTACAGGCCGGACTCCCCTTAGAAGATATGGAATTTGTGCAGTTCCATCCTACAGGGCTTTACCCTTCGGGGGTTTTAGTTACCGAAGGAGCCCGTGGCGAAGGCGGCTATCTAATCAATAACGAAGGTAAACGCTTTATGGAAAAATACGCTCCCGCCAAAATGGAGCTCGCTCCCCGAGATGTAGTTTCCCGGTCCATTCAAAGGGAAATTGATGAGGGCCGAGGTATTGGCGGGAAAGGTTATGTGCACCTGGACCTTCGGCACTTGGGCCGAGCAGCGATTTTAGAGAAATTACCCCAGATCCATGAATTAATCCTTAAGTTCGCTGGAATTGATGCCGTCACTGATTTGGTGCCAATTTTGCCCACCGCCCATTATGCTATGGGTGGTATACCTACCAATGTCCATGGCCAAGTGGTAAAAGATGCCCAAAATACTCCAGTCATAGGCTTTTACGCTGCGGGGGAATGTGCTTGTGTATCCGTCCATGGGGCAAATCGTCTGGGATGCAACTCCACCATGGACTGTGCAGTATATGGACGCAGAACAGGACGAGCCATGAGCAAATTTATTAATGGCGGAGCAGAAAAAATAGATCTCCCCAAAGATGCTATGGAGAGAAGCCGAGCTAAAATAGAAGGGTTGTTAGCCGCTCAAGGAAAAGAAAGTCCCGCGGCTATTCGCGAAGAATTACAACAAACAATGATGGTCAACTGTGGCATCTTCCGAGAAGAAAAACTGCTGAAAAAGCAACTGGAGATTATTAAGTCTTTACAGGGGCGTTATCGGGAGATCAGCGTGGGCTATAAAGGTCAAAGGTTCAATACCGAACTTTTAGACGCCATAGAGTTAGGCAATATGCTGGATTTTGTAGAAACTATCGTGGTGGGTGGATTAGCGCGTACTGAAAGTCGGGGAGCCCATTACCGGACTGATTTCCCCAAGCGAGACGATATTAACTGGATGAAACATACCTTAGCCTGGAAGACAGAAGCGGGAATTCGCTTGGATTATAAGCCAGTAGTCGTTACCCGTTTCCAACCAGAAGAAAGAAAATTTTAAGGAGCAGAGCGATGATCCAGACCTTTAAAATTTTCAGATTTAATCCAGATGAAGACCAAAAGCCATATTATAAAAACTATCAGGTAGATGTACAGGAGGGGATGACCATCTTAGATGTGTTGAATGAAATAAAATGGAAACAAGATGGTAGTCTTACCTTCCGCCGTTCTTGCCGTCATGGCATATGCGGTTCTTGCGCCATGACGATCAACGGATTGAATCGGCTGGCCTGCGAGACTCAGGTTAAGTCTCTGGGCCAAGGGGTGATTGAAATCGAACCCTTGCGGCATTTTCCCGTAATCAAAGACCTGGCGGTTGATATGGAAGATTTTTATAAAAAATATGAAGCCGTCAAACCCTATTTAATTGCCGGCACACCGCCAACGGACAAAGAGCGTTATCAAAGCGTCACCGATAGAAAAAAAATCGATGGCTCTTATGAATGCATCCTCTGTGGCGCTTGCACTTCCTCTTGTCCTTCCTATTGGGCTGATCCCCAATTTTTGGGACCAGCAGCCCTGCTCAAAGCTTACCGATATTGCTTTGACTCGCGCGATGAGGGATTTGCTGAGCGCCTACCGATTTTAGATAATCGCCATGGCCTTTGGCGATGCCATACTATATTCAATTGCACTATCTGTCCTAAATCTCTTAATCCCACTTGGGCAATTGGCGAATTGAAGAAGAAAGTGCTCAGTGAGAAATATTAAATTTTAGTAAATAGATTTAGCAGGGGAGTTTTTAATAAGAGGAGTAGCCTGTGCACATTCACGAGTACCAAGCCAAAGAAATTTTGGCTCGCTATGGAATTAAAATACCAAAAGGACAAGTAGCTTTTACGATCGCCGAGGCCGAGGCCGCTGCCCGAGCAATTGGTTCAGGCCCATTTGTGGTAAAATCCCAAATTCATGCCGGTGGAAGGGGGAAATGGGGAGGAATTAGCCAAGTAAGGAATTATCAAGAAGTCGCCCAAGTTGCTCGCCAATTAATCGGCTCCAAATTGGTCACCCAGCAGACAGGCCCAGCAGGGAAAAAGGTGAGCCGGGTGTTGGTAGAAGAAAGTATTCCCATAGCCCAGGAATTTTATATAGGAGTAACCATTGATCGACAAAAAGGCCGAGTGGCTATGATCGGTTGCGCTGAAGGGGGAGTAGAAATTGAAGAAGTAGCCTCCAGATCCCCCGAAAAGATAAAGAAAATAATAGCTGAGCCCGGCTGCGGGCTTACTCTTTTCCAAGGAAGACGTTTGGCTATTGAGTTGGGCTTAGCGGGAAATACTATAGGTAAGTGGTCAGCCGTAAGCTTGGCTCTTTACCGAGCTTTCATGGATAACGACTGTGTACTCACCGAGATTAATCCTTTGGCTTTGACCGTTGCCGGTGATTTAGTCGCTTTAGACGCCAAAATGGAAATTGACGACAATGCTCTCTTTCGCCATCCTGACCTTTTAGCCCTGCGTGATTTTGAACAAGAAGATCCGCGAGACTTGGAAGCGGAAAGACTAAATCTTAGATTCGTTAGCCTTCCCGGGAATATTGGTTGCATCGTCAACGGCGCGGGTTTAGGGATGGCGACCTTAGATCTTCTTCGCTGTTATGGTGGAGAGCCGGCTAATTTTTTGGATGCTGGCGCCGGTGCTTCCAAAGAAGTCATTCGCAATGCTTTCAGCCTGCTATCTTCCGATCCTAAAGTTAAAGGAATTTTTGTGAATATGTTTGGCGGAATAACCCGCTGTGATAGCTATGCGGAAGGTATTGTCGAAGCCCTCCGCGAAAATCCTTTACCCGTTCCCTTGGTGATTCGGATGGAAGGGACGAACGTGGAATTGGGGAGGAAGATATTAGAAGAATCTGGTTTAAATATTAAAACATACAGCAATATGGCTGAGGCAGCTCAGAAAATTATCGAATTGGTAAAAGGAAAAAAAGATTTTTAAAGTATATCGTCAACCTCCAAACCAGCTACTAAATTTAACTAACTTCCCTTCCTTTCGCCTATATTCAACAAAATGAATATAGCAAGCAAAAAATTGTTGACCTTTTATCTTTAGTTAGTTATCATTCTAAAAATTAAGGATTTTTACCTTTAAGATTTACGTAAAAATCACCAATAGGAGGGTAAAATTATGGGTTTTAAGAAGAACATTTTTATTATTTCCTTAGTAAGTTTCTTGACGCTTTGCCTGGGCCTTTCTTTAAGTTGGGCCCAGACCAAATGGGATATGCCTATGGCTTATCCTGTAACTAATTTTCATAGCGTCAACGGCCAAAAATTTGCTGATGCGGTTAAACAGCGGACTGGCGGAAAATTGCAGATTGTAGTCCATGCCGGAGCATCCCTTTTTAAAGCCCCCGAAATCAAAAGAGCAGTGCAGACTGGCCAGGCCCAAATCGGGGAGGTTTTAATGTCATTGTTAGCCCATGAATACCCAATATTCGAAGCAGACGGTATTCCCTTCTTGGCTACTGGCTATGATCAAGTATGGAAGTTGTATATGGCCCAAAAGCCTTTTGTGGAAAAATATCTTGATGCCCATGGCATGATGTTACTTTATGCTGTCCCCTGGCCCCCCCAAGGGTTGTATTGTAACCGAGAGTTAAAAACAGTAAAAGACCTGGAAGGCTTAGCCTGGCGAGCTTATAACCCAGCCACTATGCGCCTCGCTGAACTATTGAAGGCTCGGCCAGTAACTATTCAGGCGGCCGAGCTGAGCCAAGCGCTGGCTACAGGCAAAGTTAACGCCATGATGACCTCGGGAGCCACAGGCGTGGACAGTAAAGTTTGGGAGCAAGTGAAGTACTATTATGACACCCAAGCCTGGCAGCCTAAGAACATGGTCATCGTGAATAAAAGCAGCTTTAACAAGCTTGATAAAGCCACCCAAGATATTTTAATAGAAGAAGCCAAGAAAGCAGAAGCTGCGGGCTGGGAAGCTAGCAAAAAGGTAACAACTGAATCTGTGGAAATCTTGAAAAAGAACGGTATGATAGTCCAATTACCTAGCCCCGAACTGAAAAAGGGACTGAGCGAAGCCGGGAAAATTATGATTGACGAATGGCTGAAAAAAGCAGGAGAAGATGGAAAGAAATTACTTGCTGCCTACCAAAAAATGTAGTTATATAAAATTTTGGCAGCTAAATTTAGGCCTGCGAAAAGCGGGCCTAAATTCCCTCTAAGACCTGCATAAGCTATACCTTTATTATTTATTCCATAACATTTGGAAAATTACGCCAGGGGTAATGTTTTGCGTAAATTTTTGGATACTCTTTATTGGATTTGTGGAATTTTGGCCGGAATTTTCATGGTCGGCATAGCTTTTTGTATCTTGACTGCTTTGGCCGGAGCTATTTTTGGCTTTGCTGTGCGTAGCATGGATGAATTCGCGGGTTACTCTATGGCTGCGGCATCTTTTTTGGGATTTTCTTACACTTTCCATGCCAAAGAGCACATCCGCGTAAGCTTAGTTATTGAACGTTTATCCGACCCCAAGCGAAAAGTTATGGAGATTTGGAGTCACGCTCTGGGGTCCATAATAGCCAGCTTTTTTGCTTGGTACAGTGTCAAGATGACCATCGTTTCTTGGCAGATCAATGAAATGAGTCAAGGCCTTATTCCTCTGCCCCTTTGGATACCCCAGTCAAGCATGGCAATAGGTACAGTAGTGTTGGCCTGTGCTTTGATCGATAAACTGGTAATCCTCTTAAAGGCTGGGGGAGAGGTTACAAAAGAATAAGATGGCCATAAATGACTGATGCTTTATTGACTATTATATTTCTGTTCAGCCTCTTTATCTTACTCGGTTCAGGTGTGTGGGTAGGTTTATCTCTCATGGGCGTGGCTTGGATTTCTATGGCACTTTTTACCACGCGGCCGGCTGGCGATGCCATGGCCACTACCGTTTGGGGCTCTCTCTCCAGTTGGACTCTCACCGCCTTACCTCTCTTTGTCTGGATGGGCGATATCCTTTTTCGCTCGCGCTTGTCCGAAGACTTATTCGATGGACTCTCTCCTTGGATGGGAAATTTACCAGGTCGATTGATGCAAACTAATGTTGCAGGCTGTGCCATTTTTGCCGCTATATCTGGATCTTCGGCAGCAACGGCAGTGACCATTGGCAAAATGTCTATCCCGGAACTACGCAAGCGCAAATATCCCGAAATGATGATCGTGGGTAGTTTAGCAGGATCGGGAACGTTGGGATTATTAATACCCCCTTCAATAATTATGATTGTTTATGGAGTAGCCACAGATACATCTATCGCCCAGCTTTTTATTGCCGGCGTCTTGCCTGGAATAATGTTGGCCGCGCTCTTCATGGGCTATATAGGAATTTGGTCCTTCCTCAATTCGGATAAAGTTCCGCCCAATGATATCCGGATGAACTTTTGGCAAAAATTGAAGGCTTCCAAAGGATTAATTCCGGTGGGGCTGCTTATATTATTCGTTTTGGGATCGATTTATGGGGGATATGCTACCCCGACGGAATCGGCAGCTTTAGGTGTAGTAGGAGCTCTTTTGTTGTCTTGGTTTCAAGGGACAATGAATTGGCGCACTTTCGTGGACAGCCTTTTGGGCGCAACCAAGACTTCAGCCATGATCATGTTGATCTTAGCCGGATCGTCTTTTCTATCCTTGGCCATGGGCTTTACGGGTTTACCGCGAAATTTAGCCCAGTGGATAGGTGAACTGCAGCTCTCGCCCAACCAACTAATCTTTGCCTTAACCGTCTTTTTTATTATCCTGGGCTGCTTCCTCGACGGCATCTCTATGGTGGTATTAACTATGGCGGTATTGCTGCCCATGGTCCAACAAGCAGGTTTTAATCTTATTTGGTTCGGGATTTTTATCGTTATCGTGGTCGAGATGGCCCAAATTACCCCTCCCGTAGGCTTCAATTTGTTTGTCTTGCAAGGACTTACCGGACATTCCATTGTCTATATAGCTCGGGCAGCAGCGCCTTATTTTCTCCTGATGGTGGCCGCCGTAGTCCTTATTGTGCTCTTTCCGGAAATCGCCACTTTTTTGCCTAGCCAGATGACTCCCGTACCCCGCTGAACCTTTCTATTCTTTTAGATAATTTCTAATTCAAATCCCAAAGCTAAAGCTTTCTGGTTCAATTCTAAAATAGAAGCGGGAACTCTGTTCAGGAGAGCTTTTTGTAAAGCCTCTCTGCTTACTAAATTCATAATCTTGACCACTGCTCCTAAGAGGAGCATATTAGCCACCATTTTATTGCCCAGCTCGCTCAAAGCTTTTTCCGTCGCTGGCACGGGTATATGGCGCAGCTTAGATTCCTGGTCAGGCTTTACCAATTGGGAGTCATAGAAAATTAATCCGCTTTCGTGATTTACCTTAGTGATGTTTAAATCATAAGCTCCCTGGGCCATACAAACCAGGACATCTGCTGCGGTAACTTCTGGATAATCAATCCAAGAATCAGAAATAACCACATCGGCGCGGCAGGCCGACCCGCGTGCTTCGGAGCCATAAGAAGAAGTTTGGCCGACGTACTTTTTATCTAAGGCGGCGGCTTCGCCCAATATTTCGCCCATGAGAATAATTCCTTGCCCGCCCAAGCCGGCAAAACGAATTTGGGTCAAACTCATAAGTCGTTAGATCTCCTTTTAGTTTAAAATTCGCCGAGCAAGATTTTTCCTTGTAACTGCTCAGGAGAAAGGCCTTGGGCCTTTTCTGCGGAAAGAGAGTTTTCTCTTAGGTACTTTATTAACTCATAAGGTGAACGAAAGGCATTTCTGCGCCCATATTGCGTGGGGCAAGGAGAGATTACTTCCACAAAGGCAAACCCCACGTGAGCTAAAGCTTTTTTTAAAGTACGCACGAGCGGTACTGGTGTAGCTACCGATTGCCGAGCTACAAAAGTCGCCCCGGCCGCTTTCACTAAGCGGCATAGGTCGAACGGCGGTTCTTTGTTGCCTTGAGGGGTGGTAGTGGTTAAGGAACCAAGGGGAGTAGTGGAAGCAACCTGCCCACCGGTCATTCCGTAGATACTATTATTAGCGCAAATTACAGTTAAGTCTATGTTCCTTCTCGCCCCGTGAATAAGATGATTGCCGCCGATGGAACTTAGATCTCCGTCTCCACTTACTACGACTACTTTTAAATTAGGGTTATATAGTTTTGCGCCCGTAGCATAAGCAATGGCCCGGCCGTGTAAGGTATGTAAAGTATCTGCTTTGAAGTGGGGACTCGGAATCCAGGCCGCGCAGCCGATGCCCGAGACGAAGAGCATTTTCTGTAAGTCGTACTCCATCTCCGCCACGGCTCTAAGAATGGCATTCATCAAAATTCCATGGCCACAACCAGGACAAAAGGGTGTGGGGAAGGCTTGGGTGTTGATCATTTCCATGATCTTAGGGTTCATGTTAAGTTCCTCCTAATGGCTTCAACAATCTCTGCTGGTTCAAATACTTCCCCGTTAGTTTTGGGTAAAGGGATAATCGGGGTGGAAGTGAATTTTTTGGCTTCCCCAGCAATTTGCCCTCTATTCATCTCGGGCACAAATATAACCCGGCAATTTTGCCCCAGTCCGGCAACAGCCTCTTCTGCAAAAGGCCAAATAGAAATAAGGCGTAATAAGCCAACTTTTATTCCCTGCTGACGCAGCTTCTTTATGGCCGCCAAGGCTGCCCGGGCGGTGAACCCATAAGCTATTACCCCTATTTCGGCGTCAGTTAGAAAATGCCCTTCGGTTAGCAAAATCTCCGCGCGAAAATCTTTGACTTTGCGCACTAACCTTTCGGTAAGTCGAGCCTGGATCTGCGGATCAGCGGTCTTGCGAAATCCCCAGGGATCGTGAGTTGAACCGGTCACTAATAAATTAGCTCCTTCCCCAAAAGCTGGCATCGGGGGAACGCCATTGGGTTCATCTGTACCGAAAGGAGGCAAACCAGGTGCTTTATAGCGGTCAAATATTTCTACCTCTTCCTTGATCAATAGAGTCTCGCGCAGATGACCCACTGCCTCATCGGCTAAAATGAAAGTAGGTACCCGGAAGCGCTCGGCGCAATTAAAGGCTTTGATGGTTAAATCATACATTTCTTGCACGGACCAAGGGGCGAAAGCAATAATTTCCACGTCGCCATGGCATCCCCACTTCACTTGCATGATATCCCCTTGCGCAGGGCGAGTAGCTTGCCCCGTACTCGGCCCGGCCCTTTGCACATCTACAATAACGCAAGGTGTTTCGGTAATACCCGCGTAACCTATACTTTCCGTCATCAGGCTGATTCCTGGACCAGAAGTGGCCGTCATCGCTTTAGCTCCTGCCCAAGAAGCGCCGATTACAGAAGAGATAGACCCAATCTCATCTTCCATCTGGATAAATACACCGTTTACTTCGGGGAGGCGGTGAACCATCCGGATCATAATTTCACTCGCCGGCGTAATAGGATAGCCAGCATAAAAGCGACATCCAGCCGCCAGAGCCCCTTCAGCACAGGCTTCGTCTCCTTGCATAAAATACCAGCCCGGTTCCAAAAGACTCTTTGTTTTTTTCCAAGGCATATAATCAGACCTCACTTTTTTATTTCCACATTAATAGCTAGATCAGGGCAAAGCATTTCGCACTGGAGACAGCCCGTACATTTCTCTGGATAAACCACCACTACTTGTTGAAAACCTTTTTCTGATATTTCACCTGCTTTGCCCAAAACTTTTTGCGGACATATTTCCACACAAATATAGCAACCCTTACACCATTTGGGGTTGATATGAATTTTTACTTGCTTCTTTTTTTCTTTTTCTACCAATAAATTTTCTCCTTCCATTTTCGATTGCACCCACAAACAATTTAGAAAAATCTCCCAAAGATTTTTTTCTTCGCTAAAAATAATATGAGCTATAAGGAGCTTAATAGTCAAGTTTTTTCTAATCCTTTTCGCGCCAATGTTAGGGATGTGGCGCAGCGGGTTCGGCAAGCCCCAAGGGCATGCCCTACGAGAAATTAAAAAATCTCTAACTCCCCCAACTCCTTCTTAAATTAGAGACTGTGTCGCCATGGCGAGAAAGGGCCGGAGGCAGGCCAGAGGCAGGCCAGAGGCAGGCATGAATGAAGAAGCATCGGCGGGAGAAGAAGCTGTTCAAAATCGGTCAACGATTTTCCGCAAAGAGTGGGCGGATCGTTAAACTAAGCAATTTGAGCAAGCTTCTAAATCCGCCTGTACCTATGGAAAAGCCACTGCCTCATGATTCTGAATGAATGCCTGCCTCTGGCCTGCCTCTGGCCTGCCTCCGGTTCCTTCACCAAAAGTTAGCCATTTATTAATTACGACCCAGTCTCTTAAGATAAAATGCCTCGTAACCTTCCAAAACAAAAGTAGCTAATAATTCGATTACTATGTCATCCACCATTCAGTGATGCAATAAAAGGCAGAAACCTTTTTCCCTTGACGCCCTTCGATCAAATTTATTAAGATAGATCAACTCAATTTAGAAAAAAAGGGATTAAAATGAGTATTTTGGTTGATGCTCAGACCAAAGTTATTTGCCAAGGAATTACGGGAAAACAGGGGCTTTTCCATACTCGTCAATCCTTAGCTTATGGGACGAGGATGGTTGGCGGCGTCACCCCCGGGAAAGGAGGCACAACTATAGATGGCCTTCCTGTTTTTGATACAGTTGCTGAGGCAGTGCAAGAGACCGGGGCGCAGGCTTCCATGATCTTTGTGCCAGGACCCTTTGCGGCCGATGCCATCATGGAAGCAGCCGAAGCAGGAGTGGAAATAATAGTTTGTATAACAGAAGGAATTCCGGTCTTAGACATGGTTGTAGCTAAAGGTTATTTAGCGGGGAAGAAAAGCCTCCTTTTAGGGCCTAATTGTCCAGGAATTATTACTCCTGATAAATGTCGCATTGGCATTATGCCTGGTTATATTCATCGAGCTGGTAAAATAGGCGTAGTGTCGAGGAGTGGCACCCTTACTTATGAAGCAGTTCATCAACTTACTCAATTAGGATTAGGTCAATCTACTTGCGTAGGCATAGGAGGAGACCCAATCATCGGTTTAAATTTTGTGGATATTTTAAAGTTATTTGCCCAAGACGCGCAGACCGAGGCCGTGTTGCTCATCGGCGAAATTGGCGGCGAGGCCGAAGAAGAAGCAGCTACCTATATAAAAAACAGTCATTATCCTAAGCCGGTGGTGGCCTTCATTGCCGGACAGAATGCCCCCCCGGGAAGACGAATGGGCCATGCTGGTGCGATAATCTCTGGAGGAAAGGGCACCGCCCAAGCCAAAATGAAAGCTCTGGCAGATGCCGGAGTGGTGGTCGTGAAGAATCCGGCCGAGATGGGCTTGACCATGAAGAAAGTATTGGCCGATAAAAATTAGGCAGGAAGAGATGAGTAAAAAAGGGAAATATAACATTGAGATTTTTAAAAGTTGGTGCAAGAAATGTGGCATATGTGTGGCTTTCTGTCCCGTAGAGGCTTTAGGCCAGGATGAATCTGGGACTCCCTTTGTAAAAAATCCGGAAAAGTGCACCGGTTGCCAGATGTGTGAATTGAGGTGTCCTGATTTTGCCATCACTCTCCGCTCACCCAGGAAGAAAAAGGAAGATAAAGAAAAAAATATTGTTGGCGAGGAAGTAGTTAATGAATAAAAAAGATGCTAAAGCTCAATTAATGCAGGGAAATGAAGCTTGTGCAGAAGGGGCTATAT
>Ga0209102_1000540_pt1 | contig 24751 bp, 18 predicted proteins | sample ConPoolayeHmetaG_FD_185483 | JGI IMG/M metagenome (GOLD analysis project Ga0209102, IMG submission 185483) | Hot spring microbial mat communities from California, USA to study Microbial Dark Matter (Phase II) - Cone Pool mat layer H metaG... ...
TCCCTCGCCCGCGGAGGTGCGCGACCTGGTCGAGCGCATCGTTCTGCTTCCCCCGCCGCAGTTCTTCCCGAGTTTCGGTGACAGGCTACTCAACCCCCAAACTCCAGAAAGGGTTCGCAGGTCGAAGCTTCGGGGTTGAGTAGCCTGTCACCGAAACTGCTACCGGCGAGGCAGGTCGAGGATGGTCTCGGCGGCCAGGCGCGCGGTTCTGCCGACCATCTCGGCGCAACGCAGGTGGCCGCCGGCCTTGTGGAATGCTTCTTCCTCGTCCATCACGACGGTCTCGTAGCTCCTGCCGAAGAGGCGCACCTGCAGATCGCGGCAGGACGCACTGCCGAACTCCCGGACGAAGGAATGATAGAAGTCCCGGATCCGCAACAGCGACCGGGGCAGGAAATAGACCTCGTCGACGTCCTCGGGGCGCGGGTAGATCGGTTCATCCAGGCTGCTGCGGCCGGCAGCCAGGCCCATGGCCATGATGCTGCCCATCAGGGCGCCGCAAATGTTGCCCATTCGGGCCACGCCCAGGTTGGTAAAACCCGCCGCTTTGAGGGCGTCGGTCCCGCCGGGGAGATCGAGCTCCTGCTGCAGGGCAAGCAGCACGCACTGCCCGCAGCCGCCGTATTTCTCCATCAAGGCCCTGGCTTTGTCCTGCACGCGATCCAGCAGGCGCTCCCTCTCTTCGCCGTGGAACCCGGCTTGCGCTTCTCCCATGGGCTGCCATGATAGTCGGAACTGCGGCGGAACGTAAGCATTCTTTCGGATGGATCGCGGCCGGCGCGCGGCACGGATCGGGGCGGGAAAAATGTGTTTCCAAGGCCCTGCCTCCCTGTCAGAATAACCCGCGAAAAGCAGGAGGTTCCCGTGTGCTACATGTACGAAAAGACCGTGGAAATGACGCCCATGGAGCGCATGATGGCCGCACTCAACGGAGAAAAGCCCGACCGGGTGCCGGTGCACTTCTACCCGCGCTGGGCGCCGCTGGAGTATCTGGGCGTGACCTTCCTTCAGGCATGGGAGGATCCGGATCTCTACGTCAAGGCGCAGATAGTGGGACAGGAAAGGTTTCAATACGATTGCGTGATCGACTACGACATGATGGGGCCTGTCGAGGAGGCCCTGGGAACGGTGCTGAAGTATCCGGAAAACGACGTGCCGATGGTCCGGGAACCCGCCATCAAGAGCAAGGAGGACATGAAAAAGATCAACTGGAAGGTCGATCCGCGCAAGGATGGCAACATGCCGAAGGTCCTCTATGTGATTCGGCGGCTCAAGGAGGAATTGACCAGGCGCGGGCGCGGGACGCAGCGGGTGCCGATCATGACCTGGGGCAGCTGCCCGTCGAGAACCGCGGCCTGCATGATGGGATTCCAGAATTGGTTCATCACGGTGGCCCGGGATCCCGATTGGGCGCGGGAACTGATGGAGCTGTGCCTTACGCCGTGGCTCGAAATGGTCAAGGCGGAGGTCGAGGCCGGAGCCGACCTGGTATGGGTCAATGATCCGGTATCCTCGGGTGACTGCATTTCCCGGGACGCGTACGAAAAGCTGACGCAGCCGATGGAAAGGAAGTTCATCGAGGCCATCCGGCGGGAAACGGGCGTGCCGGTGGTTTTTCACCCGTGCGGCAACTGGCATGACCGCCTGGATCTGATCGCTCAAAACCAGGCGGACTGCTATTTTCTGGGACCGATGGATATCGAGCTGTGCCTGCAGAAGATCGTCGAACAGAACGAGGCTGGCAGGGCCCGGGCCAAGGCGATCAACGGAAACATCGGAGCCGCATCGCCCTGCACGCGCGACCGCAAGAATCCTGTTCCTTATGCCTCGACGCTGACGGCAAGCTCCCCGGACGAAATCGAGGCCGAATGCAAGGAGGTCATCCGCGCCGTCGAGGGCAGCGGACTGCGATGCATCCTGGGCACGAACTGCTGGGCGCCGCAGGGAGTGCCGTTCGTCAAACTCGACACCATCGTTTATGCCGCGCGAAAACACGGCGTGCTGCAGCCCCGGGCTTCCCGGGCGCAGTAAAGCCGGGGATCGCGCCCTGGCGGCCACTCGCGCGCAGGAGAGTGAATCGGTCATGAACGGGGACATCCTTTCGGACCTGAAGGCAAGCATCGTAAACATGGAGGAGGAAAAGGCGGCGCAGTTGACCAGGGCTGCACTGGCCGAACTGCGCGGCGAGGAAATCCTGAACGGGGCCCTGATCCCCGCGATGGAGACCGTGGGCCGCGAATATGAAGAGGGGCTGAAATTCATTCCCGAGATGCTGTTGGCATCCCGCGCCATGGCGGCTGCGCTGGAGGTCCTGAAGCCGGCGCTTGCGCGCTCAGGCGCCCGGAAGATCGGCAGGGTCGTCATCGGCACGGTGGAAGGCGACGTTCATGATATCGGCCAGAAGATGGTCGGCATCATGCTGGAGGGTGCCGGATTCGAGGTGTGGAGCCTGGGATCGGACGTTTCCGCCGCGCAGTTCGTCGGCTCGGTGAGGGAGAAGGAGCCTGACCTGCTGGGCATGTCGGCGTTGCTGACAACCACGGCGCCTCGCATGAAGGATGTGATCGCGGCCTTGCGGGCGGAGGGATTGAGGGACAGGGTGAAGGTGATGGTCGGGGGCGCCGTGCTCAACCAGCGGCTCTCGGACGAATACGGCGCCGACGGCTACGCCCCGGACGGTGCTTCGGCCGTCCGCCTCGCCAAGAGGCTCATGGGGCTGTAGCAGGGCATCACCGTGCTCGCGCCCGATGCCGGCAGCCGCCCCGCATGGCATGGGCGAGCCCGGCGGCGGGATCGACAGTGGCGGCAGATCGACTCGGCTGCAACCCGCCGACAGCCGGGAAAAGAGCATCGTGACGACGGGGGCCTGCCGGCGCCCGAGTTTCAAGAGGGTAGTGTCGGGTGCGGGACTCGGCCGCCAAGGCGTCGGCCGTCCATTTCCGACCTTACGGTGAGGCGGCGGGTCACGACAATCGGCTGCGACACCGTGGCTTGCTTGTCGGCCGGCAGGTGACTGTCGTATTCTTGCCCGTATGGCGCTGCATCTTTCCTTCCCGAATTATGGGGCGGGCTTCGAGCAGGCCGTCGGGCGCTTCGCCGAAAAGACCGCCTTCGGCTGGAAGACGGCAGGGGGTTACCGCACGCTGAGCTATGGCGAGGTCGGGCGACAGGTGCGCGGCGTGGCGCAGGGCCTTCTGGGGATGGGCCTGGAGCGCGGGACGCGCGCCGCGGTTCTTTCGGAAAATCGACCCGAGTGGTTCATCGCCTATATGGGAATCGTCCGGGCCGGCGGGATCGTGGTGCCGCTGGATGCGCAGCTCTCGCCCGCCGAGTGGCGCAACCTGATCGAAGACTCGGAGTGCCGCCTGACATTCGTGAGCGGCTCGCTCCTGCCCGGGCTGCAGGAAGCGCTGGCGGGCCGCGCGGCGGCCGGCGGCATCATCTGCCTGGATGCGCCGCCGGCGGGCGCGGCCGCGGCCAAGACCCTGGCACAGCTCGTCGAAGAAGGGCTGGCGCTCGACCCGGCCCCGGCACTGCCCGAAAGCACACCCGCCGATGTCATGACCATCATCTACACCTCGGGCACGACCGGGCGCCCCAAAGGCGTGATGCTGACCCACGGCAATATCGTCAGCGAAATTTCCCTGGTGCTGCAGGCGATCCATGCGGACGAGCGCGATACCCTCCTCTGCCTGCTTCCCCTGCAGCACGTGCTCTCGTCGATCATCAACGTGCTGCTGCCCATGCTCCTGGGCGCGCAGGTGAATTTCATCGACAGCCTCAAGCGCGCCGAGATCCTGGAGGCGCTCGAATCGGGGAAGGTCACGATCCTGGTGACCGTCCCGCAGTTCTTCTATCTCCTGCACAAGCGCATCGAGGAGGAGCTGGCGCGCAAGGCGGGAGTCGCGCGCCGCGCTTTCCATAGCCTGCGCCTGCTGAGCCGCTTCTGCCGCAGAACCCTGGACTGCAACCCGGGCCGGCTTTTTTTCAGGAGGATCCACCGGGCCTTCGGCAGCCGCATGCGGCTTTTCGTCAGCGGCGGGTCGGCGTTCGATCCGGAGATCGCCCAGGCTTTCTACGATCTCGGCTTCACCATTCTCCAGGGGTACGGCCTGACGGAAACCTCGGGGGCCTGCAGCACCACCCGGGTGGACAACAATGTCATCGGCTCCGTGGGCCCCGCCCTGCCCGGCGTGGAGATCCGAATCGTCGATCCCGACGAGAGCGGCGTAGGCGAAATCGCCATCCGCGGCCCGATGGTGATGAAGGGATACTACAGGAATCCTGCGGCGACCGCCGAAGTCCTGCGCGACGGATGGCTGTACTCGGGCGACCTCGGGCGGCTCGACGAGCGCGGCAACCTGTTCGTCACCGGAAGGAAGAAGGAGGTGATCGTACTGCCCAACGGCAAGAACATCTATCCGGACGAACTGGAAGCGCACTACGGCCGCTGTCCCTGCATCCGGGAAATCGCCGTGGTCGGCGTGGCGCGCCGCGGGGCGGCCGAGCGGGGCGAGCAGCTGCATGCCGTGATCGTGCCCGACTTCGAATACCTGAGGGAGAAAAAGATCGCCAATGCGCGCGTCGTCATCCGCGACGAGGTGGCCCGCCTGTCGAACCAGCTGCCCCGATACAAGCGGCTCATGAGCTATCAGATACAGACCGAGCCTCTGCCGCGCACGACCACCCGCAAGATCAGGCGGCTCGAGCTCAAGGCCATGCTGGAAGCGGGCGCGCTCGCGCAGGCTGTGCCGGCGCGCAGCGGGGAACCGCAGTCGGCCGACGATGTGGCGCTGCTGCAATCGCCCGTGGGACAAGAAGTGCTCCTCTGCCTGCGAGAAGCCCATCGCCGCAAGGTCGAAATCGATCCCGGAATGAACCTGGAACTCGACCTGGGCTTCGATTCGATGGAGAGGGTAGAGCTTCTGGCCGGGCTGGAACGGGCGCTGAATCTGAAATTGCCGGAGGACTTCGGGGTCGAGCTCCACACCGTCAGGGACTTGATAGTCCGGCTGCAGGAGCGCGTGGAAGTCGCGCCGGGCCTGCCGGCCACCGGGCGGGGCACCTGGAGCAGGATTCTTTCCGCCGAAGCCCTGGCGGGCGACGAAGATGCCCGGATCGCCTTCGCCGGCCGCTGGCTGACGATCTTCAAGTATTCGGTGTTGCGGCTGATCTACCTTCTGATGCGCGTGCTCCTGCGCCTCGATGTGCGCGGGCGCGAGAATCTGCCCGCGCGCGGGCCTTTCCTGATCTGCCCGAACCACCTGAGCTACATCGATCCCCTGGTCGTCATCAGCTCTCTGCCGTACCGGCTCTTCCGGCACACTTTCTTTCTCGGCTACAGCGCGATCTTTCAGAAGGGGGTCATGGGGCTGCTCGCCCGCCTGGCCGGGGTCATTCCGGTGGATGCGGATGCCAACCTGCTGCGCGCGATGAAGATCGGTGCCTGGGGACTGCGCTCCGGTCGTATTCTGTGCATCTTTCCCGAGGGCGGGCGCTCGTTCGACGGCACGCTGCAGGAATTCCGCAAGGGCGCGGCCATTCTGGCGCGGGAAACCGGCGCCGCCCTTGTCCCGGTCGGCATCCGCGGCACCTACGAGGTCTGGCCCCGGGACAGCCGCCGCATCCGGCTGCACAAGGTTGCGGTGCGTTTCGGCCGCCCCCTGGAACCCGGTTCCGGCTCTTATGACGAAGACACCGAGCGGCTGCGCGCCGCCGTCTCCATCCTAAAATAGGGACGCTCACCATTTTCCCATCGTTTTCCGGCGCGAACGCGGATCAAGGACTGTCTCCCGGTTGTCTCTTGCCTTCCGAGCCCGCCGTAGGCCAGTTCATTCGCGGTATGTTTTTGCAGGTCAAAGGATTTCGGGAACGAGCGAGTTAATGCCGTCACCGAGAGACCCAGGATGCGCAGGCTGCGCTCATCGAATCTTTCGCTCATTTCGGGCCGGCGCGATTAGATATAGACGGGGCCGGGATGAGGCGGTATGCCTCGGCTCGGCCCGGATGCCATTCGGGCGGATCGATTGCCCGGCGGGTTTGCCTTATGCCCAGAATCGCCAGAGTCGTAGTTCCCGGTCTCGCGCACCATGTCACTCAGCGGGGCAATCGTCGCGAGAACGTATTCTTCAGCGACGAAGACCGGCAACGTTATCTGCGGCTTTTGATCGAGTATGCCGACAAGGCTGGGTTGCAAATCCTTGCTTACTGCCTTATGGCCAATCATGTACACCTTGTGTGCATTCCGGTAGACGTCAAGAGCCTGGCTGCGGTGTTCAAGCCGGTCCACACGCGATACGCGCAATACGTCAATCGAAAGCTCGGAATATCCGGCCGCTTGTGGCAGGGGAGGTTCTTCTCGTGCCCCCTCGATGAATCGCATATGTGGGCTGCCATTCGATACGTGGAGCGGAATCCGGTGCGCGCCTCTATGGTGCGCAAGGCTGAAGACTATCCATGGAGCAGCGCTGCGGCTCACTGCGGCGTTCGCAGCGATCCTGTGTTGTTTCCATTGCCCGAGCCTCGGCCTGCTGCAGCAGCGGGTTGGTCTACCTGGTTGATCGGAGAGGACGACGGCGTCATGCTCGAGCAGCTTCGACGCCAGGCGCGAAACGGTCGGCCGCTTGGGGATCAGCGTTTCGTCGCGGAACTCGAAGCGCGTCTCGGGCGCAGGGTGCATGCATTGCCGAAAGGTCGGCCCTCGATGGTCAGGGAACCATTGAGTGCAATCCGCGCCGTTGATATCGAAGTCGCAGGATTGTCGCCGGTTCCACAGTCGCGCGGGCGCTGAGCCTTGCAGGTCACGATCCGGGAGCCCACCTTTTCTGATAAGCCCGCCCAGTGCGCTCTTCCGGTCTTCGGCCGTCGCCTGCGGCGTCGCCGTCAAAAATGGTGAGCGTCCCTATTTAAGCAGGAGGAGGGCGGTGAGGAAGATGTTGAGGATGGAGATCGGCAGCAGGATCTTCCATCCGAGGCGCATCAGCTGATCGTAACGGAAGCGGGGCAGCGTCCAGCGGATCAAGAGCAGGAGCCAGCAGAAAAAGACGACCTTGATCCCGAAGGCTGCCGTTTGCAGCAGCACCACCGCCAAGGGATGCAGGGTCCAGGCAAGGCCTCCGGGGAAATGAAATCCGTCGGCCTGGAGATAGGGAACCTGCCAGCCGCCGAAAAACAGGGTCGTGATCAGGGAGGCGATCAGGATCGTCTCGATGAAGTCGGTCATGAAAAAGGCCCCGAACTTCATGCTGCTGTATTCGACGAAGTAGCCGATGATCTCGGATTCGCCCTCGGGCAGGTCGAACGGCACGCGCTTGGTCTCGGCCACGCCCGCCGTCAGAAACAGCAGGAAGCCCAGCGGCTGCAGGACGATGCCCCACTTCGGCAGCCAGCCCCACAAGAGCTCCCCCTGGGCCCGATTGAGTTCCATGAGATCGAGCGTGCCGAAGGTCATGAGCAGGCCGACGAGCGTGGCGCCCATGGTGATCTCGTAGCTGATCATCTGGCTCGAGGCGCGCAGGCCGCCCAGGAACGCATATTTGTTGTTGGAGGAAAATCCCGCCAGGAATGTTCCGTAGATCCCCATCGACATCATGGCGAAAACGAACAGGAGCCCCACGTTCAGCGGCAGGACGACGAGGGCGATGTCGCGCCCCGCGATCCGGATGCTGCTGCCGAAGGGGATGGCGGCGAAGCTCATCAGCGCGAAAAACAGCGCCGCGAAAGGGGCGATGGTGTGCAGCACGCGGTCGGCGCCGCGCGGCACGTAGTCCTCCTTGAAAAACATCTTCAACGCGTCGGCCGCGATGTGGAAGAGGCCGATGGCGCGCACCCCGAAAATCGTGGCGCGGTTGGCGCCGATGCGGTCCTGCATGACCGCCGACTGCTTCCGTTCCATCCAGGTGAGCAGTGCGGTCAGGATCAGGACGGCATTGAGGAAGATCAGGGCTTTGGCGAAGATGATCAGTGCGTCGACCCACATGACGGTTCAGTCCGGATTCAGCAGCTGCCCGCTCTCTCCAACGGTGTCGTAGCTCATCCCGCAGAATGCGGTCACGCGCTCGCCCATGGCCTCGAAAATGCGCGCCGGATCGGGCGGCGGCAGGGATACGCCCAGGGCTGCCGACAGGCGGCTGAGGATTTCCAGATCCGGCAGCGCCTCCCCAAGGGGCGGAACCGCCGCGTGGATCCTCTGGACCCGGCCCTGAACGTTGGTGAAGGTGCCCTCCTTTTCCGCGTAGACCGCCGCTGGCAGGAGGACGCGTGCCAGTTCGGCGGTCCCATGGCGCCAGGATCCCTGGAAGGCGACGAATTCCGCGCCGGCCAGAGCCCGGCTCACCTCTTCCTCGGCAAAGCCGCGCGTCAGATCATGGTGGCAGACATAAAGGAAGCGGATGCGGCCCTGCCGGCAATCCTCGAGCAGGGCCTCGCTGCCGCGGCCGGCAAGGCCCAGAATATGCGCGCCCCTGGAATTGGGATTCTTGTCGGCCGTGATCAGGAAATCGTCCGAATAGACCGGGCGGCTTAGCGGAACCCGGTATTCGATGTCGTCCACTCCGAGGGCGCCGGCAAAGAGCAGCTTCAGGTAGAAGAGTTCCTCGTTGGTCATCTGTGGGGAAGCCAGCACCGCCACGCTCTGCGGGCCGTGCGTCCCGAGAGCCGCGCGCAAGGCAGCCGCCGCCTTGCCGACGGCCTCTTCCCAGGACACGGCGCGCCATGATCCTTCCTCGCGCACCATGGGCTCCGTCAGGCGGTCCGCGGCGTCGATGGCGTGGTAGGCATAGCGGCCCTCGTCGCACATCCAGTAGCCGTTGACCTCGCGGTTGAAGCGCGGTTTGAGGCGGTGCACGCGCCGGTCGTGGTAACGCGGGTTGTAACGCTCGTTGAAGTGGATCTCGATGTTGCAACCGCGGCTGCAGCCGGGGCATATGGACGGGGTCCGGCCCAGGAACCAGACGCGGCACTGGAAGCGGAAGTCGCGATCCGTAAGCGCGCCCACGGGGCAGATGTCGACCACATTGCCCGAGTAGGGGTTGTCGAGCAGGCGCCCGGGGAAGACGTCGATCTCGCTCCGGTGACCGCGCTCGTGCACGCCCAGTTCGCCCGTCCGGGAGATCTCGGCGGTAAAGCGCACGCAGCGGGTGCAGAGGATGCAGCGCTCCTGGTCGAGCATCACGTGCGGGCCGATGGGGACCGCCTTCTTGCGTTTCGTCTTGTTTTCGTTGAAACGCGGCTGGTAGGCGCCATGTTCCATGTAGTAGTTCTGCAGCTCGCACTCGCCCGACTGGTCGCACACGGGGCAATCGAGCGGGTGGTTGAGCAGCAGGAATTCGAGCACGGCGCGCCGGTTCGCCAAGGCTTCCGGGGTGCGCGTATGCACCACCATGCCCTCCGCCACGGGGGTGGTGCACGACGGCTGCAGCTTCGGGATCTTCTCGATGGCCACCAGGCACATGCGGCAGCTGCCTACGGGCGACAGGCCGGGGTGGTAGCAATAATACGGAATGTCGATGCCCGCGGCCTTGGCGGCCGCCAGCACCGATGTTCCTCGGGGAACGCTGACCGTTTGCCCGTCGATCGTGAGTGTGATGAGATCTTGCGCCACGCGCACCTCTAGTTCTTCGGCCCGATCAGCGGCTGTCGCCGGCGAATGGGGTAATCCTTGCGCAGCGGGTGCCCCTGGAATTCCTCGTACAGCAGGATCCGCTTCAGGTCGGGATGCCCGGCAAAGCGTATCCCGAACATGTCCCACACTTCGCGCTCGAGCCAGTCGGCATTGCCCCAGAACGGCGTCAGCGACGGCAGCTCCGGATTCCCGCCGCCCACGCGCACCTTGACGCGCAGCCGGCGGTTGAAGCGGAGCGAGAGAAGATGGTAGACGACATCGAAGCGCGGATCGCGCGCCGGGAAGTCGACCGCCGTGACGTCCAACAGCATGTCGAAAAGCAGGCGCTCGTCGCCCCTCAGGAATTCCATGACCTCCATCAGCGCCTCGGGCCGGATTACGGCCTCGGCGTCCCCATGCGACAGCTGCGCTTCCAGCACCCGGTCGGCGAACTTCTCCGCCATCAGGTCCAGGGGTAGACGGGTTTCCTGCTGGATGCGGGAGGGATCCTCTATTCCCATTCCAGGGCACCTATCTTCCAGGCGTAAACGAAGCCGATTCCCACCACGATGAAGAAGACCAGCATTTCGAGAAAGCCGAACAGCCCCAGGTTGCGATAGACCACTGCCCAGGGGAACAGAAACGCGAGCTCGACGTCGAAGAGAATGAAAAGCAGGGCCATGAGATAAAAACGCACGGGAGCGGGTCCCCGGGTGACGCCTTCGGAGTAGAATCCGCACTCGAAGGGATCATCCTTGATCGCCGTACGCTTTTTGGGGCCGAGGAGGACCGAGGCGGCGATGAACATCGCCGCGATTCCGCCGACCAGCAGCCCCATGATCAGAATCGCCAACAGCCACTGCATGCCCTCGTCTCCGCCAGCCACGGGAATGGGCACTTTACACTCTCGGGGCGCGAAAATCAATCCATGGCGAGCACCCGCGCCGGCCGCGGCGGTCGAGGGCCTGTCGGCGGGCGTCGGGCTCGAGCGGCGCGTCGCCGAGCTCAGATGCGGATGACGCGGGTGCGGGAAAGGCGGTCGTGCAGGCAGCGGGCTTGCGGGTCGAAGAGCCCGACCACCAGGCCGGCTCCCGCGGCCAGCAGCGAGGGCAGGAACGCAAGCGCGCGCACGAAGACCTGGCCCAGGGTCGTGCGGCCGTCGCTTTCGCTGATGATCCGCATGTCGGTGATCATCATCCCGATTGTCTGGTTGGCCGAGGCGAGGAAAAAGACCGAGTAGGCCAGGAAGACGGCGGCCAGCAGCGCCAGGTAATGCAGCAAGCTGACTGTATCGAAAATCTCGATCCCTTCGATCACGTCGACCGCATAGATCATGGCGCTGGCCATGAGCACGACGATGACCAGGTCCACGAGGCCGGAGAACGTGCGCGATAGCAGGATGAGCCGATCGCTCTCGGGCTCGATGCCGGCCAGCGTTTCCTCCGCGATATCCATCGGGGATGCGGGCGTTCCGGGCACGGCTTCCTGGTCGTTCATGGCGTCCTTCTTTAAGACCCGGTCGATAAGGGAGCGCAGATCCTCGACCGTGCCGTCGGCTTCGGCGGGCGGCCCCGGCTCGCAAACCGGTTCGGGCCGGCCGGACGGCGCAGCAACCTGCCGGCCCGGCGATGGCGGTTCGGCCTGCTCGCCGCCCAGGTCCCCATCCGGGGGCGATCCGGCAGGCGTGTCTGCCGATTGAAAGCCGGTACAGGAGTTTGCATTTTCGCGTTTCTGCTTGATCTCCTGCAGGCGCCGCGCGAGCTCCCGTCGCCACTCGGGCAGATCGGCCGGCACAGGCTCACGGCCGGACGCTGCGCCCGACAGGTCCGTTGCCGGCGGTTCTGCAGCCTCCGCAGCCGAGGCAGGGGTCAGGCCCGCATCCGCCGGCACGGTATTGGCATATCCGCAGACCTTGCAGGTTCCCGAAGCGTCGATCTCCGCACTTCGGCATTGGGAGCATTGCAGGATGCTGTCGGCTTGCCGCATTCGCCCGTCACCAAGAAGAGTCGGTAGCGCGCCGCGGCGCATTATATCACAAGCCGCCCGGGCTGCGGCGCGCCGTGGTATACTTCAAAAACGAACGGGAAGGAACATGAACCTGTCGCGCCGGCTGGCTGTCTTCCTTGTGGTTGCAGTTCTTTTTCTGGCAGCCTACGCGGTCGGGAAGCACTATTCGCCGCTACTGGTTCACTATGTCGTCACCGAAACCCTGATCGAGAAAGCCCCCGCGGGGACCGATCCTGCCGCGCTCCGAAACCGGATGGCGGCGCTGCGCCCGGCTCGGGGCGACGGCGGGGAAAGCCTGAAGAGACTGCTGGCGATTTCGCAGCGCCTGGAGAAAGTCCAGAGGCTGGCTCCCGAGGAGATGGAGGAGATTCTGGCAGCGGCGACCGCGCGCCGATGAATCCCCTTCGGCCGAGCGCGAGCCTCGGACGTGGGTTTTCGATGAAACTTTCCGACCGGGCGGGTGTCTAACATGGCAGGCGGGGTATCTCGGAGTTCCAGGCTCGCTGCCACGGATGCTCCCATGAGCACGATGTTGCCGGATGAGCTGGCGTTGACCAGCTGCAGTCAAGAAGTCGTCCCCCGTCCGCTCGAAGCCGAAGCCGAGCGCGATGCGGCGCAGCAGGAGATTTCGTTCGACCAGGTCTTCGAGCGGTATCACGCGATGGTTTACACCTTGACCTACCGCATTCTGGGGGACCGCGAGGAAGCTCTCGACGTCTCGCAGGAGGTTTTTCTCTGCGTCTTCCGCAAGCTGCCCCGGTTCCGATGGCAATCGTCTTTGAAGACATGGGTTTACAGGATCGCCGTCAATGCGGCAGCCAACCGCTGCAGGTGGTGGAACAGGCTCAGGCGGCGGGGCACGGTATCGCTCGAGCAGAGGCTCGACGGGGACGGGGCGCGGAGTTACGCCGATGTCCTGGCGGCGGCGGGCGGCTCCCCCGAAGAAGCCTTGATCGCACGCGAGATGAATGTCGAGATCCAGCGGGCTCTGATGCGACTCCCGGTGGCGCAGCGGATCGCAGTGGTCATGCGGGATGTCGAAGGGCTTTCCTACGAGGAAATCGCCACGGCTCTGCAGGTTTCCCTCGGGACGGTCAAGTCGCGCATCGCGCGCGGGAGAGAGGAGCTCAAGCACCGCCTGAACGGCTTGTTGGGGTAGAGTCGCGGAGCGGTCGGAGGTAGGACCATGAGGTGCAAAGAGGCTTTGAAGCGATTGTCCTTGTTCCTGGACGATGTGCTCGATGCCGAAACGGTCTCCGAGGTTTCCGGGCATCTCGAGCGCTGTCCGGGCTGCCGGAACGAGTACGATCGTCTGGCGAAATTGCAGGCGCGGCTGCGCGCGCTGGAATCCGTGCCCCCACCCGCCTTTTTCCGCGACCTCGTCGAGATCCGGCTCTCGAATGCCGCCAAGCAGTCGTGGTCGGCGCAGCTCAGGTCGGCCCTCGAGTACCGCTGGTCGCGCGTGCGCACGACCGAGGGCCTGTGGTTTTTCGCCCGTGCTCTGGGCACGACCTTCTCCTTCATGCTTTTCTTTCTGATATATGTCGCTTTGAACCAGTTCTATGTCGATCTTTCGGGCCGTTCTCCGGACAGGGCCGGCATGTCGCCGGCCGAGAGCTATCAGGTAGTGGTCGACGTTCTCAAGAATCTGGGAATGCGGCCGCTGGACGCCCAGAAGAAACCCATCGCCGCGACCAGGCCCGACATCAACGGCCTCTATCTGGTGGATTTCGGCCAGGCCGCCCTGCGCAGCGCGCAAGACGACAGCTTTTCGGTGGTGGCCAAGGTCGACCGCACCGGAACGGCCAGGATACAGAACGTGATCGAGTATCCCGTCGATCGGAATCTGCTGGCGGAATTCAACCAGATGATCACATCGGCGCGCTGCCGGCCGGCGCGCCTGAACGGCCGCGCAGTCGATTCCTTCCTGGTACTGACCTTCAGCAGGATCTCCGTCTACGACTGAGCCCGCGCGTTTTCCCGGCCGTTGCGGTCCGCCTGCGGCGGCGCGGGGGCGGCGCTATTCGCCCGCTTCCATTTCTTCGATCTGCGCCCGGAACACGAACCGCACCAGGCGGGCACGCGCGCTTTCCGGAATGTGGGAGTAGGCGAAGCCGATCTCGTAAAGCTCCGGCCCCTTGAAACTGCAGGGGTCGCAGCGCACGACCCTGGCGGTCACGTTCAGAGGGTCCGGCCTGTCGGGAAGGAGCATCGACACATCGAACAGCGTGCCGATTTGCAGGGGCGTGCGGTGGCGGATGGTGAAGCCGCCGGCGCTGACCGTCAGGGTGCGGCTCTCGATGGCCGTGAGTTCACGCGAGTCCTTGTAGCCGGACAGCGATATCACCTTTTCCGACGCCGTGACGGCGACCGGGGTGCGGACGCGCAGATCGCTGCGCCGCTCGAGCAGCCGCGCGGGGGAGGACGGCCGGATGACGAGCACGGGAAGCGGCGCCTTTCTGGTCTCGCGCACCACTCCCTCGAACGCCCAGGCTTTCTGCCCGCGGATGAAAACGACCCGCACGACCTGCGACGGCGCTATGGGGGCCGGCTGCTTTCTCTCCGTCGGCCAGGCGACCACCAGCTCTTGCGGGCCGATTCCCTCCACGCGGCTCGCATAGGATGCGGGCGTACGCCCGCCGAGAACCTCGATCTGGATGAGATCGTTGACCTCGAGGCCTGTCTCGTTCATCGCGCTCCGGCGGCTTAGGTGCCGGATCTGCCGTCCGGCCTGCTACGTCCGTTGCGTTTCGTGTGCGCCGGGAAACATCCTCTTGTTAATGATAAACGCAACCGATGCAAAACCGATAGCCAATGTTACCGGAACGGCCGGTCAGGGGATCCGGACAACGAGCTTGGCGGTTCCCGTGTTGCCGTTGATGTCCGTCGCGCGCAGCCCGATGAGGTGCTCGCCCGGAGAGAGCTCCGGGGTGGAAAAGCGGAACTGCTCCGTGTTTTCATCCGCCACGCCGTCGGCAGGGAAGACCAGGAACCACTCACCGCCGTCGATGGAAAACTCGGCGCTCTCGATCCTGGCCGAGGGCGCCCGGGCGCGGAATTCGACGGCGACCTTCCTGCCCTCGATCGTGTGGCCGACCGTTTCGACCAGCGGCGTGCCGTTGCAGATGACAAAAGGCTTGGAGAGCAGCTCGCCGATGAGGCCCTTGCCGTACTCGTTGGAGGGGGCATCGCTGGCGACCACCTTGAGCAGGTAGGTGCCGTCGGGCAGGGAACCGCCGTCCAGGGTGTAGAAAGTATCGCGTATGTCCTTGGCCAGCAGCTTCCAGTCTCTTTCGTCGCTTCCCCTGAAGTAGATCGAGTAGACCAGGTCGTCGCCGTTATCGTCCGTGGCCTTCCAGGTGAAGGATTGGGCGCCGGGCTGGATGGCCTGGCGCGGCGGCATGCGCTGCTCTTCACGGTTCCTGGAACGCGGCGAATTGAGCGCCGGGCGCTGGTCGCCCGAGGACGAGGAAAGGCTGACGGTTCCCGTGGCCATCGGCGGCGCGGGCTGCAGAGCGATGCCCGAAGGCAGGACGGTGACGTTGGTGACCTGCGGCCGGACGTTCATCTGAAGATAGGCGATGGCGACGTTGTCCAGATAGCCTGTGCTGGCTTGCGTGGCGGCGGCCGGGCGCCTGAAATCCGCCTTCCATTGCAGGTAGCGGGCGCTGGGACTCGCGATCTGCTGCCCGGCGGGCGTTGTGTAGGGCGGGCTCCAATCGCTCCATGTGCCGTCGGGTTTCTCCGTGTTGCCGCTGCGGGTCCTGAGTTCGACGCTCTCTCCCGACGAAGTCGATGCGTGCCAGGAAATCTTGCCCCAGGCCGATACGATGCCGGCGTCGAGCGGCTTGGATTCATAGGTGCCCGACAGCGCCGCCTGCGGCCCGAGCTGGTAGACGCGCCCCTGATTGCTTCCGGCGGCCCAGACGGTGTTGCCGTCCCGGACCAGCCGGGTGATCTGCTCTTCCGGCGTGTCCGTGACCACGGTGACCTGCTTGGCCGCGTTGATGCCGAGCAGCCGGCCCTTTTCCCCCGTGGCCGCCAGGATGGTGTCGTCCGATTGCACGATCACGTCGTAGAGCATGTGGTTGCGGGCGCTGTAGAGGGTCTCGGCGCTGCCGTTGGCGGAAATCGCGTAGATCGCGGACCTGGATCCGGCGGAGTCGCGCTCTCCGCCCGGAACCGTGGTCGAGGAACGGGCCTCCTGCGATTTTTCCCCCACGGCCGACAAAGCCTGGATCGTGGATATGGGCAGCGTTACGCCCGGGGTGATCGCCGGGATTTCAGGCTTGGCGGGCGCCTGGGCGCCGCCCGCTCTCGACGCTGCAGCGACCGCGTAGATCGTGCCGAAGCGATCCACGGTCAGGGCGCGGATTTCCTCCATCGGCGTGTCCAGGAGCGTGAATGCCTTTCCCTGAGAATCCAGCCGCAGCACCATTCCCCCGGGCGAGGTCCCGGCGAGCAGCCTGCCGCGCTCGAGCCATGCGAGACTCGTGATGTTGCTTTCGCGCGGCTCGTAGAAGGTCGACTTTTCGCCCTTCGAATTCACCCTGAGGATGAGGCCGCGCCCGCCGGTGCCCACGTACAGGTTCCCCGCCTCGTCGAAGAGGAGCGACCAGATGTATTTGTCGCCGGGATCGCAGAATTCCGTGGCCTTTTCCGGGGCCGTCACCTTGTAGACCTTGCCGTCGGGCGAGGTGCCGGCGTACAAATTCCCGGCCGCATCCACGGCAAGCGCATAAACGTCGAGCTCCTTGGACTGGAAGTAGACGCTTCCCTTGCCCTGTGGATCGACCTTGTAGACCTTGCCGCCGTGACCTGTCCCGAGATAGGTGTTCCCCGACCTGTCGCGCACCATGGAAAAAATGAAGGGCTGTTCCGTGTCGAAAAACAGGTCATACGAGGGCGCCAGCAGGAGCCTCCCGTCCCAGGTCAGCGATACGCGGGTGAGCGTTCCCTCGAGCAGCTCTTCCTGGGAGAAGCGTTCCCAGAAGCGTGGGGTGACGGCCAGTGCTGCAAGGGCAAAAGCCAGGGTCGGCAGAATCGCACGCAACGCGGTCTTGCGCATCAGCGGCTCCGTTCTTTCGGATACGGCCCCGCGCCTAGCGGACTTCCGCAGGGCGCCGGGCTCTCGATGTCTGGGATATTCACGGTCGAATCGTCAGGGTGAGCAGCTTGGACCCGGAGACGACGTAGTCCGATGCCGGCAGCTCGTATTCGAGGAGCGGGGAAGTCTGGATGGGGCTCATGCTGCCGGCGTTACGTTCCGAGCGCAGGATGGAAAGAATCGAGGGGGGCAAAGCCGGCAGCCCCTCGCCCTTCACCACGGCGCCGGCCTCGCGGCGGAACAGGCGCACGTACAGGCGGTCGTTCTTGCGTATGTTGTTGATGAACCGGATGAGCTGCGTGAGATTGCGCGGAATGAGCTCGTCTCCCTGCTCCCGCGCGTCCATTTCCATGATGGTCGAGCCGTCCGCCACCAGAAGGAATACCTGGCCGGGCGCGATCTCACGCGGAATCCGGATGGGATAGACGTCCTCGGCGGTCTGGGCGTCGGCTTTTTCGCACACGACCGTGAGGTTCAGGACCTCGCCCCCTTTCAGTTCGGTTCGGTCGACACGCAGCGAGTCGAGCAGGGCCGCACGGTCGTCCTCCAGCGCCTGGATGCGCACGTCGATGTCTTCGAAGTCCAGGTTCTTGAAGCCCGAGGTCAGCAGGAAATTGATCGGCAGCGCGATCGACAGGGAGGCGAAGACCGGGGAATTGCTGTCGGAGGAGAAACGGTTTTCGATTTCCACCGGTTCCTCGCCCTTGATCTTGATCCTCCCCTTGACCGACAGCGTGGAAATCCCGGCAGCCCGCTCCGAGGCGACGATCGTCTCGAAAAGCGTCAGGTTGACGATCAGCGGCATGAGGAAGCGGTCGCGCGCGATTTCATAGTTGAGAGTCTTCTTGACGCCGCGGCTGGTGGTTATCTGCACGCGCATGGGGACCATGGCGGCCGTCTGCCCGAGGATGCCGAATATTCCGGCGCCCCGATCCTGCTTCAAGGCGCCCACGGGATCGGAAGCCTCCAGGGCTACGAACGAACTCTGCAGGCTGGGGAGCACCGTGATGGTGCGCGCCTTGTGGATCGGCAGCTCGCTGAACCCGAGATTGAAGAGCGGATGGCCGAAAGCGTACAGCTTGTCGCCGTCGATGTGGGTGACGGTTCCTCCCGCGGAGATGTCCAGGTCGCCGCGCACCAGGGGGATGACAATGGCAGATCCGGGCTCGAGCGCTTTTCCGTCGGTTTTCTGATCGCTCTCCGGGCGACGGAGCGCACCCGTGCCCTGCAAAACGGAAAAGCCCATGGAGCGGAAACGGCTTTCGACCGGGCGCAGGGTTTCGGGGGAGAAGCCCGTAAAGTAGACCGGCGTTGCGATCGGCGCCAGGCCGGCTCCGCCGGCATAAACGGCCGACGCCAGGTTCTCCATGAGCGGGGCCAGGAATGAATCCCCGGGGACCCTGTCCGCCTGCTGCGGCCGCAGATGCCGCCACAGCGCGCTCTTTTTCAGTATCACCTTCGGCCCCTCGGTCGGCAGCGCGGGCGCTTCGACGAAGGCTTCGATCATCTGTTCGATCGGCGTGATGCCCGCGACCGCTTCTTTGGCAAAGGGGAAGGAAAATGCGACGGCTCCCAGCAAGCGGTTGTCGATATACACCGGGCTGCCGCTCATGCCTTCGAAGACGCCCGTGTGTTCGAGAGAGGCGCCGCTCAGCCGCGCCAGCACCGCGCTGGTGCCCGGTCCGACGCCGCGCATCACTCCCAGGATTTCCACCTGGAACTCTTCGGGGACGCCGCCGCGAAAGCAGGTCCGGCCCACACCCTTCATGCCGGGCTTGAGATCGGCGACGCGGAAAAGACCCGTCTGCCCCTGCGCGCCCGAGTGCGCCAGCAACAGGAAAGCCACTACTGCCGGCAAGGCTCTGAATCCCATGATACTGTGCCTTTCAGGGGGAGAAGGCTCGGAATACCGCCATCGCATCTGCAAATCAAAGTATACGGCCCGCTTGCACACCGGGTCAAGTTTCGGTGACAGGCTACTCAACCCCGAAACTCTCTTCAATGTGCCGTGCGCCGGAGTTTCGGGGTTGAGTAGCCTGTCACCGAAACTCGATGCTATGTTATTGTTGAATGCTGGAGGACGAGATGATCCATGCGCTGCGCGGCCGATGTCTCACGCGAATTCTGCTCGCGTTTCCCCTCGCCCTCCTGGTGCTCGCCCCGGCGCGCACCGCCCCGCAGAATGCGGTGTCGGGCCCGGCGCCCGTCGGGCCTTTCGCGCAGGAAGCCGTAGGCGCGAACGGAGATCTGAACCTTATCATCGAGCTCAGCGAGCCCGGCGCGATCCCGGCGCTCAGGGCGGCGGGCGCAGCAGCCGGGCGGCGAGCCGAACGGCTCGACATGCACTCGGACACTACGGGCGCTTTGCGCGCGCGCGCCCGCCGTTCCCAGGAGGAGGTGCGCCGCCATCTGGCCTCCCTGGGCGGCGTCCGGATCCTTCATTCGGTCGATCTCGTGATGAACGCCCTGATGGCGCGCGTGCCTGCATCACGCCTCGTTGAGCTTCGCAGACTGCCGGGAGTCAAGAAGATCTATTTCAGCAGGGAGCTGCAGCCGGCGCTCGATACCGCCGCGCAGATCCAGAATGCCCAGGGCATGTGGGACCGCGCCGGCGGAAACGACAGGGCGGGCAGCGGCGTGCGCATCGGTATCATCGATTCCGGGATCGACATCGACAACCCCATGTTCATCGATAACACGCTGACGCCGCCGCCCGGATTTCCCAAGGGAGAGAGCCAATTCACCAACAGCAAGGTCATCGTGGCGCGCAATTATGTCCATTTGCTCTCGCGCAGCCAGACGGTGAGGACCGCCGTGGACGAAAGAGGTCACGGCACCTTCGTTGCCGGCTGTGCGGCCGGCAAGAGGGTCACAGCGCCGCTCGGGGTGATTTCCGGCATGGCTCCGGGCGCCTACCTGGGAAGCTACAAGGTATTCGGCACGCCGGGCATCAATGACAACGCAACCGATGCCGCAGTCATCGCCGCCACCGAAGATGCGGTCGCGGACGGGATGCATGTGTTGAACTACAGCCTGGGCAGCCTCGACTACGTTCCTCCTGCCGAGGATCCCCTCGCACAGGCGATCAGCGAAGCGATTGCGGCCGGGGTCGTGGTGGTCGGCGCCGCCGGCAACAACGGCCCGGGCGCCCACACGATCGGAAGCCCGAACAGCCTGGCGGAAACCATCACGGTCGGCGCCGTGACCAATGGATTGCCCGTCTTGAGCGTGACGGCCCCCGAGCCCGTCCCCGGCGAACTGAGAAATGTCCCGTATCAGGGAAGCGACGGCCCGAAGGTCGCCCCGAAGATCGAATCGACCCCGCTGGTCGATGTGACGAGCCTGGGGGACAGCGGCCTTGCATGCGCGGCTTTGCCGGCCTCGAGCCTCACCGGGAAGATCCCGCTGATCCTGCGGGGGGAATGCAATTTCTCCGTCAAGGTCGCCAACGCCGCCGCCGCCGGGGCCGTCGCCGCGATCATCTATACCGACGAGGCGCGACCCGACGCCGTGCCCATGGGCGGTCTTTCCTCCACCACGATCCCGGCCGTCATGGTCTCCTATGCGGACGGAACGGCCCTCAAGGGTTTCCTTGCCGCCAATCCAGGGAGCGTGCGCGTCGAGATCGGCGAGACGGACCGGCGCAGCCCCGAAAGCCGGGGTGCACGCGTCCTGGCCGGGTTCTCTTCCCACGGGCCGGGCATCGAGTACAACCTGAAGCCCGATCTGGTGGCGGTCGGCGACAACGTCTATTCGGCCGCGCAGAACAACAATCCCAACGGCAGTCTCTATTCCACGACCCAGTTCACCACCGCCAGCGGGACCAGCTTCGCGTCGCCGATGGTCGCCGGCGCCGCGGCCGTGATCAAACAGCTGCACCCGGATTTCAGCCCCCGGGAAATCAAATCGGCGCTCGTCAACACCGCCGGACGGGGTCTTACAGCCAACGGCACCGATGCGCCCAAGATTCTGGAGGCCGGCGCCGGCCTGCTCGACATGGCGGCGGCGGCCGCCGCCGGCGCGGTTTTCGCCCCGCCGGCGCTCAGCTTCGGCGTGGCTTCGTACTCCGAAACCATCGTGCTGGCACAGACCCTGCGGATCACCAACGTCTCGGGCTCGAGCGACAGCTTCGTCTTTTCGGTGGAGCCGATCGTCTCCGGTCCCTCGGTGAGCTTGAGCAAGATCGTGACGCCGGCGCTGGCTCCCGGCGCGAGCGACTCGCTCGAGGTCCGCGTCGAGGCGGCGGCGCCTCTCACGGGAGGCTTTCAGGGGTTCGTCGTCGCGCGCAGCAGCGCGACTTCCTCCGTTTACAGAATTCCATACTGGGCCGGGCTCTTCGTTCCCGACCGCAGCCGCGTTCTGCGGGTGCGTCAATCGGCCGTTGCCGACTTTGCCGGCCTCGCGGAGGCGCTCGATGCCGCCCGGCCCGGCAACATCGTCGAGATCGCCGACAGCAGCAGTTACAGCGGCGGCCTTGTCCTCACGTCGAACGGGGAGGGCCTGCCGCTCGACGGCATCACCATCCGCGCGGCCGCGGGCGCCTCTCCGGCGATAAGTCTGTCCTCGACGAGCAGCTCTGCCGCCATCCGCATCGTGGGCCTCGCAAACGTCGCCCTGCAGGGATTGAGCCTGACCGGCGGGCGAACGACCGTGCTGCTTTCTCAGTATCCCACCTCACGGCCGGCTTCCGTCGTCATCGACCGCTGCTCCATCGCCAACCCGACGGGCGGGAGCAGCCAGTACGGTGTGCAGGCTCCCGACGGCGGCAATGTCGACATCATCAGGTCCACGATCTCCGGCTTCACCAGGACCGGAGTCGTGGTCTATTCGGGCAGCCGGCTGACGCTCGTGGGTTCGACAATTCAGAGCAACGGATACGGGGGCATCGAGGCAGGGGATGCCAACGTCCTGTTGCTCGATTCGACGGTGCGAAACAACCAGACCGAGGGCATATACCTCGACAACTGCACCGGGACCATCGCTGGATGCCTCGTGACATCGAACCGCGGCGCATTCGGCGAGGGCATCCGCATCGGCGGCGGGCGTATGACGGTCGTCGACAGCACGGTGAGCGACAACGACCAGGCGGGCATCAGCATCCGCGCCGGGGACATTACCGGCCGGGGAGCCGACGCCGTGCTGGCGGACAACCGTATCCGGTCCAACAAGTCCTGGGGAATCCAGGTGGTGGCCGGCACGAACCTCCGCCTCGAGCGAAACCTGATCCGGGAAAACGCCGGCGGCATCATCATCGGCGGCTCGACCGAGGCTTTCCTTGCGAACAACATCATCCAGCGTTCCTATGATGCTTCCCTGGGGGACGGACTGCGCGTGTCCGGCACGAGCCGGACGCGGTCGCTGCACAACACGATTTATCTGAACGCGCGCCGCGGCCTTGTGCGCGAGGACAGCGCGGCGCTGACGGTCCTGAACACCATCGCGGCGGCCAATACGGCCGGTGATGCCGTGGGCCTGGACGCCGACGCCGTCAAATATTCGCTCATCGGCGACGGCAGCCAGGCGGGCAACAACAACATCTCGGGCGACCCCCGTTTTGTCGATCCCGCGGCGGACATGTTGGAACCGGGCGCCGGCTCGCCTGCGCTCGACGCCGGAACGACTGCGATCCCCGACCTCCCCTTGCTCGACCAGCGCCGGCGGCTGCGCGCCGCCTCCGTGAGGGCTGTCGCCGGAGAAGGCATCCCCGACCTCGGGGCCGTCGAAGCTTCGTCGGGTTACCCGCTGTTCTTTCCTCTCCTGGCGCACGGCATTCAGGCATCGCTGGGCGGCGATTTCACCGCCGGACTGGCCGTGCTCAACGATGCCGCGGTGATGGCCGGCTCGGAGTTCGCCGGCTTCGACGCGCAGGGAAGACTGCTTGCCGGCAACTCGAATCCCGCGACCCTAACCTTCCGCCCCGGCGAGCAAATTCCGATACTGATCTGGCAGTTGCTGGACCTGGACAAGGGGGGTTCTTACCTGGGATCGATCCTCGGCCGATCGACACAGCAGGTGAAGGGATTCTTCCTGCTCTTCGACAACGACTTCGCACTTTTCGCCGACGGCGTCGATGTCTCCGACCGCGCGGATACGAATCTCTATTTCATGAGGCATACCTCGGGAGCTTCCATAGAGACCTATTACGCCCTGTTCAATCCCGGCGTCGGCCCGGCCTCGGCGACCGTCACGCCCGTTTCCGCCGCAGGCGCCCAACTGGATGCCCCCGCGACCATCGTTCTCGAGCCCAAGGGCCAGGCAGTGCTCCGCTTCCAGAAAGCCCCGGCGGATGCGGGATATGTGCACGTTGTTTCGGACCGTCCGCTGTGCGGGCTCGAGCTTTTCGGCGACACGACCGAAATGGCGGCTCTCAGGGCCGTCAGCCCAGGCTCGGACGCCAGGCTGTATTTCCCTCACTTTGCCGAAAAGTCGGGCTTTTCGACTTCCATCGGCATTGTCAACACCGCGAGCGAAACCGCCGATCTGACCCTTACCGCCTATCGCAGCGACGGGATCCCGATCGCGGCCGCCGTGAGAAAAACCTTGATGCCGGGGGCCCAACTGTTCGAATCCGTCTCCAACCTCTTTGGAATCCGGAGCGCGGGGTTGACGACCGGATACATCACGATGGACAGCAGCATCGCCGGGCTCGTCGGTTTTACCTCGTTCCGCTACCAGAACGGGCCGGTACGTTCGGCGGCCGCCGTGCCGGCCATGCCGGTCCCCGTCAAGAAACTCCTCTTTTCCCACATCGCCCATCAGGCTCCGGCGGGAGGTGGAGGCACCTACTGGACCGGCATCGCCCTGCTGAATCCCTTCGGAATCTCCGCGCCTTTCACCATGCGGGTTTTCGACGGCAACGGCACCGAGGTCGCGAAGCTGGACGGCACGATCGGGCCGCGGGAGCAGTTGGCGAGATATCTCAGCCATCCGGAACCGGGCGCGGGATTCTTCAGGCAGGCGCTGCCGCTCAGTAACGGCCATGTCGAAGTGACCAGCGAGTATGCCCTTCTCGGATTCGAACTCTTTTTTACAGCGGACTTCTCCCAGCTTGCGAGCGTGCCGGCGCAGGGAGGATATTGACAGACGGCGCAGCGCTCAGCCGGAAAGGCGCAAGCGGGGCGAGCATCCCCGGCCGTCCGAACGACAGAGCCGGCGCCCGGACCTTCGAGGTGCGTGATGGCAGGCGGCCGTGAAGGGCTGATCTGTGCAATTTTGGCCGGCGGGCGCAGCCTCAGGATGGGTCGCCCCAAGGGCATGATCGCCGTGGGCGGCCGGCCGCTGATAGCGCGGATCGCGGCCCAGGCCCGCCGCTTGACAGACAGGATATTCATATGCGGGAACGCCGGCCCGGACGCGGCTGCGATCGGGCTGCCGGCCATTCCCGATGTCTATGAAGGTCGGGGGCCGCTGGCGGGCTTGCATGCCGCGCTGCTGCACGACCCGTCGTCCTCGGTCCTCCTGCTGGCGTGCGACCTGCCGAATGTCCATTCGGCAATGCTCGAGCGCCTGGTCGCATTGGCCGATGGCTATGACATCGCCGCCGCCTGCACATCGGACGGGATCCCGCAGCCCCTGTGCGCCTTCTATCGCCGCACTTGCATCGATGCCGTCGAGAATTGCCTGAAAAAAGGTGTGAATCGAGCCATGGCCCTTCTCTCGGATCGCTCTCTTCGAGTGCGCCTTGTCGGCCCGGAAGCGGGAAATTTTACCGACTCCGACCTCCTTAACCTCAACACCCCGGAAGACTTGAAAAAACTCTCCGAACGGAGCAGCGATACCCATATATAGTGGCTGCGCATTTTCTTGCCCCGATATCTTGGGATTTTGTTGGCCATTGACAGATCCCTGTGCTATAGTGGCCGCGTTCGTGCAAGGCGCTACGGTGCAGATGTCTGGGTTCTTGTATCATGAGGAAGCATAAAGCTCGGCGCTTCCGTGGGATACTGTGGGTCGTTGCAATCGCCGCAGGGGTCCTGCTGGTGGGATATGTCGGGCTGTGCGCCTATCTGGCATATACGATCGAATATCCGTCACCG
>Ga0209102_1000541_pt1 | contig 24740 bp, 27 predicted proteins | sample ConPoolayeHmetaG_FD_185483 | JGI IMG/M metagenome (GOLD analysis project Ga0209102, IMG submission 185483) | Hot spring microbial mat communities from California, USA to study Microbial Dark Matter (Phase II) - Cone Pool mat layer H metaG... ...
ATTATTGCTCCGAACAGTATCAGAAGTCTCGCTGTTAATATTAGTCCGTTTCCAACTTCTGGTGGTATCTGGGTCTTTTTTATGATTTTATTTAACCATCTTGTGACTACACGCTCAATAATTGTTGCAAAAGTTGCAATAACAGCTAACTCTATTATGGCTATCAAATAAGGATTCTCAGCAATCACATTAATTATGTCTAGAGACACGAACTCGCAACTCCTCATCCTTCATTTTATGAAACAGCTAGACTTAACTAGTCTTTCAACTTAAGTATATCTTGTTTTCTTCTACATCAAAAAGCATAATGCAAAGATTTGCAAGCGAAAGCTTTTATTAAAGTTCAAAACTAACTTTGGCAATACGTTAACAGATGATGGTTATGGCTTTGCAAAAAGGCGATTTTGTATTGATAGATTACATTGCTAAAGTGAAGGAAACAAGCGAAGTTTTCGACACAACCATCGAAGAGACGGCTAAAAAAGAACGTTTATACAAGGAAGGCGAAATATACGAGCCAAAACTAGTAGTGATAGGCGAAGGATGGGTTCTTAAAGCATTAGATGAAAGTCTAACAACAATGGAAATAAGCAAAACTACTTCTGTTGAGATACCATCAGAAAAAGCCTTCGGAGAAAGAGACCCAGAAAAGGTAAAACGAGTTCCCTTAAGACAGTTAACGGCTAAAGGGATAACTCCAACGCTTGGAATGCGCGTTGAATATGACGGAAAAATGGCTACTGTACGCACTTTAGGGGCTGGTCGTGTTCTTCTCGACTTCAACCCTCCATTAGCTGGAAAAACACTAATTTACGAGGTTACGGTTCAAAAGAAACTTGAAACACAACAAGAGAAAATATCCGCTCTGATTCATAGAAGAGTACCAACAATAGAAGAAGACAAATTCAAATTTAACGCAAAAGCCAAAGCAGTGAGCATCGAAATGCCTGAAGAAGCATTCTATTTAGAGGGTATTCAAGTAGCAAAAAGAGGCATAGCCATGGACATACAGCGATTCTTTCCAGAAATAACCACTGTTAAATTCACTGAAACCTTCAAAGCAGAGGCAAAGAAGGAAGAGGAAAAGAAAGCTTAGCCATCATATAACTTCGGTTATTTTAGCAATTTTTTCGCAGTTTTCACGGTTTAAATTAGTTTTACTGAGAATGGTATATCTTTCAGGTCTTATAGTAGCGGCTGTCTCCAAGGCTTTTATTATATCTTCTCTTTTCAAGCCAAGCTCATCAGCGTTTGTAGGTGCCCCTAGCATCTTCAACTTTTCTCTTATTCTTCTCCAATTTATCTTATGCAGATAAGCCATCATAATTGCTCCAACACCGCATTTTTCACCGTGCATAGCATTGTTAGGCTTAATAATATCGAGGGCATGGCTGAACAGATGCTCTGAACCGCTGCATGGTCTACTACTTCCAGCAATGCTCATAGATACACCGCAGCTTATCAAAGCTTCAATTATGACACGTAAGCCTTCATCGCTTTCTGGTTTAATCATTTCTGCATTTTCCATTACAAGTTTAGCACTCATTAAAGCCAAGCTTGCAGCGTATTCGCCATAATATTCACCTTTCTCTTCATGTGCCAATCTCCAATCTTTTACAGCAGTTATTTTTGCAATTACGTCTCCACAGCCGCTCACGGTAAACCGCCATGGAGCTTGCATTATTATGTTTGTATCCGCTATGATGGCGATAGGTGCCTGAGCCATAATTGAATATGGCTTTTCAAAGCCTTTAATAGAAGATAGAGAGCTTGCAATACCATCATGAGAAGCTGTAGTGGGAATGCTTACAAACGGAATTTCCATGCGGGCAGAACTTAGCTTTGCAACATCTATTTTTGTTCCTCCGCCTACTCCGAAAATGACTTGGGGTCTTAAAGCCCTAATTTTCTCTTCGACAGCTTCTACATCTTTGACTGTTGCAGAACCAACGAGCAACGTGTTAACTTCAAGCTTTTCTTCTTCCAAAAGCTCTTTAACGATTTTTCCTGCAGTATAGTAAGTTTTTGAACCAGCCACGATAAGTGCTGATTTAGTGAAGCCTAATCTTTTTGCAATTTCAGCAACACGTTCTATAGTTCCTTTTCCAATGATAACTTCTCTTGGAAGCTGCATCCAATGATGTTTATTTGGCAAATTAACCACATTCAGACCTACAGTCTTCTTTAATTTCATAGAGTGATATGTGTTTAAATCTTTTTGAATTCAACGTTTTTAGGACTGAGGACCATTGTTTCGTCTTTCTTTTATGAACCGCAATGTTAATAAATGTCATGGTAATGATTAGATGATGCTAGTTCCTAGCGAAATAATTACGCTATGCATTTAGGTTTTAGGAGAAAAATAAAATGATAGACAACGATGCAGTCAATCGATTAGTGTTGAAGGGAACAACAACAATCGGCGCTGTATGCAAAGACGGAGTCATATTAGCTTCGGATACCCGTGTAACTATGGGATTTTACGTTGCACATAAACATGGAAAAAAAATATACAAAATAGATGACCACTTAGCTATGACTATAGCGGGTTCAGTTGCTGACGCCCAGAGAGCAGTCGACATATTAACGGCAAACGCTCAGCTTTATAAATTGAATATGGGTAGACCTCTGCCAGTAAGTTCAGCTGCAAGGCTTATCGCAAATCTTCTGTTTTCATCTAGATACGCACCGCTGCTGACGCAGGCTTTGATAGGCGGCCTAGATGACTCTGGACCGCACGTGTTTTCAATAGACCCGTTTGGCAGTTTGACAGAGGAAAAATGTGTTGCCACAGGCTCTGGTTCACCAATAGCCTACGGTATTCTAGAAGACAGATACAAGGACAATGTGTCCATTAAAGAGTTTTTGCCCATTATTGTTAAAGCTGTTAACTCGGCTATGAAAAGAGATGCTGCAAGCGGAGACAGTTTTAACGTTGCTGTGATAGACGAGAAAGGTTATCGAGAATTATCTGATGACATAAAGAAGAAACTTTTAGCAAGTTGAGGAAGTTAAAATAGTGGCACCTAACTCTGAAAAAGACAAGATAGAAATAAGCCATTACATATTAGAGCACGTACCCAAAGAAGCAGAAGTGACAAGAATAGAATACGAAGGATCGACACTTGCTGTTTATACTAAAAGACCAGAAGTATTAGTTGAACAAGGTAGCACAATAGTAGACATAGTCAACATTATTAGAAAAAGAATTGTTATACGCTCTGATCCATCTGTTAGGCTTCAAGAAAAGGATGCTGAAAGAATAACGCGGGAAATAATACCTTCTGAAGCAGAAGTGACAGACATAAATTTTGATCCAAGCCTCGGAGAAATAATAATTGAGGCTAAAAAGCCTGGACTTGTCATTGGAAAAAATGGAACGGTTTTACAAGAGATTATTAGGCGGACTAAATGGCGTCCGCATGTTTTGCGAAGTCCTCCATTGCGTTCAAAAATAGTGACTCATATGCGTCATTATCTTCATTCAGAAAGTAAGGAAAGAGAAAGGATACTGCGCACTATTGGTGAAAGAATTTTCAGACCTAAAATCTATGATGTTGGCGACTTAAGGATTACATCCCTTGGAGGGGTTCAAGAAGTAGGAAGGTCAGCCTTTCTTGTTCAAACAAGAGAAAGCAGCGTATTATTAGACTGCGGTATCAATCCAGGTTCTTCTAAGCCGTTTGAAGCCTTTCCGAGACTTGATAATCCATTGTTTGAACTTGATTCTTTGGATGCGGTTGTTATTAGCCATGCTCATCTTGACCATTGCGGTTTGGTGCCTTTTCTATACAAATATGGATATGACGGCCCTATTTATTGTTCTGCTCCTACTTCTAATCTAATGACGCTTCTTCAATTAGATTATTTAGATGTTGCAAGTAAGCAGGGTATAATGGCGCCGTATGACCAGAAGGATGTTCGTGAATGCGTCTTGCACACGCTTCCCTTGCGGTATGGTGTTGTAACAGACATAGCTCCTGATATTCGCTTAACTCTTCATAATGCGGGTCATATTCTCGGCTCATCTATGGCTCACTTGCACGTAGGCGAAGGTTTGCACAACATTGTTTATACTGGCGATTACAAATATGGAAGAACAATGTTGCTTGAGGCTGCAACCACAGAATTTCCAAGAGTTGAAACGGTGATAACTGAAAGCACTTATGGAAGCGTAGACGATGTTATGCCTTCTCGAGTTGAAGCTGAAGAGCATTTAACAGCAGTGATAAATGAGACTTTGGAGCGCAAAGGCAAAGTCTTAATTCCTGTGCCAGCAGTAGGAAGGGCTCAAGAAATAATGCTTGTCATTGATGGTTATATGCGCCGTGGATTAATGAAAGAAGCCCCAGTTTTTATTGAAGGCATGATTTCTGAAGCCACAGCAATTCACACGGCCTATCCTGAATATTTAGGCAGAGAGGTTCGCCACAGCATACTTCATGAAGGAGTTAATCCCTTTCAATCAGACTACTTTACAGTTGTAGAGCACCCCAATGTTAGACAAGAGATAATAGATGGTGAACCATGCATCATTATGGCAACATCGGGCATGCTTGAAGGTGGACCCGTAATTGAATATTTTAAAGGCTTAGCGGATAACGGAAACAACACGGTGATTTTTGTTAGTTATCAGATTGAGGGCACATTGGGCAGAAGAGTGCAGAAGGGTATAAATGAAGTTACTATGATGAATAGTGAAGGCAAGCTTGACGTGATTAAAGTTGGATTACGTGTAGAATCTATCGAAGGTTTCTCTGGACACTCTGACAGACGGCAAATCGTCAGCTACATAACGCAGTTGAAGCCTAATCCAGAGAAAGTCATCGTGTGCCATGGTGAAAGAGCCAAATGTCTGAGCATAGCAAATTTCATTCAGAAAAGATGTGGAATTCAGACGCTTGTCCCAGCAGTCATGGAGACCTTTAGGCTGCTGTAGGTATAGGTTCGTTTGATATTGGTGTTTTTTCGCGCCAAATTTTAACACTTGGAGGGCAGATAACTACACGCTCTTCGCCTAGGCGCGCAATGTCTCCACCAACGGATTCAACGAACTCGCATAATTCGTTTACTGCACGTTTAACATCATCTATGCTTTTGTTTGCAAGCGGTGTTATCCTAAGAATCATAATGTTGCCTGAGTTCACTTCATTTTTCACAGAATCTAAATCAGATAATTCGCGGAGGGGCATAGCCTTCAGGTAGGTTTTACCAGTGATTTTTTTTGATTGTAATTCTTTTTCTGTAGTTTTCTTGGTTTTGCGGAGTATATTTGCTAAAGTTGGCAAGCTTCTACTCTCCAGCCTCTTTATCTATTTTCAAATGTTTAAGTTTTTTCTTAATTTTACATCCTGAAATTCTAATCCCTCTTCACTGAGTAGCCTAATCTTTCATTCTTAGATTCTTCTTGCACTATATTATCAGAACTGGGTATGAGGTCCTTAATCTCTTCCTTCACCTTCTTTAATGAACAATCAAAACATAGTCCTTCTCGAGTAAGTTTGTCCTTCTCTGCTCCACAGTTTTTACACTTCATTTTAATACTCTTCTCATCCTCTTTTTCACTGTTCATATGTTATCTTCTCCCGGTTAAATCCACATGCGGACTTGGCATCATAAGTCCATTAACTTCTTTTTCTCTATCCAATCCACATCTTGAATCTGAATTTCTAATACAGACTAAATATTAAAGTGTTTTATGAATTTTAAATTATGATTTTGCCTTCACTTGGCTTGAATTCTAAATTTTTTTATGAAATTCCAAATTCTATCGCCTACGTAATGAACGTTCTTAACAACAACGCCGTGTGTGATTTTCTTTGCTGCCTCACTGTTGTAAAGAACTTCTCCCACCGCTATGGGTCTACCATACTTATCATCCACAACAAGAACAAAATAACCAGCTTTAAACTTTCCTTCAAAGCGTCGAATTCCAGGCGCCATAATATTTGCGCCATTACATACATATGGAATAGCGCCCATGTCAACATAAACTTTAGGCAACAAGGCTGAATATTCGTCGAAAGCTAGAGTTGGAAAAATATTTTCTTGAACTTTAACTAGTAATGGTCTGCTATTGATTATGTAGATTTCTGCAAATTCGGTTTTAACGAGTTCTAGTTTAATCTTCGTTTTGAGAATTTGCTCCAAATTGACTTTGAGCTTTTGTGAGACTATGTTTAAGAGAGCCTCTGCCTCTTTAGTTTTGAGAAAGTGTCTGCTGAATTTTTCTGGCATAATGCTTATCCCTTAGATAAGTTTAAATGGTATAAGTTTAAGTATAAAAGACATAAACTACAGTTCGAGGCTTCAAAATGAGCGAAATGACAACTGAAATCCTTGAGCAAAACCTTGGAAAAATTGTGCTAGTGCGATTGAAAGGTGGAAAAAGCCTACGAGGAAGACTGAAAGGATTCGACCAACATCTGAACTTGGTTTTAGAAGAAACAGAAGACAATACAAATGCAGAAAACATTAGAAAACTGGGCTTAATAATCGTCCGAGGAGACAATGTAGTGCTTATTTCGCCTCCGCCTAGGTGACATTTTTGGGAAAGGGAACACCGTCTTTTGGTAAGCGTGCTGGAAAAACCGTGCATATTCGTTGTAGACGATGTGGCAGAAAATCATATAATGTGACAAAAAAGCGATGCGCTGCTTGCGGTTATGGTGAAGTAGCAGCTATACGAAAATATTCGTGGCGAACCAAGACTCTTAATAGAGCAAGAGCACGATAGAACAGAATTTTGTTTATTGTGTAGATTGATAGTAGCCTTTGTCTATTTTAACATAGATTAATGGTCCTCTGCTTCGGGTCAGTTCTCTTGCTTTCTTCACAGTGTCGTTGATAATAGTGATTATTTGTTCTTGTTCGTTCAAGTATTTCTTCACCTTTTCGCCTAACTCCATTTTTAAAAGATTTTCCGCAAGAATCGACGTGCCGCAGATTTCTCCATTTCTAATAAGCGTGGATGTTACTATTTCTTGCATCTCTTGTTTATTAGAAAGTTTCCTCCATAGAGGTTCTGCATCGCTGAGAATTTTTGTAACCCTGTTCCATCTGTTTGAATTTTCGTTGCCTATGAGCAGTTTTACTCGTTCTTTCCACTTCTTAAACCATATTCCAGTCCAAATGCCCAAAAACTCTTCCATTTCTTTCGGATTTTCGTTAAAAAATTTTTCCAATCGTTCTACAAGTTCGTATTCGTTGGCTTCCCTTCCAACAAGGTTCCAATGGACTCTAAGGTAGTTTGTTAAATCTTGGCATGCTATTTGAAGCACTTTCCTGTCTGAACCGAAAATGTCCAGCGTAGGGTTTATCTCTTTAAGCTTCTCTGACAATAGAGTTTCCACGAAATTCATTGTCATTTTCTTGAAGCCTTCTCCATTATAGATTAGACTATTAGGTTTTAATTAAACTTTATTTGTAGATGCTTCTATAACTCTGTTCGATAATTTTAAGCTATATTTCAGTTTTAGAAATATTCTAAACCTCATTTTAGGTATTATTCGAGAAAATCTGGAAGTTGGTTGACGCTTTCAAGAATTAAATCTGGTTTCTCCCTTTCCAGTTCATTACGAGAGAAGATTCCCGACAAAACAGCAACCGTCTTGGCTCCAACATTTTTTCCAGCTCTTATATCTGCAACAGAGTCGCCTACAACAGCACATTCGCATAATTGAACATCAATTTGCCTTGCACACTTTATCAACGCTTCTGGAGAAGGCTTCGGAATGCTTGTATCCAATGATGTTATTATGCATTGGAAGTATTTTGCTATGCTGAATTTTTCCAACTCTTCATAAACCTTTTCCTTGGGAACATAACGCATAGTGATTAACGCCAACTTTGCTTTCTCCGAAAGTCTCTTGAGAGTTTCTGAAATTTTTGGTAACGGCTTTGCTTTAGTAAGTGTCACTTGATAGTATGTTTTAAGATAAACGTCTAAGAATTTTTGCACATCGCTTCCTTTCAACAAATCATTTATTGGAAAATTCTGCTCAAGTCTCTTCGGAATTTCTATCACCATATTTGCATCAATCATGCTTTGCCCAATTGTTTTGAAGGCAATTTTTGCCGCTTCAAAATAAGCCTCTCTCGAATATACTATTGTGCCATCTAAGTCAAAAAGTATCCCTTCAACCTTCAACATTGCCTTTTCACGTTACTCCCTTTGACTCATACTTGCTATTAACTATAAAGCGGCGATTTTAATTGTTTTAAACATCAAATTTAACCCTCTAGAAAAACCTTCAAAAATAATTCGTTCTCTCAAAAAACAGCCACAAATTCAATCTATATATAAGGGGGGGTAGAATCTTCTAAGCAGCTAGTTTCACAACACATAAAAATGATGGTTAGCGTGTTTTCTATTTATGTTACTAGTTCATGCAGTTGCCTTGTCTTCAATGCACGCTTTATTTCCATCGCTATCCTGTCGCCTGTGCTCAGTCGCCTCTTATACTTCGCATTAGCATATTGCGCCCCTAACCCCATGTGCACATTTGTCCCACCACCATGTCGTAAAGCTACGTCTTGCGTGACTGGAATATGCATGTACGGGTCTTTCTCGCCATGAATATCATACAAGCCATAATCCACAGCTCTTTTCGCTTCAGCACCAACTGTAACATCAAGCTTCACACTAGGCTTCAATTCATATTTGCTGACACGATCCCACGTTATAAGCGTCTGCAAACACCATGGACCAATAATGCCTGGAGCTTCATGCTCTTTGCAAGCTAATAGGAAGCGGTCTGCATATCGATGTAAATCCTTAAGCAGTGATTCTCTAAGGCTTAAAATCGCGTGAGCCGTAACCTCAAATGATGGAACTCTCTTAATCTTCTCTTGAACATCGGTAGGCAGACGCTTAACACCATCAAGAATTGTTTCTCTTCGTTCATCAATTGATAAGAACTGATTTGCTAAGCATATTCTTGCTTCTTCTAAGCTTACATTGTAAAGCTTCGAGAACCATTTTTCCACGTCTCCCCAATCGCTTTTTGCATCTAAAGGCGAAAAGAAGAAGTTAAAGTTCGCATGTGGACCGAGAACAATTTGTTCCACACGACCATTCTCTAGTGCTTCCTTACTCAAGTTCCCAGCTTTCACCTCTTTAGCAACTTTTTCTTCCAAATCGCTTGAATCGGCTGCAAATATGAATTCTCTTTCAAAAGCCCGATGTGCATGTTCAGCCTTCAAAATCATCGGCTCATCAATTGGTTCTTTAAAGCGTATGCCCTCCCTTTTAACCTCGTACTTGTAAGCCTTAGGCGTTGGAATTCCAGCCTTTTCTGCAAACCAGTAATAATCCTTCTCAAGCTCACCGCGATTCTCAATTTTCAACAATTGTCTAGAGCCAAGAATTGGTACTGGATAATCATTCTCAATCACACTACAGTATTCGTCTCCGCCAACATAAACAGCAAAAGCACGATTAGTAATCTGTAAACACTCTAAATCAACAAGCTCACTTGCATATTTCACAATGTCTGAATACTTGTCCAAAATCACAATGCAACTTCGCCAATCACCACTTTTCTTAATATCCTTTGGGTCATTAACAACACACAAATCACGCCGCACAAGACTAGGCAAATCCTCAACAAGCTCATCTGGCTTTCCAACCATAGGATTCTGAAGATAAATTCGCGCTCTGCCAAGCGTTGTATAAATTATGCTTCTTATGCCATAGTTACGCTGCCCCTGCCAAGCATCCAAGGCTGAATGCGAGCCAAGGTTCAATCCAATGGGTTCCTTGTATTTTTTAACTATTTCCTGCATCTCCTCTCTCTTAATCACCATTTCATTCACCTTTTTGATTAGGAAAGTAAAACTTCCATTTTTTAAGCTTTTTACACATTTACACATAAAAACATCGGATGACTCCAGACACTGCATAGAATTTTCGTCTAGAATTGTTGTCTATCCTATTTTTACATACCCAATTATAAACAACAATAGGCATGCTTATTCTTAGGGGGAAGAGAGATGGCAGAAGCCTACCGCTGGGTGTTCATCCATAATATTCCATTATTATACGAAAAACGAAGGGTGGCAAGACAGTTTCAAATAGAAATGTGGCTTGACCTCACACAGCTTGTTCAAGAATTGGACATAGAAAAAGACCAAAAGAAACACAACACAGAATCGGCATTAGACTATATTATCTAAAGTCCGCAACTCTTCAAAACAGCTTCAAAATTCTCACGCTTTCTGTCGCTTTTATAAAGTCTTAAAGTCTCAACGATTGCTCTCTCATCTTTCATGCCAACCTTATTAGTTACTTTGCAAGCAACAAAACCGCCGAGAAACAGAAACTGACAAATAGAGGTTACATTTGAAGGTCTTCTATTCAAACTGGCAGTTTCAAAATCAACAATAAACGGTGCGCCTTCATCAACTATGATGTGCTTGGGAGCATGACTAAGTTCACCATGGTCTATACCAGCAACATCCAACCGCCAACATTGTTCCAAAACTTCACGCAAAACTCTTCTTATCAGCTTTTTTCCCCGCTGCATTTCAAGCCATTCAGGAAGTAAATAACCATCAATAAACTGCATCAAAAGAAAATTTTTGCTAGTACCTAAAAGCCTCGGTCCAACGCGTACAGAATTCGCCTTTCTAAGCATTTCCGCCTCATGCTGCATTTCATCGCGGTTAGCATCCACCCTTCGAATCTTCAGTGCCACTTTCTCGCCATTTACATAGGCTATTGTAACGATGCCCACACAACCCTTACCTAAAACAGGCACCCCAAATGCTTCTTTTTCTCCGCAAAACTCTACTGTTATTACACCCAGCTTCTTCAGTTCCGCTAAACGCTTCTTAATCTCAATTCTGCATGGTCGAGGATAACATAATATAGAGGCGTAAGGCTCTTCACCTAACTTTTCAACAGCCACTTTCAACATTAATCCTCTGGCAATCACACACTCTAAATTTGCTTAAATAAACATAAAAAGCATCGCAAAGTTAATAGAAAAAGGAGTAAAGCAATGCCCAAATTCAGGCAAACCACCGATATACTGAAAATAATGAGCAAAAAAGAAAACATACGCAACATTGGCATAGTCGCCCACATAGACCATGGAAAAACAACAATGACAGATTCACTATTAGCAGACGCGGGATTGCTCTCACCACAAATGGCAGGCAGAGCTAGAGCCCTCGACTATCTGGAAGAAGAACAGAAACGCGGAATCACAATAAAAACAGCAAACATCTCACTACTACATGAAACAGAAGGCAAATCATACATAATCAATCTAATTGATACGCCGGGGCATGTGGATTTTACAGGCAAAGTGACAAGAGCCATGCGAGCAATAGATGGTGCAGTAGTTGTCATAGACGCTGTAGAAGAGATTATGGTTCAGACAGAGACTGTCACTCGCCAAGCTCTTGAAGAAAGAGTCCGACCAGTCCTTTTCATAAATAAAGTTGACCGCTTAATTAAGGAGTTGAGGCTTTCTGAAGAAGAGATTCAAAACAAGTTTATTCGCATTATTCGCGATTTCAACAACCTCATCGAAATATATGGAGAAGCAAAGTTTAAAGATGAATGGAAAATTGACCCAGCCAAGGAAACAGTTGCTTTTGGCTCGGCACTTCATAAATGGGGTTTCACAGTAGAAATAGCGAAGAAAAAGGGGATAAAATTCATTGATATTATTGAAAGCTATGCAAAAGACAAGTATCAAACACTTCAAAAAACGCTTCCACTTTATAATGCGATACTTGATATGACAATAAAAAACATCCCAAACCCAATCAAAGCCCAAAAATATCGACTACCAAAAATTTGGAAAGGCAACATAGAATCAGAAATAGGTCAGGCGATGCTGAAGTGCAATGATAATGCACCAACAGTAATGTGCATAACTATGACGCAGATGGATTCGCAGTCAGGTTTAATTGCTACTGGAAGGCTGTTTTCTGGTTCAGTAAAAGAAGGCGACCTAGTCACCTTGGTTGGTGTGAAGAAAGATTACCGTGTGAAACAAGTGTCATTGTATATGGGAGCTTTTAGAGAAGTTGTGGATAAAATAACTGCAGGAAACATAGCAGCACTAAATGGTCTCGATTTGGCAAGAGCTGGCGAAACATTGGTTGATGCAGCTTACAAGAACATAATGGTTCCATTTGAACACGTAAAATATGTTTCAGAACCCATAGTAACTGTCGCTGTTGAGCCTCAAAATCCCAGAGACTTGCCGCTTCTAATTGATGCCATGAATAGACTCTCAATTGAAGATCCGAACCTTGTTACTAGCATAAACAAGAAGACTGGAGAGTATTTGCTGAGTGGAGTTGGAGAACTTCACTTAGAGATTGCCCTGAAATTTTTGAAGAACTATGCTAAAGGCATAGAAATTGCTACTTCTAATCCAATAGTAGACTACAGAGAAAGCATAGCAAGGAAGGGATTAATAGTGATGACGAAAAGCTCTAACAAGCAAAATAGTTTCTGGGTGCAAGTAGAACCGCTGTTAGGTAAAGCATTAAAATCGATTGAGACAAGCAAAGCAAAAAACATTTGGGCGATTGATGAGAATCAAAACGTACTTCTAAGTTCAACAGGAGACTTTGCATATTCCAGAGAAACAAAAGACATGATTATTTCGGGTTTCCTTTGGGCATGCAAGACTGGGCCGTTATGCCAAGAACCCTTAAGAAACGTAAAAGTCAAACTAATAGACGCTAAAATTGCTGAAGAACCTTCACTTCGTGAGCAAACACAAATCTCACGAGCGATTAGCAGAGCAATTTACGGCTCTTTTCTAACGGCTAATCCATTGCTTCTCGAGCCAATCTACAAGATTGCAATCTCTGTTCCTATTCAATGGATGGGTGAATGTTCAACAATTTTAACAAGCAGGCGTGGAAAAATATTGACTTCTGAGCTGAAAGGGGCGTTGACAATAATTACGGGCTACATTCCAGTTGCAGAAACTTTTGGAATGACTGCAGAGATGCGGTCTAAGACGTCTGGCAATGCTTTTTGGCAGTGCTCTTTCTCCCATTGGTATAAAACTCCAAAGAACATTGCAACTGAAGTTATTAAACAAATTCGCCAGAGAAAAGGCTTACCTCCAGAGATTCCAAACCCAAAGAAATTCGTAGATGAAACTTGATTTGTCGCTGATGGCGGAATTTGAATGAAAATTCGATTAAATCCCTCATGCCCCTTCAATTTGAATGTAACCCTTTACTGTGGCCAAGCGTTTAGGTGGGATAAGCGAGGCAGATGGTGGTATGGTATTGTCAAGGAAAGCCCATTTAAGATTCGGCAAATTTGCGATGAATTGGAGTTCGAAGACGCAAGCACAGACTTGGTTAAAGACTATTTTGGGTTATATGATGATTTGCCGAAAATTCTTTCACAAATTAGCAAAGATAACCATATCAAAGGCGCCATTAATGCGTTTAGAGGTTTGAGAATTCTTCATCAAGACCCTTGGGAATGCCTAATCTCATACGTTTGCGCCACATACAAAAGCATCCCAGCAATAGAACAAATGCTATCTATTCTTTCCAAAAAATTCGGAGCCAAAATAAACTTTGACGGATACGATTTTTACACGTTTCCAACACCAGAGAGGCTGGCAAAGGCGACGCTCAAAGAATTAGCCAAATGCGGCCTTGGTTATAGAGCAAAATACGTGTCTGAAACAGCAAAAATGGTTTATGAAGGTTTTGAACTTGAAAGTATGAAGGAGTTAAGCTACGAAAAGGCGAAAAAAGAATTGTTGAATTTTCCCGGGGTAGGTTTGAAGGTTGCGGATTGTGTTTTACTTTTTTCTTTGGAAAAATTCGAAGCGTTTCCAGTGGACGTATGGATTAAGCGCGTTATTCTAAAATACTATGCACAACATTTCCCAAACGAACTTACCGCAAAAATTCTGAGCAAAAAATCGATTACAAGCTCGGAATATGAGAAGCTGAGTTCGTTTGGGCGAAAATATTTTGGGAAATATGCTGGTTACGCTCAAGAATACTTATATCACTACGAACGAACCATGACTTGAAAGCGGAAAACGCTTAAATTAATTTGAAAACAGCATATTAATGTGCATCGGTAAAGCAGGGCCCGTAGCTCAGCTAGGTTAGAGCGACAGGCTCATAACCTGTTGGTCCCCGGTTCAAGTCCGGGCGGGCCCACAGATTTTTGGGGAACTAACAAATTCGCGAAAGAGTGAAAAATGGTATGGGCAGGGTAAAAATTTATGTTTGCTCTGACGAGTTAGAGGCTTGGAATATTCGTTGGAAATGGTTATGGTTTACGAGGGATATTTGGGAGTGCAAGTATTGGAAGGAAGAGCAAAATGCTCTAAAACCAGTTTTCTCCGCACTGTCCAAATTGAATGTCAAATCAATATTGGACTGTTCTTGTGGACTGGGATATAAGACAATTCTGTTTGCTAAGACAGGCTATGAAGTGGAGGGGTTTGATGCTAGCGCTATTGCAATTAAACATGCACGTGAACTAGCTGAAAATGAAGGGGTGAAAATTCGGTTTTTCCGTTCACGTTATGAAGAATTGGTTGAGAAGTGCAAACGTAGATATGATTGTGTGTGGAGTGACAATTTTGACGAAATAAGTACATATAAATACTTAAAAACTGCTGCAAAAAACACCTATTCGATACTTAATTTCAATGGAAAATTGTTATTTGCAGCTACTATGGAAAAGAACTTGAAAAAAGTAATTAAAGCAGAATGGCTAAAGAGAAAGCGTTTTTATGTTTACACTCCTTACGAAAAGAACGGAAAGAAAGTGACACACATCGAAGTCGCAGAAAAAACATCGGAAGGCATTCTCGAACATAACATTTTCCTAATAGAAGATAAGGGAATATTCCGCGCTGAAATAGCTTCTCTTATGAACCCAAGAATCAAATGGAGATTTGAGGATTTTAATAAGGTGCTTAAAGAAGTGGGATTTAGAGAAGTCTATGTAGACGCGGAAAATATTGTTGTCACAGTTAAATAACAAATTTATTATCTATTTATTTCTGGTTGCCAACTTTTTAACTAAGAGGGCTGTCCTTTTTCCGAGTTCGCAACAGTGCTCTACCTCTTTCTTGTTAGGTGATCCTGCTGAGGCTGCTCCATAATGTTTGTTTTCAGCTTTTCCTTGCACTATCATTCCATGGATAAGCATAGCTTCCAGTATAGACAGCAAGGTTGTTTCTGCGCCAGTGGCTGTTCCTCCAGAGCTTGTGAAAGCTGCACCTACCTTTCCTTCAAGCTTACTGTGAATTTTAACTGACTCATCAATTAACGCCTTGAGTTTTGCAGACATCTGCCCATAATATGTTGGTGAACCCATTATGATTCCATCAGCCTTTAGCAAGTCTTCGAGTGTTGTTTGTTCAACATTTTTCATAACTACTTGAACATTGCTGATTTGTTTAGCGCCTTCAGCAACCGCGAATGCCATTTTTTCAGTATTCCCAGTTTTAGAATCATAAACAACTAAAATCTTTGCCATTTCTAATTCCGCCAGCAACAAAAATGCAATATTTTTCTCTTTGTTTTTAAATTTTTAATTATAAAATTGCCATATTGCATGCTCAATTGGATAATAGAAGATTTTTCCACAAATTATAAGTGGGTTAAACTACAAAGATTTCATGGGGAGAATGGTAGACTCGCTTTCTAGGGGAGAAAGGAGAGAAAGGAGAAAACGATTATTCCACCATTCTCCTCATACATCCGTTCTTTATGCATGTGCATGTTGCTTTTAAATTTTTCGTCGAATTTTAACTTATAACTTAGAAAAGCTCTCGAAAAACGGGATATTTTAACAGTTTTAGCCTACTGCTTGCCTTATTTCCTCTTTAAATTTTTCAGTATCCATGAAAAATGTGTGTATTGGCTTAGCGTTTACTATAAGCCACCAGTTTCGGCGCTTAATAGACTCTTCAGGCCTTTCCCACTCGTTAATAATTTCAACCTTAATTTTGGGCGCAACTTCTCTAATGATTTCTTCAATCTTTTTTGCGAAAGGATAGCCGAATTGGCATGTTGGACCATAGAAAATTACTGCTTTGTTCTCATCCTCAGGAAGCGGTTCATAACTGTCTAAGGAAGGTGCTGGTTCATAGTTGCCTTCAACTGGAAAATAAAGCAAATTTCCTTCCTTGGTTGACTGGAAACCATTTTTGCTATAAAATTTTGGCAATGGAAGGGCTTCGCCAGTGTTAAAAGCTTTAGCGAGAATGAATTTGCATGGCTTATTGCCAAGACAAGTTTTTCTTCGTTTTGTATCTTGAATTACACTCTGCAAAAGCCTAGTACCAATACCAAGTTTCTGCGCTTCTGATGATGGATTGTAGACACAGTTTATCACTAAAACGCCTTCTCTCCTAACCACTTTAGTTACTTCTGCCTCTTCAGGGTAATAGAGTATCTGTGCCACAGGTTTATCATTATAATAGGCAATTTTCGCGCAAGATCCATACTTTCCAAGCATTCCCCTCAGCCAATTCCTCTTAAGGCTAATTCCTTGCTTGTGAACTGAATCGCTGAGTCTTTTTGAAGAACAGACGTAAATCAAGTCTTCTACATTTGAGTTTTGAAGATTTTCAATCCTTACTTTAGCATTCATGAAATCTTCCTTAACCGAATTCTTTTATTATTTCATCAACACTCATTAGTTTTGCGTTGTAAACGTACTCCAAATATTTTAGTCCTTGCTCGTGGTCCTCTTGTGAGAAAGCTTCAACGCCGTCTTTGGCTATTATTATCTTGTACCCTCTAAAGAAGGCGTCAGCCGCTGAATGTCTTACGCATATATTTGTATGTAATCCACCGAGAATCATGGTTTTTACGCCTTCACCATTATATAGACTTCTCAAAAGCGAATCTAAGCCTGTTTCGTAAAAGCTACTGTAAGTTCTCTTTTCAACGATATAGTCCTTTGCTGTGGGTTTAAGCTCTGGAATTACCTCTGCTCCCTTCGTGCCTTTTATTGCATGTTTTCCCCATTTTGTTACAACTTCAACATCTTGCGGATAGTGTGCATCATTACTGTAAATGACTGGTATGTTATGCTTGCGAGCAGCTTCAATCAGCTTTTTTAATTTAGGAATTATGCACTCAGCCCTTTTGCATTTCAGGTCTCCGGTAACAAAATCGTTGAGCATGTCAATTATTATTACAGCCTTATTATCCACCAAATATCCTCCTTATTATAGAATTAAGTTATACTTTTGCAATTATTTAAATTATCCAATATTGACTTTGTAGTAAAACTGGAAAACTTCACTGTAAAACAATGTCGCCTATTTCTTTTGGCAGTTTAAACATGCCGTCTTTGTCTGGTTCGAAGTTATGTTCTTTGATGACAGCATCAATATTTAGGCTACCGTATATGTGTGGATAGCGTTCCCTTCCTTCAACGCCTTCATATCGAATCTCAGCTTGCACTTTATCTGAGTCTATGTAAAGAAGCACTAATCCTTTTTGAGCGTGAAAAAGAATATTTGCAACTCTAATTACTTGTTGCGGAGTAGAACAATGTATGAAACCCTCAGAATCTAATGTATCACTACGATAGATGCCAAGCTGTTTTGCTTGCTCCCATTGTTCTCGCTTTGTTATATGAAGAATAACTTTTCCCATAGCTTTCATCACTCTGTATCCTACGCTACGGTTAATTTGTAAGCTTTTCTGGATTATTCGCCAACAATATTTTTATTTCAGCATTGCATAAATGAGATTCCTCCATTTGAGCGTGACTTAGAATGAGAAAGGATATTGACCAAATTTTAGCAGAGAAAGGCATAAACTCCATGTTGCTCTATTCTGAAAGCTTCAAGGACGTAAACATGTATTACCTAACAGGATTTTTGGCTCCTGACCCATTTGTATTTCTCAAGCAGGTTGATCAAGAGCCAATTTTAGTGGTTAATCAGATGGAGCTGGCAAGAGCTAAAAAGGAATCCAATATTAAGGATGTACGCTCATATTTTGATTATGATTATATGAGAATTGTTAAATCAGCCTCTGACCCGAAAGTTGGCATGATGAAGTTTGTAGCCTCAATAGCAAAGAAGGAACTGGGAACCACTAAGCCTATTTATGTTCCGCCAAACCTTCCAGTGATTCTTGCTGACGTTCTAAGGTATGAAGGTTTAAAGATAAAACCTTTGTTTGATGTGGTGGAAAAAGCCCGAGAAACAAAAGAACGTGAAGAAATAGAAGCCATAAAATCTGTTCAAAGAACTGTGGAGGAGGCAACTTCAAAAGCCATTGAATTTATAACAAATGCTGATGTTAACGCTAAAGGAGTGCTCTATTACAGAGAAAATGGCAAAAGAAAATCTCTCACAGCGGGTAAAGTGCGCTCCATATTTAATCATGTCTTCGCTGATAGAGGCTGTATTGCTGAAGATACAATAGTGGCATGCGGACCGAAAAGCTCAGACCCTCACTATTCAGGTGAAGCAAACGATGTATTGAAAGCAAATCAACCCATTGTGCTGGATGTTTTTCCGAAAAGCGTTAAAAAGAGATATGTCTCAGATATGACGCGCACCATAGTGAAGGGTAAAGCATCAAAGGCTGTTAAGAAAATGTTTGAAACAGTACTTCAGACAAAGAATGCAGCAATAGACTTCATAAAAGCGGGTGTATTAGGAAGCTACATGCAAAACCTATGTTACGATATGCTTGAAAAGGCTGGCTACCAAACCATAAGAGGCGGCAAGCAAATCACCAAAGGATACTTGCATGGTCTGGGACATGGAATAGGGCTAGAGGTTCATGATGGACCTAGAATGAATGAATTCTACACGTATCCATTAGAAGAGCATAACGTTGTCACAGTGGAGCCTGGACTATATGATCCTAAGATAGGTGGAGTGCGCATAGAGGATGTGGTGGAAGTTACGAAGAAGGGTTGTGTGAATCTGACTAAGATGGATATTTTCCTTGAAGTTTGACAGGAATGATTGCCAAACTTGTAGGGTTCATGTTTTTTATTGTAAATAGAAATTTTTAATAGTTCAACTTTGCTCTGTTTGTAAGCTTGTGGTTTGAGTTGCAATATTGCATTGAAACCAGAAACTTGGTCAGAATATTCAAAGGGAAAAAAGAAATAGTGAAGGCTCTGGATAAAGTCTCTCTTGCCATTGAAGAAGGTGAAATTTTCGGACTTCTTGGTCCTAATGGAGCAGGCAAAACTACACTCATAAAAATTTTGACAACGCTTCTGCTTCCTACAAGCGGCGAGGCATATGTTGGCGGATTCAATGTTACCAAAGAAGCAGACAAAGTAAGAAAAATTATAAGTCTGGTTTCAGGCGGTGAAACTCCTGGTTATGGGATACTTTCTGCAAGAGAAAATCTTTGGTTTTTCTCACAGCTTTATGGCTTATCCTCATCAGTAGCCAAAGAGGAAATCAAAAGATTGATGACAGATTTAGATTTTGAAGAATACGCAAATATGCGGATGTCCAAGCTCTCTACTGGATATAAGCAGAGGCTGAATCTTGCAAGGGGGTTGCTGAGCAAGCCGAAAATATTGTTTTTGGACGAGCCTACTTTGGGTTTGGATGTTTTAACGTCAAAGAAGCTCAGAGGATACATTGTTGATTGGGCGAAAAGGAAGAGAGAGGGCACGGTTTTGTTGACTACGCATTATATGGCTGAGGCTGATGAGATGTGCGACCGAGTGGCTATAATTGATCGTGGAAGAATATTAGCATGCGATAGCCCATTAACACTTAAGGAGAATCTTCGGGAAAATGTCATAGTGAAAATGGAAGTCTCTTCAGTGCAAGCTGATTTCAGTTTTATGGAGCAGATGACGGGTGTCGTTGGTTACTCTCAAACCCGAAGCATTCAGACAAACACAACCACATTAAAGGTTATGGTGCATGACGAGTCCATCTTTTCAAAGATAAAAGCAAAAATGGAAGAGCAAAAACTGAAAATTTTATCGATTAACAAAGCTGAACCAACTCTTGAAGATGTATACATAAGCCTCGTTGGAAAAGGTTTTGAAGAAGAGGTAGAAACCATTGCGTGAGAAAATAATCCATAATATGAGAGTGGCGTATGCGAGATTATGGGTAAGAATTAAGGGTGGTAATAGAGAACCAGAATGGATTGCAGCAGAACTAGTCATTCCCATTCTGACTTTAAGCGCATACATTTACCTTTATAAAATGCTGAATGCACCAGCAGAATTCGCTGGATTCGTCATTATAGGCGGGACAATGATAGCATTCTGGGTAAATGTTCTCTGGAATATGTCTGCACAATTTTACTGGGAAAAAGAAACAGGAACCTTAGAAGCCTACTTTGTAGCGCCAATCTCCAGAATGGCAATTCTTCTAGGAATGGCTCTTGGAGGAATCGTGAACACAACTTTAAGAGCCATAGTGATTCTTACAGCTGGAACATTTATTTTTCAAACTCCACTAGTAATTAATGAGCCCTTAACTGCACTGCTAATGTTCTTTCTGACAATAACAGCGCTTTATGCATTAGGTATGCTATTCGCTTCATTGTTCATGCTTTATGGCAGAGAAGCTTGGCACACTGCAAGCCTTCTTCAAGAGCCAGTATATTTACTCTCTGGGTCTTATTTTCCAGTGAAGCTACTGCCTTTCTTTGTTCAGCTTTTAGCATCATTTATTCCCTTAACATTTGGGTTGGATGGTATAAGAAGAGTGGTTATTCAAGGTGAAAGGATAGCTGACATTTGGTTGAACATAATTGCATTGTTGATTTTTATAGTGGTTCTGCTTCCACTAGCTAAATTTGCCCTACAATTCATGGAGAATCTGGCTAAGAAAGAAGGAAGGTTGACGCTGAGATGGCAATAAGCACCATTTTAAGAACTATTAAGCAGGCTATGTGGGTAGGCTGGAAAGTTGAAACTAACTGGGCTGACCCATTAATATTCGCCATCTACTATCTCATTCGTCCGCTGGCAGGGTTGCTCATTGTCGGCTTCATCTTCATAATAGGCAGCGCAGCAGGAGGAACCTTCAGCCCAGAATATTTTGTGTTTATGTTTATTGGAAACAGTTTCTTCATCTATGTTGTCCAAATAATGATGACTATGAGCATGCTGATACATGATGATAGAGCCCATTACGAGGTGTTGAAGCATATTTATCTGGCTCCAAACTCGTGGTCATGGTATATTATTGGAAGAGCTTTGAACGGAGTGATAAATGCTTCAGTATCGCTACTTCTAACTTTAGGATTTGGAGTGCTTATCTTTCAAGGGCTATTAGGCGTGCAAATTCCGATAAATTGGTTTGGAATTAACTACCCATTATTAACGTTAAGTTTAGTGTTAGGAGTAATCTGTTTTGTAGCCATGGGATTTGTTCTCTGTGGAATAAATATTATGACATCGAAAGTTCAGTTCATGCTAACAGAATACGTTTCAGGCATTCTCTACTTGTTCGGCGGAGTCGTCTTCATACCAGAAATTTTGCCACCATGGGGACAAATCATTTCAAATGCTTTGCCAATCACATATTTTCTGAAGAACGTGAGATTCTCAATTTTACATCAAAACGCATCAACTGGTCAAATGGACTTATTGTATTTAGTATTAACAATGGCTGCGACGATTATCGTGGGTGCTATTGTCTTCAAAATTGCTGAATACAAGGCTAGAAGAGACGGATTAATCGATAAGAAAGAAGAATATTAACCACCACTCACAATAGGCAGTATAACCACATTGTCTCCATTTTTAAGTTTAGTTTCAACTCCATCTAACTGATTCAATAAATAACCATTTACTGTTATGATATAGTTTGATTTCACATCAGCACCACTTTTTTCGTAAATGGCTTTTTGGAATGGTTCACCAAACTTTTCAGAAAGCATTACTAACAAATCAGCAATAGAAGCACCCTCGCTAATTTCGACATACTCCTCTCGAACACTGCCAATCACATTTCTGACATGACCAAGGAATTCAACTTTTATTTTCAATGCTAATCCTCTAAACTCTACTATACTATTTCAAATTTAGAGTCGCTATATATTCGTTTCAGTTAAACTCTAACGGCTAAAATTGCTAACTATATCTTGAAGGAAATTAAGTGAACAACTTGTTGGAAACAAGTACATATCAACTTTGACATTGCTCAGTGAGGATGAATTTCGAAAAGGTCTTAGAATTTTTCAGAAGAGAGTGAAAAGAAAATACGGGGATAAAATAAAAAAGATTGACAAGTTCATTTTTATTGTCGGACAAAAGTAGTTTCTGTTCAAGAAAATATCTAAATACACGAAAGAATTGAAATGCTTAATCACAATTTGTTGGTGTTTTTAATGGTGTTCGACAAGCAGAAGCTTGAGCAGATTAGAAGAAAGAAAGAGGAATGGGAAAGGGAAACCGTTTCCAAAAGTCTTGAAAAGCTTCCAGAAAAAGGCGAATTTTCAACAAGCTCACACATTCCAGTCAGCCGAGTTTATACTCCAGTAGATGTTGCCGATTTTGAATACCTGCGGGATTTAGGGTTTCCAGGCGAATACCCTTTCACTCGAGGCGTCTATCCAACAATGTACCGTGCCAGACTTTGGACGATGAGACAATATGCAGGTTTTGGTACGGCTGAGCAGACGAATCAGCGCTTCAAATATTTGCTTGAACATGGACAGAAGGGCTTAAGTGTTGCATTTGATTTTCCAACGCAAGTTGGCTATGATTGTGATTATCCGATGGCGAAGGGGGAGGTTGGCAAAGCAGGCGTAAGCGTAAGCACTTTGAGGGACATGGAAATTGTTTTTGATGACATTCCGCTTGACAAGATTACGACTTCTATGACAATTAATGCGCCTACGAATGTTTTGCTCGCAATGTACATAGCGGTTGGACAAAAACAAGGTATTGACCAATCCAAACTGGGCGGGACAGTGCAGAATGATATTCTAAAGGAGTATGTTGCACGTGGCATGTACATTTTTCCACCTAAACCTTCAATGCGGCTGGTTACTGACATTTTTGAATATTGTTCACAGCATATGCCTGAATGGAACACAATAAGCATAAGTGGATATCACATTAGAGAGGCTGGAGCCACAGCCGTGCAAGAAGTCGCCTTCACATTAGCAAACGCAATCGCATATGTGAAAGCTGCTATTGGCCGCGGCTTGAATTTAGACAAGTTTGCTGGCAGATTATCCTTCTTTTTTGCAGCGCATAACAATTTTTTCGAGGAAATTGCTAAATTCCGAGCGGCTCGCAGAATTTGGGCTAAAATTATGCGTGAACGCTTTGAAGCCAAGAACCCAGCTTCTTGGATGCTACGTTTTCACACTCAGACTTCTGGCGTTTTGCTTACGGCTCATCAACCCTACAACAACATTGTAAGAACTACTCTTCACGCGCTGTCTGCAGTTCTAGGCGGAACTCAATCGTTGCATACGAATTCTTTTGATGAGGCGTATGCGTTGCCAAGCGATGAAGCTGTGCTTGTTGCCCTTCGAACTCAGCAAATAATTGCGTATGAGAGTGGAGTTGTGGATTCTGTTGACCCATTGGCAGGTTCATATTATGTTGAGTATTTGACGGATGAAATTGAAGAAAAAGCCACGAAATATATAGAGAAAATTGAAGCTATGGGCGGCGCTGTTGCTGCTATTGAGAAGGGCTTCATGCAGAGGGAAATTACAGAAAGTGCCTATCAATACCAAAAAGAAGTTGAAAACAAAAAAAGAATTGTTGTAGGTGTAAACGAATTTGTAACCGAGGAGGATATTCCAATAAAAATTCTGCAAATAGACCCAAAAATTGAGAAGAAACTTGTGGAGCATTTGCAACAGGTGAAAGGGCAGAGAAATCAAGCTAAAGTAAATGAAGTTTTGGATGCTTTACGCAAGGCAGCTGCAAAGGAAAATGTGAATCTTATGCCCTTTGTGCTTCAAGCTGTAAAGGAATATGCAACATTGGGCGAGATCTGCAGTGTTCTCCGAGAAATTTTCGGCGAGTATAAACCTTCAACAATCTTCTAGCCTATAATAAAGAGGACTTCTCCTTCGCTCACTGATGAGCCTTCAGAAACATTCACTTCTTGGACTGTTCCCGCTTTTGGTGCGCATATTTCGTTTTCCATTTTCATAGCTTCGATAATGCATAATATTTGATTTGCCTTCACTTGGTCGCCTTTTGCAACTTTTATTGAGATGATTTTTCCAGTCATCGGTGCAGTAACAGCGCCTTCTATGGTTTGCCGTTGTGCAATGGCTTTCTTTGTTGGGACTAATGGGGTTGGTTCGAATGTGATTAATGCTTTTTTTATTATTGGCATTTTTACTTCAGTTTTGAATGAGGCTTCTTCAACTTTTATTGAAAAAAGCTTTTCACGTTCAAATTTTGGCAACTCTACCATGTATGCCTTGCCATTTATCTTTATTGAGAACTGTCTTCCTATGCCGAGCTTGTTTGTCAGCAATTCTACATTTAATGATTTATCATCAATTTTTACAGCAAATGACCTTTCACCAGTCTTTGTCAATTCAATTTTTCTAGGTTTGCCGTCTATGTAAATCTCATAGCTTGGCATTTTCATACACCATGCTCAGCTAGGCTTTGTCTACCTGCTAAAATCCAATTGGAAGCTGTAGCTCTTGCTTTAGCTGGGATTAGTGCTTTTATTCCTCGTGAACTTGTTAGATAGGTAGCAATTGCAGCAGAAACAGCAGCGACTTCTTCAAGTTCCAAAACTCTTTCTGGAGGAACCTTGCTT
>Ga0209102_1000542_pt1 | contig 24664 bp, 16 predicted proteins | sample ConPoolayeHmetaG_FD_185483 | JGI IMG/M metagenome (GOLD analysis project Ga0209102, IMG submission 185483) | Hot spring microbial mat communities from California, USA to study Microbial Dark Matter (Phase II) - Cone Pool mat layer H metaG... ...
GAGGTTCATCTTCAGCGGGCGGGGCAGCATGAGGAGCTACCTTGAGCGCAGGGCCGGTGAGCTCGGGGTTGCACACGCCGCGAAATTTCTCGATTTCCTGCCGCACCGGGACTTCATCGAGCTTCTCAACTCCTCAGATATAGTGTGCCTGCCCAGCAGGAACGAACCTTTCGGGATAGCGCTTCTCGAGGCATGGGCTGCCGAGAGACCCGTCGTGGCGGCAGACGTTGGGGGTTTCGGCGAGAACATCGAGGACTCCGTGGACGGTATCAAGGTCCTTCCGAACCCAGATTCCGTTGCCCGGGGAATCAACTACCTGCTCGATTCGCCCGAGCTCATGCGGAAGATATCCCAGGGCGGTGCCAGGAAGGTCAGGCAGTTCAGCTGGGAGAAGGCCGTATCCAAGCTGATTGGCACCTATTCCGCGGTCTTGCACGGATAGCCTCTGCCGAGCCTTGACGGGCCGGTTTCGCCCTAAAGGTAGGCCTCGGTGACGTACCGGTACATCATCCTGTTGCTGTTGAAATAGTAGGCTATCTTGCCGATCGAGTTCTTCATGAGCTCGATCCACTCGCTCCTTCTCTGGTAGAAGGTTGGGCCTATCACGTAGGAGAGCTTGCCGTATAGGTCGTCGAGTTCCCGGCTGCGGCGGGCCTCGGGGCTCAGACTCTCCTCGGGTGCCGGTCCTATGGACCAGCCGGTCACGCCCTCGATGCATCCCTCGACCCACCAGCCGTCCAAGACGCTGAAGTTAACCACGCCGTTGTGGGCCGCCTTCATGCCGCTGGTCCCGGAGGCCTCGAAGGGCGGTAGGGGCGTGTTCAGCCAGACATCGACCCCGGCGGTGAGCTTGGCCGCCATCTGCATGTTGTAGTCCTCGAGGTACACGATGGGGATCTCGTTGCCGACCTCCCTGATGTGTCCGTGGATCTCCTCTATGAGCTGCTTGCCCCAGGTATCCTTGGGGTGTGCCTTCCCGGCGAACACGGCTTGTATCCGATGCTTCCTATTCGCGTCCTTCAGCCTTTCCAGATCCGCGAAGAGGAGGTTGGGTCGTTTGTAGGCGGTCGCCCTGCGCGCGAAACCGAGGGTCAGGACGGTGGGATCAAGGTTGATCTCTGTCTTCTTCCAGACGAAGTCAAGAAGCTCCTTCTTGGCCTGCATATGCGCGTCCCAGATCTCTTCATCCGGGATGATATCGACCCTCACGAGCAGGGCAGGCTCGTTTGCCCAGCCGGGCAGATACCTGTCGTACAGCCTCCTCATGCTCTCGCACGTCCATGTGTAGGAGTGCACGCCGTTGTTGATCGCGGTGATGTGGTGCCCCGGGAAGAGCTGCATGGAGAGATCCCTGTGCCTGTTGGCAACGCCGTTGACGTACTTGCTGAGATTCAGGGCAAGTGCGGTCATGTTCAGCTTGTCCCGTCCGCCAAGCTGTTTGAGCAGATCCAACGGTATGATCGGCCCCATGATGGCCTGGACGAGGTCGTAGGGGAACTTGTCATGGCCCGCCTCAACCGGGGTGTGGGTGGTGAATATGCACAGGTCCCTCACCGTGTCTGGAGCCATGCCGTTCGCGCGGAGAAGCTCGACCGCCAGCAGGCTCGAGTGGCCCTCGTTCATGTGGTATCGGCTGACCTTGAATCCCGCCGCCTCCAGCATGCGCACGCCGCCGATGCCGAGGACGATCTCCTGCTTCAACCTATACGCCTCGTCGCCGCCGTAGAGATAGTCGGTGATCGCCCTGTCTTGGGGCGCGTTGCCGTCCACATTCGTGTCCAGGAAGAGGATTGATACCAGCCCGCCGGTGGGGCTGACGTGATCATAAAGCCACGCCTTCACGCGAACCTCCCTGCCCTCTATCTGCACCCTGACCTGACAGGGAAGCTCGTTCATGAACTTGGCAGGATCCCATTCCACGGGCTCCTCAATCTGCTTGCCTTCCTTGGTGATCCTCTGCCTCAGGTAGCCCTTCCTGCTAACCAGCGAAACCGCGACGAGCGGTATCCTCATATCTGCGCTTGACCTTATCGTATCGCCGGCCAGTACCCCCAGTCCGCCGCTGTAGGTGGGCATGTCGTCGTTCAACCCGATCTCCATCGAGAAGTAGGCTACCCTCTTTCCCTCCAAGAAGGCGTGCCGGCAGTAGTCGCTGCAGAAGCGGTATGTCCTTCCGCGCACGTCGACCTTGTGCCTGTCTGGATCGTCTCCAATGGGGACTCCGCACTGCGGATCGATGAACATATGTCGTGACCTCTCAGGTCAAGTCGCGCGGACGCCGACGCCCACGTTGGCTTGGTACCTTGGAAGAGCACGGTTGCTGGGTGACCCTTGAAAATGGTTCCGCCAAAAAGGATGGTAAGTTGGAAAAAGGACAGCCAAGCATTCGACCGCCAGAGGTTGGACCCTTTGCTAGGAGGCTTGCAGAGCCCCGTGCGGCGCCTCAGGGCTGCCCGCCTCCGAGTTCTATGGCCTTCCTGACGAATCCGCCCGACCTCTTGAGGAGTTCCGATGCTTTTTCACGGTCCTGACCGGTCTTGGCCATAACCAGGGCGACCTTGACGTTGTACCCTGCGTCTTGCAACAATCGGTCGGCTTCGCTCGGCGAAAGGCCGGTCGTCAGGGCAAGGATCTTCCTTGCTCTCGAGCGCAGCTTCTCGCTCCAGGGTTGCAGGTCGACCATCAAGTTGCCGTAGACCTTTCCTAGCTTGATCATGGACGCTGTGCTGATCATGGTAAGAATGAGCTTCTGGGCCGTTGCGGCCTTCATGCGGGTCGATCCGGCAATGACCTCGGGCCCGGTGGGGACGGATATGCAGAGGTCGCATAGATCGGATAGCTCGGAGTTGGGCGTGCAGTCTATGCCCACCGTTCGTGCGCCAACCTCCTTGGCCCGCTTGAGGGCCGCAACGACCCAGGGGGTCCTCCCGCTTGCCGCAAGGCCGATCACCAGATCACCCGCGCGGACCCCGGCCTCGGACACGGCCTTCATTCCATCGGCCGCGCTGTCCTCGGCGCCCTCCTTTGCGCGAAACACCGCGTCAGGCCCTCCCGCGATGAGACCGCGGACTAGGTCAGGGGGTGTCCTGAACGTAGGCGGGCACTCCGCCGCGTCGATGATCCCGAGCCTGCCGCTCGTGCCGGCGCCCACGTAGAAGATTCGGCCGCCGGATCTGATCGTCTTGACGTATCGATCCACGGCCTCGGCAATCAGAGGGATCCTGGAGGAAACGACGATGGGAACCGACTTGTCCTCCTCGTTGATGAGGGTCAGGATGTCGACGGTCTGCATGGAGTCGATGTCCTTGGTCTTGGGATTCCTCGCCTCGGTCAGCAGCCTGTCCAAGTCAACGCCCATGTGCGATCATCCATCTTGGACAAAAAGGCCACCCGGCTCCTCTCAAAAAGTTGCGTGGCGACGGACAGCTCTTGCGGCTATGCCATGGGTCTATGGTTCGTCTATGGCTCGTCTTGCACGGGACCCGGCTGTAAGACTATTCAACACCCGGCAAAGAGAAGTTTCGGAGGCCCGGATTTTTTGGCTTCGCGTGATTCGGCATGATCGTGCTAGGAGGCTTGGATGGCGGAGGCACGAAGACCCTGTGTGCCCTCGTCGATGAGAGCGGCAGGGTCCTGGCCTTGCATGCCTCAGTGACCATAGTTAGGGAAGCCGCGAAGAACCTTGCCGAGATGGTGAGGGCGGTGGCGAGGAAGCTGGGTGTTGTCGAGAATTTCGAGCTGGCGTGCGTCGGCGGCATGTTCCGTGATGGCGAGTTGATGCTTTCCGCCTTGGATGAAGAACTGAGAATGTTTGGGCTCAGGTGCAACCTCGTCGGGCCGGAACTTCCGCCCGTCGGGGGTGCTCTGCTGATCGCATCCACGATGCTTGGGGTGCCCAGCTCGAGCGGTTTCACCGCTAGGCTCAAGAACTCGTGCTACGCGTATGTGATGCGGCAGGAGAGTGTGCCCAGCCCGAGCGGTTTCACCGCTAGGCTCAAGGGGGGTCTTTCGGCGGCGTGGACGGTGACCAACCGATGGTTCGAATGAGGAGCGGGCATACTGAGATCGCGCTGTCACCGAGGGACGGGTTCGGTTTCTCTTCCATCCTTGACCGCAGATCGGAATTTGACTGGATCAGGGAACCGGCAGGGCCGGGGCTCTGGAGGCTTACCGGCCTGACCCCAGAGGGAGAACGCAGGGTGATCACCTCCGGGGACGCAGGGATCTTGATCCTGGAGCGGTCTAGGCGTAGCACATCGCTCGGTTTTGAGGGCCCGGAGGGAATTGGGATACGGGTTGGCTTGGAGGCCCAGCAACGCGACCTTCTGCTCCTGCGGCTCGAGATGCTAACGATGGATGGCCTCGCCGAGGTGGAGCGCCTGGACTTTCCGTGCCTCGCTGGCTTGGCTCTGCCCCCGGGGGATCCGGCGCTTTCCTACTTTGCCTTCCCGTTCGAGCAGGGCGTGCTCGTCCGCGATCCCGGGACGACGATTTTTGCGAACGAGGAGGCCAATTTCCGCCTTTCCGGCACCTACCCCGGCAACTGGTCCGTGCAGTTCGTTGCGTACGGGCAGCACGGCGGCCCCGGCCTGTACCTTGCAAGCTACGACCCCCTAGGGTGCGTAAAGAGGTTCGTTGCGGAAAGAGCCGCGGACGGCCGCATCGTGTTTTGGGTCGAAAACCATCTCGTTGACCCCACGCTTCCCGGCGCACTTCCATACCCGCTCGCTATCGGAACCTACGAGGGCTCGTGGCTGGATGCGGCTCGGATCTACGCGAGTTGGGCTTCGAAACAGAGTTGGTGTTCGCGCCGTGAGCTAACATCGGGAGCCAATGGCCGGTGGGCTCAATCAACCCCCGCGTGGATCTGGAATAGAGGTAGGGCGGCAAAGGTGGTTCCCAGCGTCCTGAAGCTGTCCGACTACCTCGGTCGGCCCGTGGCCCTAGACTGGTACTGGTGGCATGGAAATCCTTACGACACGTTGCTGCCCGAGTACCTGCCCCCGAGGGACGGGGAAGAGGCCTTCAGAGAGGCGATCCGTCGCATCCACCGGATGGGATCGAGGTGCATAGCCTACATCAACGGTCGCTGTTGCGATCTGGCCTCCTCCCACTTCAGCAGCTCCGCAGCCGTCTTCAAGCGGTCTGGCGAGGTCGAGGCCGAGACCTACTGCAAGTACACTGGCGCTCGGCTGGCGGTGATGTGCCCCGCGACGGAGTACTGGAAGAGCGAGATCACAAGCATCGTCTCCAAGCTCGTTGACTACGGCCTAGACGGGGTCTACATCGATCAGGTTGCGTCCGCTCCTCCGAGGCTCTGTTTCTCGGCAGGACACAACCACCCGAGGGGCGGGTGTCTGGCTTGGGCAGAGGGAAACAGGGCTCTGCTGAGCTCTGCAAGAGCGGCGGCGAAGGCTAGGAATCCCGAGGCAATGCTTTGCTCGGAGGGATGCTGCGAGGTTTACATGGACCTCCTAGACGCCTTCCTAACCCTTTCCCCCTCATTTGAGAGGATGGGGATGTTCCGGTCCCTTGGGGATTCTTGGGAGCCCATACCCATGTTCAACAGCGTGTACCACCAGTTCGTGGTAACCTTCGGATCCTATGCATCGCTGGGCAATCCCCCCTATGACGAGCTCTGGCCGCCGAGGACTTCAGCTGACGAGGCGGATCTCTCGCGGTTCACCGATCAGTTTGACTTGGAGGTCGCCCGGTGTCTCGTGTTCGGCCAAAAGCCGATGATCGCCAACTTCGAGCCTGGCCAATTGAAGCGGGCGAAGATGAAAAGGAGCCTCGATTTCTTCAGGGAGGTCTGCATGCTTCATGAACGCTTGGAGGACCACTTGGTTAGGGGTAGGTATCTCGGATCCCCGGAGGTCAGCGCCCCTCCGTTCAAAGTCCGTTGCTTCAGCAAGGGCATTTACACGCTTCCTGGACAATCGCGGACGACGGTCAGGACGGTCCCATCGATTCTGGCAAGCGCCTGGGAGGCTCCTGACGGATCGGTCGCTGTCGTTCTGGCAAACATATCGCCCCGCTTGCATCGAGTTCAACTGGACCTCTCCAAGTTCGGGGTCACCAGCGACGCGAGATTGCTGCGCATCGAGCCGAGGGGTGGCGCACATCCTGGGCGGCAGTTGTCCGGGAGGAGGATCACGGTCCGCGGCAAGCACGTCGTGGGGCTCAAGGCGGCCGAAGGGCGATGAGTTGGGCCGCGATGCTCGACGTCTTTGCGGTCATTCTTGACCTCGAGACTTGGTCGATCTGACTTCCTTGTAAAGGATTCGGCGGACGAGCAGGCTGTAGACCACAAGCCCCGACGCGAAAAGCGTCCCCGTCACGGCCGACCACTCGGTGACGTAAACCCACAACAGCGCCCGGTCCTTCAGCCTCATTGCATTGTTGGCAATCGAGGATATCCTGTCGAGCGCCTCCAGCATCGATTTGGAAGCTAGTGCGAAATCCTGCGTCCTGTATGCCTCAAAGGAATCCTCCTTCAACCGGCCCACGCGGGCTATCTCGGCCTCTAGCGTCCTTGTGTTTGCTCCGAACCTGTCGACGAAATCGAGAAGCGAGAAGAGGAGCAACCGGTCCTCGTTATACCGCCAGTAGCGCATCCTGAGATCGTGGACGAGGAGCACGTCCTCAGGCAGCGAACGGCCCGTTGAGTGAAGAAGGATGTTCAGGAAGATGTCTATGGCGTACACGTTCTGGCTCAAACCGTGGACGGAGGACCACCACGTTGAGTCCAGGTCATCCGCGACAACCCAGAACAGGCCGCCGTTTGCACCAACCTTCCAGGATACGAGCCAATCGCCCGAGGCGCTCGATGGCAGGGTGGCGGATGAGAGCTTGCCCCAGAGGGTCGCTCCGGCCCTGGTCGTGAGGTAGGTGAAGGCGGAGGCTCCCCGGACGTTCTCAATTCCCAAAGGAACGAACATGGACAGGAGCGGTGGATCCTTCTTTACCACCTTGATGCTGAACGTCGACCCATCCTGCTTCATCTTGTCGTTCAGCTCGACGGGCAGGATCTCCTCCAGCACGGAGTTCTTCCAGCCGGGATAAGCCTTGCCCGTGGGGCTCGACAAGTCGCCTCCCATCGTCACGAAGGCTCCCAGGCCGCTTTCCATGGCGTATCTCATGTCGGCTATCTGGGCCGGCGTGAAAGGTTCGATGTAGCCGTCGGGAAACACGAAGAAGTCGAAGTCCTGGACGAGGGACTCGCGAGTCTTTGGGAAGTAGATCCTGATATAGCGGCGCCAAGCCTGTTCCATCACGCGCTGGCCTGCCACGGCCTGGCCGGCCATGATGTCGATGTCCGTGGGGATGAGCACGTAATCCACCAGCGGGTCGGCGTCGAACCAGTAGGGTATGGGGGATTCGCCCGGCATGACCTGCCCTATGGCCAGGACGTTGATCCCCTCCGTGCAGATGACCGCCGTTGGGCACATGAGGACGGAGAGGAGAATCCAGATGTATTTCATGCGGCTAGCACCCAGGAAAGGCACAGCGGTCGTCTCGACGAGCTGTGGCGTGAAATCTCTCTTAATGGTTTCGAGGGTTGGTCGATCATTGGGGGGATCCGTTGACGTGTCGTCCGCCGCCCCCGTGGCACGATGCTCAAGCTGCGGTGCGGATGCGCGTGGGGTTTTCCACAACCCGAACAGGGACGGAACTCCAGAAAGTTCTCCGGAAGAGTCCCCGAACACGTTTTAAGACGGGAAACCCAACTACGTGCTTGGCCAGGGACATTCCTGACGTTGGGTGTGAGGCAGACAAGGTGGTTCTGGGTGAGACGCGTGGGCGTGTGCCTTATGTTGCTTGCCGTGGCGTCCGCGGCCCTCATGGGCACATACCTCAAAGGTCGCGGGGATATGCCTGAAAATAAGACTGACTTTTCTGGAGGCGATGAGCTGCCCTACCCACAGGGAACACAATTCCCAATGATGCTTTACTCCGTGGTCGCGGAGGATCTGGTTTCTGTGAAGAACGAGGGGTTCAACCTCGTCCACACCTACAGCTTCGACAGGAGCTGGTTGGAGGACGTTCGCAGGGTAGGGCTCCATGCCGTGGTGCCGATCGGCGCCTATGATCAGGCAAGCCTTTGGAACGAACCGCAAACCGAGAACTTCGTGTCATCCTATGCGGATGACTTCAGCGTCGCTTGGTGGGGTCTTCCGGAGGAGATGACGTGGACGGTGGATTGGAAGCTCAACCAGTTGGTGGATCTATCTTCCTGGGTACGTAGGTATGATGCTAACAAGAGACCGACGTACGAGTACCTTGCGGGCAACTACATAGCTTACGACATACGGAACTACGTTCCCTACGTGGACATAATCGGCATTGGTGCGTACGTCGACTATAATGAACAGCCGCGGCAGTGGATAAGGTGGGCGGTGAAACAGGTCATAGACGGAATCACGCAGGCCGGGTTCAGCGTTGGCCGGGACTACCTGGGCAGGGAGAGAGTGCCGGTGGCGGTTTTGCAGATGTTCATAGAGGGAGGGACGCATGTCCAGACGGGGCCGGAGTCCTACCATGATGTCTGGAGCGCGGTCTGCGCCGGCGCAAAGGGGATTCTAGTCTTCTCCCACAGTTATAGGGGACGTTTCGGCCCGGATGTCTATGAGGCCTTTGTCAAGGCAGCTCGCCAACTCACCGGGGAGCACGACCTTGGCAGGGTGGCGTTATTTGGACAGGATCTGCCAGGCATCGTGACCAATGTCATTTCGGGCCCCGCAACGACGCCACCCTTCGACTCGTGGGGCGGCAAGGCCATCTCGTTTCCGACTATGAACGTGATGGCTCGAGAATATGAAGGGAAGAAGTACATCTTCGCGGTCAACGATGTGGACGAGCCCATAACTGCCAAGTTTGCTAACCTGCCCCTTGAGGTGACCCGCGCCGTTGTGATCGACGAGGGCCGAACCATACCAGTTAGCGGGGCAAGCTTCGTCGACAGCTTTGGCAACTGGGGCGTTCACCTCTATTTACTCGAGTAGGAGGAGGGTTTGGTGGAATGCGGGGCCATGCCAGTTCCTCGACTCTTTGGAGCATGCCTCAGCGCCACCACCAGCATCGGCGATACGGCGGGATGCAAGATGCGCATTCTCGATAAGCGCCGAATCCATTTTGCCCAAACATGCTGCTCCAGGTTCAGCCCCGGAGGAGGCCCCGGCGGGATCCGAACAAGGTTTGCCCCCTATGTTTCCCGCGACGAAAGATGGTTTCAAGACGATTGTGACCCGTTTGGCTCCCCACCATTCCGCCTCCGGCATATTCTGAGCGCACAGGATGACAATGGTGGCAATTTATGCTGGAACCGCACAGCCCCACCAAGGTGAGCGGCACATGCAGAAGCAATCTCCTCCTGCGTCAATGCGTCGATTAGTGAGAATTGCCCGGCCGCTTTGATCCCGAAATATCCGGGCCACACCTCCACAACGACAGTCGTTGTACGCGTCTCGTTGTTGACCAAGTAGACCATCAGGTCTCTGCCTTTCCTGAAGCAGGAAATCAGATCGCTTGCATCAGTCGGGATGACCCTCACTGGGCCTTTGGGAAGACTCTCCGCGAACGCCCGCAACAAGCCTGTAACGGTTGGATGGCTCAGCTTTATCTCCCCTGTTAGCCCGGTTCGGAGGACCAGCCCTTTACCAACTTGATTGATCACTATGGCCCCCGTCTTGCTCGCCGACCATATTCCCACCACGTCCGCAACCGTCGCCTTGAGGGAGCGGGAAGGTTCAGGCCTAGGATAAAGACCCGGCTTTGGAATGCAGGGCCGCTCCTGGAATATCTGCAGATCCCCCTCAGCTGGCTCCTGCGTCTCATGACTGCCCACCACCTGCATGTTGAACGGCTTGAGGCTGCTCGCATCTCCGTTCTCATCCTCCATCATGGAATCTGAACCGCACAGGAGCATCCCGCCATCCCGGATCCAGTCGGTCATGCCCCCTGCGGCACCCTTCCTTATGTTTCTCAGACAGCTGAAGCCGACGACGGCTCGATACCTGTGGGGGTGTTGGGCCATCAACGGCATAAAGTCGGCATAGGTCGGGTTGGCAGACAGGCCCATCCTGGAGAAGAACACGTACAGTTCGAAGAGTTCCCTCAGGCTCTCTTCACCACGGATCACGCTCGGATAGTTGTACGGGAGCATGATCTGGCCGTAGACTTCTTTTCCATCCTCAGACGCGAGGAAGAGCTGCCTTGCTTCGCGATTGATGCGGGCGGCCGCCTCGATCGCCTCCTCCTCGCTTAACGGCCTCTTCGGGCAAGCATCATCAGCGATGCCAGGAGGAAACCCCCAACAGACCAGTCCACTGGTTCCCCTCCCTATCGCCACGTAGAACTGTTGGAGGATCTCCTTAGCGGTCGGAGCTCTGATCGTGCTCATGTCGTAGCCGCTATAGCTTGAGGAAAGCTGGAACTGGCACATGATGGGCTTGCCCGTGATCAGGGATATGGACCGATAGGTCTCGAAGTCGAAGGCGTAGCCCCCTATGTTCCATGTGTCGCCCGATTCCATCGGGTAGGGGTCCATGAAGAGTACGTCGCACAGCTCGCTCACCTTCGCCCAGTCGGGGTACTCGGTCGCCCAGGAGGACCTGGGGTACTTCATGACGACGGACATCAGGGCATCCGGGATGTACTCCCGAATGGTCGATCTCACGACCTCCATCCAGCCCATGAGGCCCTCGGTGAAGAACTGACTGAGTTCGTGCCAGAGCCGTTCGTTGCTCCGGTCCACGGGCAACGGGACTTCGGAGAAGGATCCATACGCGGTGTTGTGAGCGGCGTTGAATCGGCGTATGTCCTTGTAGATGCGCGGGAGATAATCGTCACACCATGACCTGCGGCAGGTCTCGCAGTAGCAGAAGCCCCTGTCAACCGTATCGTTGTGGATCACGAAGATGGGTTGTCCGTCGTCGTCTAGGTAGGCATCTCTTCCCTTTATGCGAAACCTTGCCAGACAATCCTGAAACTCGTGACTGCGGGCATATCTATCGAGCAGTTGTTTGAGGCGGCCCCGCGTGTACCACCGGACCTTCTCGCTTCTGAAGCACTCGTGGTAGTAGACCGTGTAGTGTAGGGTTCCGTCGGATTTCCTTTTCGCTGCATCGAGGTTCTTCCACAGCCATTGGGCGGGCAAGTTGTAACATACGGCCATGACCACCTTCAGCCCCTTCTCCCTTGCCAGGCCGAGCAGGCCCGCAAACGCTGCTTCGATCTCCTCCTGCAGCCTCGGATCAAAGGATAGCGGTTCCATCGTCTCGGGGGCATGTTTCGGGTACCAGAGCTGGGCGTGGGTCGTGCCCATAGTCGGATGTCGTGAGATGTCGAAGAGGTAGACCGCATTGAACCCCATCCTCCTTATCTTCTCCATGTCCTCCGCGATCTGGGCAGACAACTTGTTCGGCTCAAATCCTCCCGTCATGGCCTGGGGGAGGTACATCACCCCCAGCAGTCTCCTGAAGGAAGAATCCGGATGCTGCATACGATGAGGCACGGAGACAGCCAGCGTCGCTTTTAAGGTTTAGGGTCCGCGGGCGGTCTCGACTGGGAGGCGCAAGCTGAGGTGACTACTGTGGAGAGAGCATTTTCCCGTACCGAGGTCGGCCTTCCGGGGGCACTCCAAAGAGAAGGCTGCCCGGTAGCGTTCGCGAAGCACTCGGTAGCGTCAGCTGCTCTCCATGTCCTAGGCACCCCCGCACAGGCTTCGGTGCATGGTTCCTCATGGTCAGACCGGCCGTGAGATCGGCGCAACCCAGCTTGGGCAATGCGATCCGGGGACGATACGTTTATGGGCGACACCTCCGCGAACATCACGGTCACAAAGCCAGCTCACAGGGGCCACCTCTCATGCCGAAGATCGATCTAACGGAGGCCACGATCGTCGTTGGTGAAAGGGCCGGGCCTGAATCCCCAGCTGCTCAGGTTCTGAGGGAGGAAGTCCAGAAGCGGACGGGCATCCTTTGGGAGGTCAGCTGCGATTGGCCCAGCAAAGGGAACGTGATCGCCTTGGTAACCGGGGGATTGGACGACCTCGCCGGTCGCTTGATACCCCGTCGACAGGGAAAGGATCTTCCCGAGCGGCGGGCGGAGGGCTACAGGCTGTGTGTACAACGGCTGTCCCCCCGACGCGACGTCGTCTGGATCGCTGGGGCTGACGGGAGGGGGGTTCTCTTCGGCGTCGGTCACCTACTGAGGCTCCTCATGCTTTCCAGAGGATCGGCCGAACTCGGGGAGCGGGTGGACCTTTCAACGGCCCCGGCCTATCCCATCCGAGGGCATCAGCTCGGGTACCGCGACACTGCGAACTCCTACGACGCTTGGACGGTGGAACAGTACGAGCAGTACATCAGGGAGCTGATCATCTTCGGGGCGAACTGCATCGAGAACATACCGTTTCAGGGCAAAACCAGCGTGCTCATGAAGCTGCCCCGCCGTGAGATGAACAGGAGGCTGAGCGAGCTGTGTGCCAAGTACGACATCGACTACTGGGTCTGGACCCCGGCCGAGTTCGACCTTTCAAACGAGGCCCTGCGGCAGCAAGCAATCGAGCAACACGAACAGCTCTATCGGGACTGTCCGCGTCTGGACGCGATCTTCTTTCCGGGAGGGGATCCAGGCGGAAACCACCCGAGGCTGGTCATGCCGTTCTTGGAGGAGCTCTCCAAGCGCCTTAAGGTCCACCACCCGAAGGCGGGGATCTGGATCTCGCTGCAGGGATTCAGCCGGGAATGGGTCGAGTACTTTTTTGGGTACGTGGAAGAGCGTAAGCCGGATTGGCTGGCCGGCGTCGTGGCGGGCCCGAGCAGCCCTCCCATCGATATGACCAGGGCGCGTCTACCAAGGAGGTACAGGCTTCGCAACTACCCGGACATCACCCACACCGTACGGTGCCAGTTCCCGGTTCAGGGCTACGACCAGGCCTTTGCCCTCACCTTGGGACGGGAGCCCTGCAACCCGAGGCCTACCTTCTATGCCCGGATCCACAACTTCTACGCGCCCTACACGGACGGTTTCCTATCCTACTCAGATGGCGCGCACGACGATCTGAACAAGGTCGTCTGGACAAGGAAGGCCTGGGACCCGGAAGAGGATGTCGGGAAGATCGTCCTTGGATACTGCCGTTTCTTCTTCGGGGCGGACGTCGCGGATGACGCCGCGGCGGGCATCTTTGCCCTAGAGAAGAATTGGGAGGGTCCGCTTGCCGCGAACATGACTGTCGAGAAGACCCTTGATCACTGGAAGGATCTGGAGAGGAGGGCTCCGCATCTGGCCGGGAACTGGCGATGGCAGCTGTTCTTGCTCCGGGCCTACTACGATGCCTATACGCGCAGAAGGCTGATCTACGAAAAGGGCCTGGAGAGGCAGGCGATGGCGATCCTCGTGGATATGGACAAGATCGGGATTGACGTTGCCATGGAAAGGGCCCTGGAGACCGTCAAGCGAGCCGATACGGAGCCCATCTGCGAAGATCTCAGACAGCGCATCGAGGATCTGTGCGAATCCCTCTTTCAGTCCATAGGACTCCAGACCAGCGTCGCTCGATATCACGCAAGCGGCTCCGAGAGGGGATGCGTCCTTGACTTCCTCCGCTATCCCCTCAACAACCGTTGGTGGCTGGAGGATGAGTTCGCAAAGATCCGGCAGATGACAAGCGAGGAGGAGAAGCGTTCGCGGCTGGAGGTGATCAGGACCTGGGAGAACCCTGGGCCGGGCAGCTTCTACGACGACGTCGGCAACGTAGCCAACTCGCCCCACGTGGATCCGCTGTACAACCTCGGGATCGGGTTTGCATGGTGGGATCGCGGCTACAGCAGGACGAGGCTTTCATCCCAGACCTACATCAACCGGCCCAAGCTTCGGTACGAAAACCTGGATCCGAACGGCAACTACCTGATCCGCGTCGCCGGTTTCGGCGAGGCGCTCCTTGAGGTCAACGGCGAAAGGATCCAGCCCACCCTGTACAACAAGGGGGAGGGCCAGTTCAAGGAGTTCCCCGTCCCGAAGCGGCTCCTGAAGGATGGGGTGATCGAGGTCACGTTTGCCAAGCCGGACGAGGACCACTTGAACTGGCGGCACCGGTCACGCGTCTCGGATGTCTGGCTGCTCAGGACCTGACGCTCGGGACGCACTCCGCATAGCCGCACGGGTGGACAGCCTCTTTCTGGCCCGCAATAAGGATCTTCTTGATGATCTCGCTCTGGCCTAAACGGGCTGGGACCCCCTGGTGAGGCCTACCTGATGGTCCATCGTCGCGATCCTCCCGTAGCTGCCGCTGACGTGGACCGGATGCGGCTAGAGCTTGATCGGCTCCTCGTCTAACTTCGTGATGTTCGTGATCTTGCCTCCATCAATTCGTCTATCCTGTCCTTCATCTCGGCCAACGGACGAGCTGGCCCCCGTAGCGTGACTGCAGAACCTCAAGGCCGAACGGCCTCCTCTCCTCAAGCCAGAGGGCCGTGTGAGCCTTGAGCCACCTGTCATGCGCTGGATGACCCTCGGGATCTCCTCGAAGTCCTGCGGAGCCCCTTCACGTCCTTCTTCACGTACGCCTCCCGTGCTGTGCTGGGGGAGATCGACCTTCGCCTCAAGGACCTCCGCCAATCACTTGGCATGGGCGAACGACACCCTATCTGAGGGCGAGGCTCCCTTCGCGGCCTGGGCCATGAGATCCGATAGGGCCTTGATGCGAGGTCCAAGATGGGTCCCGGCGTAGTGCTCGGCGAAGATGCCCAGGAGGCAATCATCCCAAGGCATGGTCTTGCTGATGCTGGCCTTGGCTTGGATGCTTTCCTTGTCCCGACCCCGATAGTGATCCGGCCGCCCGGGCAGGCGCTCGCCTCAGACTGCCAACCTGTTCATCCGATATCACAGGGCCCCTGCGAAACGGTAAAGAGGCCCTGCTCTTGAGAGGCCTACTTGGTGGTCTTCTGAGGCTCAGCAATCCTGGTGGCCTCAACCAACAGTGGAAGCATCCCGAAGAGTTGAGGGCCCCGGCCTTCCGGATGATCGGGAACGTCTACTACGTCGGCAACCTCAACGTGAGCAGCCATGTCATCGTGGGCCAGGCCGGCCATGTGCTCATCGACACGGGTTTTTCGACTACCGTTCCGCTCCTGGTGCAAAGCATCAGGCACCTCGGTTTCAAAGAGCGGGATGTGAGGATGATCCTCATCACCCACGGCCACGTCGACCACGCCGGCGGGGCAAGGAGGATGGCCAGGATCACAGGAGCCCCCGTGGCGGTGCACAGGCGGGATGTCCGGACCGTCGAAACCGGGAGCGAGCTGACCTGCGCCCACTACATCTACGGCATCGAGGATTTCGAGACCTTCAAGGTTGACAGGGTTCTCGAGGGTGGGGAGACGCTGCATGTCGGGGACATCGTAATCAAGGTTCACCACACCCCTGGCCACACGCCCGGCGTCTGCAGCTACGAGATCCCCCTGCATCATGAGGGCAGGAAACTCACGGCCTTCATCTTCGGGGGCCCGGGCCAGTGGACCTTCAAGCAGGAGAACAGGAGCCAGGGCTACGAGGGTGATGTTGAGGAATACTCAAGGTCCCTGGACCACTTGGAGCGGATCAAGGTCGACATACCCTTGGGGGCCCACCCCAACCAGACCCGTACCTTCCAGAAGTACGAGATCCTCAAGTCCAACCCCGCCGGACCGAACCCGTTCGTCGACCCTGACCACTGGCCTGCCTTCATAGGCAAGCTGCGGGCCAGCCTGGCTTCCTTGAGGGGCTAGCGGCCGATCAGGCTGCAAGTTAGCGGCCATGTGTGGACGAGGCGAAACCGAGGACTTGCCGACGGTCGACCAACGCCTTGGTAGAGTGTCCTCGTTACCGAGAGACCGGAGCAAGAGCTAGGTGGATGCTGTTGGGTTGCCCTTGTTGATGGTCAGATACGGAGGCTTTTGATGGCAGTCAGGCATGCGGCCGTGTGTTGGGCGGTTTGTCTGATGGACCCTCGGCCGCCGGGAAATTGCCGGACGAGGGTTCGGAGACCTCACCTGACGAAATCTCTTTATTGGGCGGGGAAGTCGGGACGCAAACGTTGTAGCGGTCTTTCACCTGGGAGCTGGCAGGAACTCCAATGCGTCGCGTACTCGAATTCCCCCCGAAGTTTAGAATGTTGCGGCCAAGCGGAACGCTCATAATCACGAGCGATGAGGAAATGGAGAAGCTGGAGAAGGATCCCGGGATGAAGGTCCGGGCATTCGACTCCAGTTTCACTGACATCTGCCGCAACCTCCCCGGCAAGGGAGGCGCCCATGTCGATGTCGCGTACGACTTCTTCTTCGGGGGAAAAGAGCGGAAGTACTTCCCAACCAGCGACCAATGCATCCAAACCTTCCGCGCGCTCCACGACATAGCAAAGCAGCACGGCCTGGGCTTCGGCGCCAGCGTAATGTCGCCCTTGGACCTGGGTCCTGCCTATTCGAGCCTTAAGGACCACTGCGGACAGACATGCCAGTTCCGGGAGGGAATGATAGACTCCGAGGGTCGATACGAAGTCAAGCTGCCCATCCAGCGTCGATGGTTCCACAACAAGGGCCCCGTCAACCTGACGGTGAACCACGTGGAGGCCTTCGCCTTCAGCGAGACACGGATCCGCGGCACGTCGTGCTGGCACGTGGATCCGGCCGAGATCCTGGACATCTCCTCCACCGCTAGGCTTGTGGTGGATGAGTCGACGCGGAAAACCAGCGGCTCGGGCTACAGCTTCGTTCAGGGCTGCATCGTGGGCAAGGCTGACGGATTGGGCAAACGAGACAGGGTCCTGGCTGTCATCGTCTACGATGTCGAAGAGATGGATTACTTCCACGCGGATGCATTGCCGTTCCTCAAGCAGGTGATTGAGGATCACGCCCGGGCAGGCATAAGCTACTCCAGCTTCTACTCTGACGAGATGCACATACAGTTCGACTGGGACCTCGGCGCCCACTTCGGCCCGACCGAGATCACCACGAGGTATCTAACCCCGGGGCTTGTCCGGGCCTACTGCAAGCGATATGGATCGGGGTACCGGGACTTCCACAAGTACTTGGTCTACTTCGCCTATGCGCAGCATTCCTGGGACGGCCCGGACTACTGGAGGCGGGGCGACCAGCACGTCCTGGGCCCGAGCCCCAATGGGATCTACCAGACCTGGAAGATGCGAAGGGACTACTTCCGTCTGCTGCAGGACCATGTCGTGGAGCTCTTTGTCCAGGCCAAGAGGTATGCCGAGAAGCTCTTCGGACATCGGATACTCACCCGGGCCCACGCGACCTGGCAGGAATCTCCCACCTGTGACCAGTTCGACCTTGGCGTCGGCTTCGGGGGCAAGTGTGGCACCGAGAAGATGGAGGTTCCCGTCTCGCGGTACGACTACACCCCTCGTTACGTCTGGTCCTCAAGCATCAGGGAGAGCCAGAGCGCCTGCTATGACTACTTCCGCTGGGGAGACTACCTGACCGGCATGGGCACCGACCATCCGGAGGGCGGCTACATCGACCGCAACTACCACGGTGCGGCCCTGGCATGCTCTTTCGGGCACTACAACGAGCTTGACTACGGGTATTACGGCCACTGGGGCGCGCCCCGGGCGGTCTCCGATCGCGTGCACGACCTTGCCGCCGCGATGGGGCTCGGAGGAGGGGCAATGGCCCACGTCCAGGGCTGGCGACATCGCAGGTCGCCAGTCCTGTGTCTTTACCCCCTCGACCTCAACTACGTCGAGGAGCGGTTCGGCAGTTGGACGATACAGTACGGGTACGCGGACTACCTCACCGAGGAGAAGTTCGTCGAGCTTGTGCATGTCCTGCCCAACGGGCGCTTCCGCCTCAAGGACCTCACCTACGAGGCACTTGTCGTGCTCTTCGAGCCCCTGGTCCTTCGCAGGACCCTCGACGTCATCGAGAAGATCGTCAGGCAGGGAGGTACCGTTGTCTGGTGTAGCGTCCCCCCAGCCGTCTGCCTGGACGCCAGAGGCGATGTCAGGGCCCGGTTCCTCCGCATCTTTGGTCTGAGATCGGCCCGCAGGCCCCATCTGGGCATGAAGGCGAAGGACGCCATCGTGAGGTTCGAAGGTGCGCTCGGGGAGGTCCCAAGCCTCCGGATCCCGACCGACCTTCTTCCGGACCTCGTGTTTCCCGTGATTCCCCGCGGGTCGCAGCCCGTTGCCCGGGTGATGCTCGAAGGGAGGCGGAGGGTCGTCGGCGCGCTGCGCGTAACGCGGTCCGGGGGGAGAGCGCTCTACCTAGGCTTTCGCCCCAGGGACGACCAGTCTCGATCAACGCCAGACGCCCCAAGGACGCTTTTCCATATCCTTTCCAGTCTGGGGATCTACTCCGCCTGCGGCCCCGGAGCCGCGGAGTACGCCTCAAACACGAGCGACTACCTCGTCGCCGAGTCCCCAAACGGGGCGCTGTCCTTCGCCCGGCACTACTGGAGCGTGGCCGAGAACTGGGCCGGCGGCTTCTTCAGGCCCAAGGATGAGTCATGCGATGAGTCTGCCCTGCCGCCGAGGCGGCTGGAACTAAGGGACTTCAGGGTCGGGAAACGGGTCATAAACTACGCGGGCCTGTACAGGATGTCGTTCCTCGAGAAGGAGGGGAATCTGGAGGCCTTCTGCGGATTCGGCACCAAGGGCATCTCCATCGACGGTCCATCGGGTAGATCCTGGTTCGCATTCGCGGACGAACCGGTAGACCTTGCCTTCGCCCCCGTTCCCCGTGAGCGGCTGGCCAACGGCATCGAGAAGGCTTACTTCCTCCAGGCCAGGTCAGGGCAGCAAGCCGTCCGCCTGCCCATCCCTTTCGACCCTCGTCTTAGGCTATTGGTGGACGAGAGGGAAGACGGATGCGGGTCCGAGGCCAGATCAAAGATAGCCCCTGCCGAGCAGGGGATGCTGGTAACGATCGTTCCTGAGGAGCAGGGGCGAAGCCTTTACCTCATCGTCGAGCATGCCGAGACGGAACCCTCGAGCCTCTGACGGTAGGCCGCGTCGCTTAAGCCCGGTCGCGGGTGCCGCCCTTTCAAAGCATCGGAAAGGCTAGGCGGGCCCGGGACGCCGGAAAGCGCCTCCCTAGTCGTTGAGGTTCGATCCCGGTCCCTCCCTGCATCACGTCGGTCCATGGCTGCACTCTCTGTGTGAAGGCGCGCGCCATCCCTGCTTTGCGTACGAAACATCTATCACTGTCTGGCGGCAGGCCCGACGGGGGCAAACGAGTGGGCACCGAGGAAGGCGCGGTGGCTGCCCAAAGGGAGGAGATAGTCAGCCTTCTGAAGCGCTTCCAGAGGACCCCTCCTGGAAGCGAGGACCATATCGTTCTACACGAGGAAATCCTGGAGAAGGCCAAGCGCCTAGGTAGAGAGGAGAAAAAGCAGCTCCAGTCGGAGCTCGAGAGAGTCCGGACCCAGATGGTCGTATCGCGTCCCACCTACCTCCGCCCGGACTACTACAGACTGGTCACGATACTGCTCCACCGCCTGAGGCGACGGAGCTACGCCGACATAGAGCGGGAGATCGAGGACACACTGTCCGAGGTGGAGAAGGGCATCCGGGCCAACCACTTTCCCAGGTACCCGTCCTCCTATGTTAGGAGCATCAGGACGCTGCTCGTGGAGGCTGCGCGCTCCGAGGAGGCAGATCGCGCTCGCCTTTCCCGACTGGCGCGGAGATGCCATGAGGTGACGGAGGCGGTGTACTCCTACGAGTACGACAACGTCGAGGTGGAAGTCACCTCGACGAGGATCAAGGTATCGAGCCTGTTCACCCTTGGGGAGAGCCAGCGGAGCTACGTCCTGGAGTTCATATCGCCCGAGCTGGAGTACGGAGGAAGGACATTTCTGAAACGGGAGGTCCTGGCCTATATGGCGAGGGTCGGCAGGCCTCTGTCCAGGGGCGAAATCGAGCGAGGAATAGACAGGAAGATCCCCTACTTCGGCCACATCATAGAGAGCCTGCTCAAGAAGTACATGGTGGTCCCCGTCCCGGGAGAGAACAGATATGAGCTGACCGGCACGGGGAGGAAGGTGGGTGAGGTCTACATCCACCTCCTTGAGCGGATGAGTGCCCGGCTCAAGCGCCCCGGCTCGGCCAAGCGCTTGGCCCGCGGCAGTTCCACGTCCATCCCACAGATCGCAGAGTGAATCCTGTCTAGACGCTTCCACGAGCCGACCAGACGACCTCGGCGGCGCCGGTCTACCTGTAGAGCACCTGGCACTTGGGACAGAAGTAACTGACCCTGTTCCTTTCTCCCGTGTTCTTGGTGATGACCCTGTCCCCAGAGGCCGGGCATCTCGGCTTTCGATAAATCCCGAAGATACCCCCGAAGCCCTTTCCCGCTTTCTCAACCTCGTATAGCCTTAGGGCGAATTCCCTGGTCCTCTGGGCGAGGTCCGAAAGCCCGTCGCGGGGAATGGCGGCCACGACGCTCATTGGATGGATTCGGGCGTCGAAGAGGGCCTCGTTCTTGATCATGTTCCCCACGCCAGCGTAGATCTCCTGGTCCATGAGCACGTCGCATATCAGCTCGTCCGGCTTCTGGAGCGTCAGAGCAATGACCTTGTCCTTCTTCCAGCTCGGCCCGGTCACATCGATCTCGGGGTCGAAGGCCGGCCCAGTCAGCCCACCATCGATGATCCGCACGGAGCAGTTGTAAAACCGCAATTTCCCGTCTTCAAGGTCAAGGCCCAGCCTCGGGGTCACCCCGGGCCTTTCCTCGTCGACGCGCCAGCTGCCGTACATCATGAAGTGAATCCTCACGTGGAAGTCGGGAAAGGCTATGATGAGCTGTTTTCCTCTGCTGAATATCTCCCGGATCACGAGGGAGTTCATCCGTGGGGCCTGGATCCTAGCACTGCCGAAGCTCTTGACGACCCTCTTGCCCTGGAATGCAGAAAGCCGCTCTGAGACGATTCTGACCATGGGTCCTTCCACGGCGGCTCTCTCGCCGCCAGGTTGAAATCTGCCCCCTCGCAGCCGGGGACACGCCAAGGCGGAGGCGGGTGCCATCCTGAAACAAGCACCCGCGGGATGAGGCAACGTATATACTGGTCCTCCGATGATCGGACATGGCAGGATGTCCATTCTGCGAGATAAGCTCTGGGGAGGCCCCGGCGAGCATCGTCTACCGGGACGCGAAGGTGATGGCCTTCATGGATCTGCGCCCGGCCAATCCGGGTCACGTCTTGGTCATCCCAAGGGAACACTGGGAAACCATACATGAGGTCCCCGATTCTATCTTGGTCGACGTCTTCAGGATTGTGAAGCGCGTGGCTGGTGCGGTCAGGGAGGCAGTCAACGCCGAGGGCATCAACGTCATACAGAGCAACGGCAGAGCAGCGTACCAGATGGTGGACCATTTTCATGTGCACGTCATACCGAGATTCCAAGGGGACGCTATCTCCAAGACGGTCCAGGCTGTGCTGGCGCCACTGGAGTTTGAAACGGCGCAGAGGGAGGACCTGGACGAGGTGGCAGACCTCATCAGAAAGTCTCTCTGAGCGGCAACGTGGGTGAATCACATCGGCATTGCGGTCCCGGGGCCGCTCCCCCTAACCAAGGGTGGATGATCGTGCTCCATCGGAGACTACTGGACCACAACAGATTTCAGAGGAGGCGCCAGGAGGCAGTCTACTGGGGATGAGATGGGGCTGCTGGGTAGAGAGGTTGGCCTGGCCTTGATCACCCAGTGCTTTTTTTCGGACTGTACGGCGTGGCATCCCCTTCCATACCGTTCGGCCTCCTCTGGATCGGGCTGATCGCAGGCTTCGTTTATGCAGCGGTTCAGGGCCGCAGGAAGAGGTTCACCTTCCTGACCCGGGCCACATCCTCTCCCATCTCCCTTGTTCTTACCGGCTACTTCATTTCTGCCCCAAACCCAAACTGCAGCCGTGTGGTCTTTCCTCGGCGTGCAGAACAACACCGCTATCGCCGGTAAAGAATGCCAAAGGGGATGGGACAGTTCGCCACAAAAACTCTGGCAAGAATCGCCCCCCATAATGACGATATCAGGGCAGCAGCAGCGATCTTCATCCTGACGCAGCCAATGAACCATGGCACTCGGGGAGCTGCGGTTCGCAGCCATTGCAAATTTATGGGTTTCGCCTAGACGCGCAGCCTGCCTGCAGGAAGTCGTCAATCGCCATCACCGCCTAGGTGATTGCCTGCAATCGCATTCCAGAGGTGGCTCATCCCACTCTCACGAAGGGCAAGTTGTTCGAAGCTTGGGTTTCCATCCGCAAGGCGGCTTGATGGTCTTGCAGGGGGGAGCCGGTCTCAACCAGCACCTCAACTATGAGGAACCTGTTCAGCGACGGATAGAGCGAGGGCCTCCACCTGCTCCATGCTCATCTCAGTACTCGCCACGATCTGGTATAGCAGGTCTCCGGCTTGGAAGGTGGCTTGCTTATTCATGTTGCTGTGGGAGAGCATGACCTCGTGCCCCGCCATCGACTTTACTTCTGCGTAGGGGATCTCGTTTTGCTCGGCCCTAGCCACGATGTCTGCGACGCCTGGGCCGGTGTATGGCCGGGACACCAGAAGGAAGAAGCCCCCGCTGTCGCACACTTGCCATATCTCGCCATCCTCATCCAGTTTGCCGGGGCAGTATATGAGGACCACATGTCGCCCCAACTCGCCAATGCTGACCCGGACGTCCGCCAAGCGGAGGCTCCCTGGGATGCTACGCGGGACGGGGATCGGAAACCCCATCTTGGTTACGGCGTCTTTGAGGCTTACGCTCTGTCCCCACAACACCTTGATCGGTGCATACGGCTGCTGGATGCCGAGAGGCCCAGCCGAAGTCGCCCTCTGGCCATCTGCCCTCTTCTCGTTGAGGAAGTAGGCGGTGAGGCCCACCAAGGTTCCCATCAGGGCTCCGGCTGCAACAACCAAGGCCAAAGCCCTCCAGCCAACCACCCCTTCAAGCATCCTTGCAGTCTTTCCATACACCGTAGTGCATCCCTCCAGGGTCAGGGTCCGTGGCAATAGAACTCGTGGCTCGGACCTGAGGCGGGAACTCTTTGTAGTTGGCAAGGCGGGTCCGCGTGGTCCCAGTTCGTCGAGAAATACCAATGGTTCAGCCCCGCCCCTGCATACTTAAGATTCCACCAGTGGTACTCCATCTGGTTCTGGTTGTCGTGTGATTCGCACTGGGCAGAGGGGACCCCGTTCCTCAACGGAAAGTTGTATCTCGTGTTGTACACGTTTCCGTCGATGGGCGCATACCACGGCCCATTGGGGTAATACCCCCTCGTTGTGTAGATCTTGAACTCATGATTGGTGCCGACGGGGTCATCGTTGCACCTATGGAATCCATACACCCCATTTTCGGTCCAGTCAAAGTAATAGTGCACCTGGGGGTAGAAGGCTTCCCTATAGGGGATCTTCCCCTGATGTTGCCCGATCTGATACCAGTCCCCGTTGGCCATGGTGATCGTCACGAAGGAGGCGACACCGCTCCAATCTGGTTCATAGACGATGTTGTTTTGAGCAATCACTTGGTATCCCTCGACTCCGTAGCTCTGGTCGCATGCTTCTCCAAGGCAAACCCACCAGCCTCCTTTCACGGCGAGCACGGTTACGATGGACGCAAAGCAAATGCTGCCGCCGAAGCCGCAAAGAGCTGAAACAACCTCGTCACATATCCCACCCGCCAGAAGTTTCCCTCCCTCTCCTTATGAATGTTCCGGCCGGTGGAGAAAGAAGAAGTAGAAAAGGTGCTCATGTGCAGGGACTATGCCCAGGGACACACAACCTACGACTGTCCCAAGTGTGGCCGCATCACTATCGTACCCTTCACGTGTAAGAGCCGCCTATCCTCGGCCTGTGGGAAGAAACACACCGACAGATGGGCAGACAAGGTCAGCGCCGAGCTTCTGGAGGTAGCCCATCGGCACATGGTCTTCACCACACCAGACAAGCTCTGGCCCCACCTGGAACAACACCGATGGCTACTCAAGGACGTCATGGACACGGTCAAAACAGCGCTGGAGGAGGTGGTAAACCACAGGTGGAAAGCCCTCCAGATAGTCCCAGGGATAATCAAGTCCTCCACACCTATGGCAGGGAATTCAAGTTCAACCCCCACATCCAGGCCATAGTGACGGACGGGGACTCAGAGAAAGGGACTAGTACGGCGGGGAGAGGCGGATGGATGTCAACTTCTTTCCCTACGAGAAGCTGAGAAAGGTGTGGCAGCACCAGCTGGTCACAGGGATCAGGGAGAAACTCCCCCACGACAAGGAGCTGCACAGCCTCCTGGACCAGCTCTACAGGGAGAAGGAGAACGGATTCTACGTCTACGCCAAGAGAAGGATCGAAGGCAAGGAGAAGGAGTTCATCTGCAGATACGTCGCAAGGTACGTCCGCCACCCAGCCATAGCTGAAACCCGAATAAACAGCTACAACCCGCACACCAGGATGGTCGAGTTCTGGTACAGACACGACGACGACACGGAAACAGTGAGCATGCACGTCTACGAGCTCATAGGCAAGCTCATAGGACACATACCACCTAGACAGTTCAAGACGATAAGGTACTACGGCCTGTACGCCAGGAACAAGAAGAGAAAGATCCAAGATGTGCTGATTGTAGCTCACATTCTCATGAATGTTTCGCTACGAGTAGCGCCACGAGCGACGGGCGAG
>Ga0209102_1000543_pt1 | contig 24664 bp, 14 predicted proteins | sample ConPoolayeHmetaG_FD_185483 | JGI IMG/M metagenome (GOLD analysis project Ga0209102, IMG submission 185483) | Hot spring microbial mat communities from California, USA to study Microbial Dark Matter (Phase II) - Cone Pool mat layer H metaG... ...
CTCTTCCCGATGCGGCTGCCAGGCCCGCCCCCCATACAGTCCAGCGCCTGGCAGCGCCGGATACCGCCGCCAGACCCGCTCCGGAAATGGCAAGCCGGCGGGAACCGCAGGCCACCGCTGCGACGCCGGCACCCGAAATCCCCAGGCTACGGACGCTCCCGGATACGGCCGCCGTGCCTGCCCCTATGACAGGCTCCCGCCTGAGCCTTCCTGAGACGCCGGCTAGACGCAAGTCTTGCGCCGGCTCCCACTCTATGCCGGCCGCGTATTGATCCGCCTCGGCCATTTCGCCGATCGCCCGGTCGAACTCGGCGAAGCCCGCATCTTCTTTCCTGGTCTCGACTGCCGCCATCTCCTCTTCTGCCAGGATCTCACGCAGCATGTCGCCGAATGTGTCGTCATCGACCGCAGCCGTGTCGATGGCCTTCTGCAGCGCACTGATCTTGAGCCGCCGTACCAGATCCTTTAGGCCTTTGCGGTCCCGGCTGCGTTCCAACGACTCCAGCTTGGCCCGCAGGGCGACAGCTGCGCTCCTGGCAAGGGCGAGCCGGCGCAGGTCGGCCGTCAGGTAGCCGCGATCGATCTCGAGCTGTCGCAGCTTGCGGAAGATGTCCAGCACCAATTCCTGCTTGCCCGCCTGCTTGGCCGCGACGGCTTCCCGTATCCATTGCTCCTTGGTTTGAACCAGCACCTGCAGCCGGCGCTGCTTTTGCCTCTGTGTGCGCTCTATATCCTTCAATTGCAAGCGTAGGTCCCTGGAGCTGGGGGTCTTGTCAAACAGCTTCATGATCGCACTCCTTCGCTGGAGTTGAAGACCCGGCTTGCGGCGCTGCTGGTTCTTCTCTGATGGGTTTGCCGGCCGCTCGTATCCTTGTAGCCATTAGCGGCGCCCGGCGTCAACAGGTTTTTTCTCTAAGGTGTATCCCATTGTCCAGACAATAAATCAGGTTTCTTAGGTGGTCTCGCTGCCAGATTTCTTGTCTTGACCTCAGTAACAGGAAAGCCGGTATGGCCTGGGGGAAATGTGGAAAAGTCTGGCCGCTTTCTGCGAGAGTTTTCCTTGTCTCTGCGGGAATCCGCGCTGTCTGCGGATTTTCCCAGGGAAGACATTTTCCACAGGTCATGGACACTGTTTCCGAAAATCCATCCGTTCAATCCGCGCAGTGTCGCGGCGGCCGCGCAGCTCGGCGCCGGCGCCATGACCGCGCGCGGATCATCTTACCGCGTAAGTCCGATCCGGATGCCGCCTGAAAGCACGGTCAGCCGATGCATCCAGGGGCATGAAGCCTCGAAGCACCTGTTATTTCGACCGCTGCGCGACCGGACCGGCGCTCCATAGCGATAGGTATGTCTCGGTAAGGGAGCGAGACTATCTGGCGGGAGCGCTATCGAGCCGTTGCAGAGCCTCTCCTGCCCGGATTGCGCATTTCGGCCTTCCCTGGCAGCTCCAATCGCGGCATCAATCGGCGGCCTTCATCGGCCGGCGGGAGAATTCCGCTGGATTTCCGCGGCAATCGGCGCTATTTTCTCCAAGAACTGTAAAAAGCAACTGCCTATCAATTGCCAATCCGTTTATCAATAAGAGCAATTGCCTGTTAGTCGGAGCGTAACATGAAAGAGGTCTTTGCGCGGGTTGCGGCATCTGTAACCTTTATTGGCGTGATTTCTGCCCCCGGCGGCTCTCAGGAAAGGCCCGACTTGCATGCATTCTTCGCCCAGAACATCGGGCTGAGTCAGGACCAGATCCGGGACATTCGCAATGGCCGGCCTGTCGCCAAGGACCTGCCCTCGCGCATTCCGGACGAGATATTCGTCTTCGGTGCGGTCTATATCCATGCCGACCCGGAGAAGTATATCCAGTTCGCGAGTGACATCGAGCGCCTGCGTAAGCTCCCCGAATTCCTGGCCATCGGAACATTCAGCAACCCGCCTCAGTTGTCCGACCTGAAGGACTTCACTCTTGATGGCGACGATGTGGAAGCACTGCGGAAGTGCAAACCCGGCGACTGCGGCGTTCAGCTGCCCGCCCGAGCTATGGAGAGGGTTCGGAAGGCCGTCAATTGGTCCGCCCCCGATCGGGACCGGCAGGTCAATCGGCTCCTGCAGAACGCGGCAATTCAGCTCATAGTCGCCTATCAGCAGAAAGGCAATCAGGTGCTCGGCGAGTACAACGACAAAGAGCATCCGACCGTGGTGGCGGAGCAGTTCAAGTATATGCTCAGCTATGCCAAGGTTCTTCCCAAATACTTGCCAAGCCTCGCCAGCTACCTGATCCACTATCCCGGTGAAAAGCCGGCTAACTGTACGGACACCTTCCAGTGGGCAAAGGTGAGATTTGGTTTGAAGCCGACGCTGCGTATCACGCATATCGTGACCATGCGCGGGAGCGGTCCGGATGAGCCTGTCGCTGCGATTGCCGAGAAACAGCTCTACTCGAGTCACTATTTCGAGACTGCTCTGGACCTTACGTTCTGTTTCCGCGAAGGCCAGGCCCCAGGGGAACCGGGGTTCTTCCTCATCAAGGCCATGGGATCCGAACAGAAGGGCCTGACGGGTTTCAAAGGTTCGATCGTTCGAAGGGTCGCTGTGGACCGGTCGGTCTCCGCGCTCGAGAAATCGCTGGCGGTGATCAAGACCGCCCTGGAGAGTGAAAGGTAACTCCCGCTCGGCGAGAGGCTCTGGGTCCCCGACCGGGATCCCGAGCTTCTCCATTGGTCAGCGAGCAGACCTGCCTTCCGCCGTCGGCGAACGGGGAACTCCTGGAATGCGTGCCGCCGGCCGAGCCGGGTCGAGATTTCCGGCCACAGGCGCATGACCTCCTGCGGAGCGGTGAATTTTCGCACGCCGGTGTCCCGCGCTGCGCGCGATATTCCGGCAGGCAAGCACGGACGCAGGCAACGTCGGTGCCCTCGACGCACTCCTCGCCCGGGGATCGCGGGGCTCGGTCGTCAGCGCCGTTCCATCCAGTATTTCTTGAAATGCGAGGCCTGCTTCCTGTACATCCTCGGCAATGTGAACTGCAGATAATTCCGCAGGCTCGAGCGCTCGTCGATGCCGGGGCTGAAAAACTGGAGCATCGTCAGCGGAGGCGTGACGAGCTTCAGGTCCGATTCCCTGGCACAACCGTCGACCTTGGGGCAGAATTTCAGCTCGCGCGACGCCTGCAGCATCGCCTCGGCTGCCGCCATCTCATAGTCCCAGACTGCGTCGGCGCACCGGCGCGTGTCGTTCTCGGGCTGATCGAGGCATGCGAGAATCCTTTCCAGATTGCCTTTGCCGACCAGGAAATTCAGGTGGGACATTTGACCGGCCATCCAGATCAGCCTCTGCAGCAATTCGGCGCTGGCGCGGGGGTTTTCCACCGTGCCGGCGGTGCGCAAAGCGGCGACAATGTCCGTTTCCATCCGGCCCTGGAGCACCCCCTGGACATGGCGCGCCCGGTAGAACTTCCGGCCGAAGAGCACGACGATCCTCGGTTCGCCGGAGGCTGCCACCCTGGCCGGATGGATGTGAAAGACGTCCTCCTCGGAAAACATGACCAGAATCTGCGGGCGCGAGATGATCATTGCAGGCTCCCGACCGCCTTGCGCCAGGAGCTGCTCGCGCCAGCGCATGACTTCCTCTTCGGCGAGCCAGATTCTTCTGCCCGCAGGATATCCGTAAGCCACATTGACGCTCAGGACCCCCCACAGCGGCTCGGCCGTGGGCGCCCAGCCGGTGGTCTTCCTGGAATACTCCGCAAGGAGCAGAGCCAGGGCCTCCCTGTCCCGCAGACGTTCCGGCGAATCCAGGTCCGCCTTCTGAACATCCCCGGCAACCCGGACTTCTTGTTGAAAGGCGCGGGTCCCGTTCGGCGAACCGTCTGCGTTTCGACGAGCTACAGCCGGCCGGGTTGCAGAAAGCCCGAAGACCAGGAGCAGGAATAAGCCGGTGCAAATGGATGTTTTATCGCTAATACCCATAGTGCGCTCCCCGATCGAAGCCCGTTCGAGCTCGGCCTGCAGCCCGCCCGGAGCGTCGCCGATGGCGAGCAAAGAACCTCCGAGATTGTTTGCCGGCATGTTATACCGGAATCGTCCTGCAAGGCAATCGGCGCGCCGCCCGATCCGGGAATTGCCGGACGTTTGTGCGCGCCCGTCCCGTTGCGGCGGCGTTTCAGCCGAGGACCTGCTGCAGAAGCGCGGCGGCCTCGAGCACCTGATCGGTCGCGCACGAGAATGAAAGGCGTATGTGCCTCGAGCCCGCCGGGCCGAAAGCATCCCCCGGAATGCTCCCTATGGCCGCATGGTCGATCAGGAAATGGGTCATGGCCCAGGCGTCTTTGTGGCCCGCGCGATCCGACCAGGCTTCGTCGATCCGGGCCCAGAGATAGAAGGCTCCTTGCGGACGGATCGGATGGAGGGCCCGGACTTTCCCGACGCCCTCCCAGAGTGCATCCCGGCGGTGCTGGTATTCGGCAGCCATGGCCAGCGTCGCATCCTGCGGGCCGGTCAGGGCCGCCAGCGCACCGTACTGCGTGGCGGAATTGACACCGTTGATCGTGCAGCGCAGGAGCTTGACCATGCGTTCGACCAGGCCCCGGTCGTTGCACGCCAGGTACCCGATACGCAGCCCGCTCATGGCGTAGCTCTTGGACATGGAAAACACGCTGATCACGCGCTCGTAGCCCAGCGATCCGGGGCTGACGTGCCGGCGGCCGTCGAACAGGATGTGCTCGTAAGCCTCGTCGCTGACCACCCAGAGGTTGTGGCGCTCGGCGACCGCGAGCATGCGCGTGAGCGTGTCGCGGTCGGCGACGAATCCCGTCGGATTGTGGGGCGAATTGATGACGACGGCGCGCGTGCGGGGGGTGACGGCTGCCTCCAGGGCTTCCGCGACGTAGCCCGCGCCGCCGCGCGTGTCGATGGGGTAGCGCGCGACGATGCCGCCGGCGAGCGTGACGTTGTCGGCGGTTTCGGTCCATGTCGGGTCCGGCATCAGGACCTCGTCGCCCGGCATGATCATGGCCGTGAAGGCTATGTTGAGCGCGTTCATGGCCCCGTTGGTGATCAGGACGCAGTCGGGGTCGGCGACCGGGATGCCGTTGGTTTCCCGCATCTTGTGCATGGCGGCCTCGCGCAAAGCCCGGATGCCGGCGCCCGTCGTGTAATGCGTGTGCCCCTGATCGAGCGCACGCTTGATCGCCTCCGCGACGTGCCTTGGAATATCGAACGAGGGGTCGCCCGACTCGAGCCGGTACACCTTGCGGCCGCGGGCCTGCTGTTCGAGCAGCCGGTCGCGCACCAGCGGTATCCCGCTGCGGGGAATGCGGTCGAGAATGTGAATCGGAGGATCGGCAGGCATGCTCGGCACCTTTCTGAATGATCCGGCGCCGTCGCGGCGGCGCCGGTTTCGCTTAGCTTTTCCGGCGCCAGCAGGATCGCAGGTTTTTCGCCGGGAAGCAAGTCGGCGCAGAGCAGGTGCCGGCTTGCGCATGCCGGTACCCGGGCGTGAAGATCGGTTGCATTTCGGCTTGCCTCGCGGCCGTCTCGGGGATACAAATAGGCGCCTTCCGTTGCACGGAAACCCGGTCGAGTCGCAAGCGCTCAGTCATGGAAGGAGGCATTCGGATGATTCGGGAAATCACGGCTCAGGAACTGGACGCTCAGGCATACATCGAGGCGCAAGTGCAGGACATTCGCGCCGTCGTCGGGGACGGGATCGCCGTCAACGCCCTTTCGGGAGGAGTCGACTCCTCGACGGTGACGATGCTCGGCCACCGCGCCCTCGGCGATCGCCTGCGCACGGTTTTCATCGACAACGCGCTGATGCGCCAGGGAGAGCCCGAGCATGTGGTCGAACTTTTTCGCGGCCTCGGTGTGCGCGTGGAGCTCGTCGACGCCCGCGCGGCATTCCTCGACGCCCTCAGGGGAATCACCGATCCCGAGGAGAAGCGCGAGGCGATCACGCAGACCTTCTACCGCGATGTTTTCGGGCGCATCGTCCGGGAAAGCGGAGCCAGGTTTCTTCTGCAGGGGACGATCCTGACCGATGTCGACGAGACCGTCGCCGGCATCAAGCGCCAGCACAACGTATTCGAGCAGATGGGCATCGATCCGCAGGAGGCCTTCGGCTACCGCATCATCGAGCCGCTGCTTCCGCTGCGCAAGGACGGGGTGCGCAAGCTCGCCCGGGCCCTGGGGCTGCCGGCGGAGATCCTGGAGCGCATCCCCTTCCCCGGACCGGCGCTGGCGGCGCGCGTGATCGGCGAGGCCACCGCCGAGCGCATCGAGATCGTGCGCAGGGCCACCGCCATCGTGGAACGCCGCCTGCGCGGCACGGGAGCGTTTCAATACATGGCCATCCTGCACGACGATCGAGTGACCGGCATGCGCGACGGGCGGCGCGAGTTCGGCCGGCAGATCGAGGTGCGCTGCTGGGACAGCCTCGACGCCCGAACGGCCGTGCCCACGCGGCTTCCGTTCGATCTGCTGCTCGATCTGGCCGGGGAGATAGTACGCGAGGTGCCGGGCGTGGTGAGCGTCACTTACAATATCGCCCCCAAGCCCCCGTCGACCATGGAGGCCGTCTGACCGGCGACGCCGGCGCGCGCGGCTTCGGGCGGCGTCTCAATGAATGAAGAGCTGTCCCTGGAGCACGACCTGCCAGGCGTCGGACGGAGATCCGCCGCGCAGGCGTCCCGCGCCCAGCTTGATGTTCAGGCGATGGCCCGAAGCCCAGTAATCCAGCCCGGCGAGCCGGCCTCCTCATCGAGCCTCGCTTCCGCTGGGCGGCTTTGGGCGCGGTCTTCAGCGCCATAGGATTTACCGTGGAGCCCGGCTTGGGCGGAGCTCCCCTCGTGCCCGGGTCGGCGCGCGAGGTTCCTCCATGGATACTCGCCGGTCCGGTCATCGGGCGCATCGAAGCGTTTCTGCGCCATCGGCGTCGCGCGTTTGTCGAGCGCTCGGAAGTCAGGACCAGTCCCCGCGGACAGGTGGAGTGGAACCGCTGGATTGTGCGGCAGGTCCCGAGAGGATGGTGGGCCGCCTTCCCATGCAGGTTCTCCGAACCGGAAAGCGATCCTGAAATGGATGCCGCTGTCCGATGGACCCTGTTGCGCCTCCAGGAGGATCTTTCAACCATGGCCTGGTCACCCCCGGCAAGGTATCTGCTTCAGCGCGCAGCGGAACTTCAAGCCCGGGTGGGGCCCGGCTGCCTGTGCGAATTCCGTGAACTGCTGGCCGCCTGAGGCCGGCCCGTCCGCGCGGGGACGCCGGCAGGATCTCCGCAATCAGAGCGGACGGTCTACCTCGCCTTTTTCAGGAACGGCACCCCCTTGACCATCCACTCCGGCGCGGGCTTGTCCTTGAGATAGTGATCGAAGAACTGCTGCATGCGCACCAGGAAGTCCTTCTGGTTTTCCAGGTTGCGCAGGCCGTGCGCCTCGCCCGGGTACGACAGCAGGATCACGTTCTTTCCATTGAAGCGGAGCGCGTTGTAGAACTCGATCGCCTGCAGCCACTCGACCGAACCGTCATCCGTCCCGTGCAGAAGCAGCAGGGGCGTGTTCATGGTGCGGGCGTGGAACACGGCCGACTGGTCGATGTACAGCTGCAGGTCGTCGAAGGGGTTGGTGCCGAAACGGCCCTGACCGTAGATGTCGTAGCGGTGCTGGTTGGTGCCGCTTGATTTCCAGAGCTGGTTGAAGTCGCTGATCAGGTTCGTGGCCGCCGCGCCGGCGACGATGGCGGCGAACATCTTCGACTGGGTGGCGATAAATGCCGCCCCCTGCCCGCTGTAGCTGTGACCGTGCAGGCCGATTCTCTTCGGATCGGCGTAGCCCATTTCGATGACCTTGCGCACTGCGGCTTCGACGCAATCGAGCATGTCCAGGTGCGATGTGCGCGTGTTGTAATGGATGTCGGGCTGCATCACCAGGTAGCCTTCGCTCACGAAGCCGGCGAACTGCGGGCGCGACGCGTAGCCCGGAGCCTGGTAGCGGTGGAGGTTCTGGGAATTCTTCTCGTAGAAATTGACCAGCATGGGCAGCTTCTGCCCCGGCTGGTAATCGTCCGGGATGGCGAGCGTGCCCTGGAGGCGCACGCCGTTCTTGTTCTTGAACTCGAACAGGATGCGGCGGCCCCACTTGTACTCCGACTGCCAGGGGTTGGCCTCGGTGATGCGCCTGGGGCTCGAAAAGGTCATGTCGCTTGCGTAGTAGTCCGGAAAGTCGGCGAACGTTTCCATGGTGAACAGGATGCGGTCGGCATCCTTGGCCTTGATCAATCCGCCGAACGCCTTGTCCTCGTAGATCAGTTTTTTCAGCTCCTTGCCCTTGAGTTCGTAGAAGCCCGCCTTCTTGGTCCATTGCCCGAAAGCCGTCAGCAGCAGGGGCTGCGAGAGGTCGATGGTGCGTTCGCGCTCGCGCCGCCCCGCTCCGGCGAACTGCCGGGTCGGTGCGGCCGCCTCCCCTTCGCCCTCCAAGGGCTGGTAGCGGAAGCGTATTTCCTCGCGCGTGCCGGCGCCGCCGGTCAGGTTGACCGCGGCCGAACCGTCGTAGGGCTGGAAGTAAAGATCGTATTTGTGGTTCAGGATCACGCCGCGGCCGTCCTTGGAAAATCCTGCCAGACCATACGACGGCTTGGTTCCGGGGCGATCGTAATCCTGGTCGACGAAACTGACGCCTGCGCGCTGCGTGAGGTTCGCACTGCGGCCGGTTTCAAGGGCGTAGTCCCAGACGTGGCCGTCCTTCCAGTAGAGGAAGTGCCTGGAGTCGGGCGACAGGCCGAACGTCTGCCCCTGGGCGCGGAGCATGAGCGTGCGCTCGCCCGTGCTCGTGTCGACCCGGTAGTAGTCGGCCAGGGGTTCCTTCCAGTCGGAGATGTAGGCGCGCTCGTCGCGCCCCACGCCCCAGACGCCGTTGCGCGTGATCTGGATGGTGCGCATGCTGTCGTCGGTCAGCCGGACGAACTTGCGCGCGCCGAGGAGGCAGACCGCGCGGAAGGTGAAATTCCGCTCCTCGTTGGCGCGGATCATCTGCACCGACTGGAGGCGCTCGTCCTTCCAGTGCCAGATGTCCACGTTGGCGACCGGCGGGGCGTCGTCTCTCCTTCTCTCGGGCTCCTTTTCCTGCTCCTTGATCCCGAAGAAGACCTTGTTGCGGTCCTCGCTCCAGGAGAGCGCCGCCTTCTCGCTGATGACCATGTCCTTGGGGAAGTCGGCGGAATCGGCCGGCTTGAACTCGAAGCGCTCGGCTTTGTCGCCCTCCGTGAAACGGAAGGCCAGGAGACTGTTGTCGCGCTCGACCAGGCCCGTCTTCTTGACGCCCTTGAGCACGGCGAGCGCCTTGCCCTCCTCGTCCCAGGCGAGCCTTGCGTACAGCGCCCTGTCGCTGTCCAGGGTGCGCCGCGTCCCGCCGGCGAGATCGAGCAGGGCGACACCGTTGCCGTTCATGTCGGCGGCATCGGTGGTGAATGCCAGGAGCGTCCCGGATTTGTCGAGGGAATACTCGCCCGTGCTGCCGTACAGTTCGTCGATCCCCTGATCGAGCCGCCGGACGATCATGTCGGTCCCGTTGTGGGCGGCTTCCCTGTCGAGCTTGTTGCGCTTGACGATCAGGGCGCGCGAGCCTTCGGAAAAGGCGAAGGAAGCGACATTGTCCCACGACGTCTTGCTGCCGCTCGCGAGATCGAGCAGCTCCAGGCGGCGCGTGGTCGCCGGTTCCTGGGCGGCTGCGGCCGCTGCCGGCTGAGCTGCGGAGCTCTGGGCGGGAGCGGCGCCGCGGCCTCCCCGGCCTCCCGGGCGTTCGGGGGCTTTGACGTACACGTAATAGGCGATCCAGCGGGAGTCGTCGGAGAACTGGGGCCCTCCGACCGGCGCACCTGCGCCGCCGCCGCGCCCGCCGCCCGGCTCGGTGCCGATGGAAATCGAGTAGATCTTGTCGCCGTCGAGCTGTTTCACCTCGAGCGTCGATTCTCCGTCGCGCACCCTGTAGATATAGCATGCCCACTTTCCGTCTTCGGACAATGCGGCCGAGGCGATCGAGCGCCAGCGGCCGTAGTCCTGGATCGTCAGGACCTTTTTGGCCCCGGCCTGCGACTGCGCCCGGATGCTTGCGACCGGTACGAGGAGAAGCGAAGTTGCGGCGATTACAATCACGGCACACGAACAGCGGAATCTCTTCACGGATGCCTCCCTGATATGGCGGGCGAAAGATCTTAAACGTGCCGGGATCGGGCGGATGGCCCTTGGCCCGCCATCCGCCCCGGACCCGGCTTCTCACCGCGGCCACTCTATTCCAACAGGCCCCCGGAGATCAAAACAGAATCTTGAGCGCGACCTGGATGATGCGCTGCCCGCTGGTCGGCGGGCTGATGATCCCGAAGCTTCCCGAGGTGATCGTGGACGTGGGCGAGCCGAAGTTGGTGTGGTTGAAGGCGTTGAAAAACTCGAAGCGCGATTGCAGCTCGCCCTGCTCGCCCGGTATGAAACGCAGGCGAAACGACTTGAACACGCTGCCGTCCAGCACCCATTGCGTGGGGGAACGGAAATAGCGTTGAGCAGTCTGTCCGGCGCTTCCTGCCTGCGGATCCGTGAACAGCTTGATTTCCTCGGCCGTCAGCGCTCGGAGGTTGTCGCCGTCCCGGATGACCTTGGCGGTCATGGTCGGCTTGCAGCCGTTGCAATCGGCGGTGCTGGCATCGTCGACCGTCAGTTTGTTGCGGCCGCTGCTGATGGTGAACGGCGAGCCGGTCGAATAGGCGAAGATGCCGTTCACCTGCCAGCCGCCGAACAGGCCGTTCACAAGAGCACTGCCTGAATTCAGCCATCGGCGTCCCTTGCCCACCGGGATTTCCCAGATGAAATTGCCGTTGATCACGTGCCTGGCGTCGATGCCGGCGTATGTTTTGTCCAGCCGGCGGTTGGCGTTATCGCGGTAGGCGTCCCGCTGCGACTGGCCCCCTTCGTAATCCGTCAGTGTCTTGGACAGGGTGTAGTTGAGGTCGAACTGCAGGCCGGAATGGAATCGCCGGCTGATCTCGAGCTTCATCCCATGATAGGTGGAATAAGAGTTGTTGCCCAGGAGGTAGGAATTCTGGAACTGGGGGTTGGGGCGGAAGAAATTTGCCGGGAGGCCGGCCTTGGTCAAGTAGTCGGAGCTCACCCGCAAGCGATCGATATAATCCGCGATCGTCGCCACGTTGCCGTAGGTGATGTCGGCGCGGATCGAGTTACGGTCGGCCGTCGACATCACGTTATACAGCTGGCCGAAGGTTCCGGTGGGCTCGCCCTTCATGGGATCCCCACCGGCCGCCAGGTTGCGCTGGGCCGCGAGGAAACCCTCGAGGAAACCGTTCTTGCGGATCTCGATCTGGTTCAGGTTGATGGAACGCGGCAGCCCGGTGGCCTTGTTGCCCACGTACGAAACCGCCACCACGGTTCTCTTCATGAGCTCTCTTTGAATGCGCAGCGACCAGCTGCCGGTATAGGGTGTGTACCAGCTCTCGTCGAAGGCGGTGACCATCCCGTTGCGGTCGAACGGCTTGGGTCCAAAAGGAACGCCCGGGGTGAAGTATCCGGTGGCGCTGTTGAACATCTTGGGGAGGTCGCTCAGGCGCGTGCCCGACGGTGCGTTGAGCTGGAGAAGCGAAGCCATCCCGAACTGCGGCAGTTCGATGTCCGAAGTCGTGGCGAACCAGAAACGGTCGTAGCTGATGCGGTAGTTTGCGGAGATGCTCCACCTCGCATCTCCGAAGGGATCCCAATTGAAACCCACGTTGGGTCCCAGGTTGTTCCAGTCCGTGGAATAGTTCCTCTTGCCGCCGTCGCGCGCGAGGCCGATCCGCGTTTCTCCCCCCGGTCCGGAAACGCCCCACAGCCCGGTAGTGCCGTTGACCGGATAGCTGAACACGCCTGCGGCCTCGTAGTGTGCCGGCATGACCTCGTAGCGCAGGCCCAGATTGAGCGTGAGGTTGGGCCGCACTTTCCATGTGTCCTGGAAGAAGAAGCTGTACTCGCGGGCGCGCCAGCGCCGATATCGTTGTTCGAAGGGCGTGTAAACCCCTTCGGCGGTATTGGCATAGTAGGCCTGCTGGATCATGCCCAGGCTGCCCGTCAGATCGTTGACAAGCTGCTGGGCGCGGCTGCGGTCGGCGCTCGCCAGTCCCGGCAGCGCCGGGACGTTCGCCGGATTGGAAGAGTTGCGCGTATCGATGACCGGTATCCATGTGTCTCCGCCGTACTGCTCGTTGCTCCGGTTGATGCGGAAGTCGATGCCCGCCTTCAGGCTGTGATTGCCCCGGATCCACGTGGCGTTGTCGGCGAACGTGATCGACGGCGAAGGGAATTTCTGCGGCATGAAAATGTTGTTCGGGTGCCCGCGGCCCGGGCCGCCCAGCCCGACGAAAACCACGACCCCTTCTTTCTTGTAGCGGTTGGGATCCGGGTTGTCGATGTTGGCGCCGCGGCTTACGCCGCCCACGCGAAACTCGTTCAGGAAGTGGGGAGTGAATGTCGAATCGATGGAAACGATGCCCGTGGGGTAAGGCTCCGATGTGACCGAGGAACGGTACCCGCTGAGCAGCTTCGAGGCGTTGCTGGTGAACCTGCGGAAGGCATAGGTGGCGGCGATCCGGTGCTTGGAGCTCAGCACGTAATCGGCCTTCAGAACGTACTGATTCTGAGTGTAAGGGTTGGTGGACAGGAATCTATACCCGGCAGTGTTGAACCCGTCGCCCGTGTCGTAATTGTTGGGTGCCGGGAAGCTTCCCGCGAGCTTGTCCCACAGGCCCGATGGATCCTTGCCCAACCGGCTGGAATCGACGGTGAGCAGGTTGATCGTTGCGATGTCCGACTCGGGTACCTTGGGAGCGCCGGTCTTGCTGTCGACCAGAGTGATGGAATTCGCGCCCTTGGTATAGTAGCGGAATATGCCGTTCTTGAGCGTCGGCGTGTACACGAGATAGTTCACCGTGCTGTCGGTCTTCTGCCGGATCCCCTCGTAGGTGAAGTGAAAGAAAGCCTTATCCTTGACGATGGGTCCTCCCAGGGAGGCGCCGAACTGATTGCGGATGAAGGTGGGCCTGGGCAAGCCTTGGCGGTTGTTGGCAAAGCTGCTGGCGTTCAGAACCTTGTTGCGGTGGAATTCGAAGACGCTGCCGTGGAATTCGTTGGTTCCCGAACGGTAGATCATCTGTACCTGCGCCCCGGCGCCGCGGCCGTACTCGGCGGAGGCGCTCGACGTGACGACGCGATATTCGCCCACCGCCTCGATGGGCACGGGCGCGGCGGCACTGGCTGCTCCCGACCCCAGCATGGGATCCTGGGCTCCCACGCCCTCGATGGTGACATTGCTCGCCAGGGCGCGCGTGCCGTCCGTCCTGCCGCCGCCGGTGAAACGGTTGGCGCCCGGCTGCAGGTAGAAAAGGGCCATCGGGTCGCGGCCCACCAGCGGCAGGTCCTCGATCTGCCTGGTGTTGACAACCTTGCCGACCGCTGTCGACACCGTGTCGACGGCGGCAATCTCCGCAGACACCGTGACCGTCTCGGAAATCTCGCCGGTCTCGAGCTTGATGTTCAGCGTCGCCGTGTCTCCCACCTCGAGGCGTATGCCCTGGTTGACGGAGCGCTTGAAGCCCGCAAGCTCTGCGGTGACCGTGTACGTTCCCGGCGGCAGTTTGGCGAAAACGTAAAAGCCGATCTCGTTGGTGGCCGTTTCAAATGAAAGGTTGGTTCCGGTTTGCGTTGCCACGACGGCCACGCCGGGAACCACAGCTTCGGTCTGGTCCTTGACGACTCCCTCCAGGCGTGCGGTCGTCACCTGGGCCGCAGCGCTCCGGCAGAGGAGGGAGGAGCCCATTGGCAGAGATATAAGGGCAAAAAGAACAGCCGCGCATGCGGTGGTTGCCGTAGAGCACATTCTCTTCATGTTCGCTCCTCCTTTGAGCAATCGGATACACCGACTCCGCCGTCATCCGGGCCGCGCTACGGATTCTGCTTGAACCTCTCGAAACCCCGAGACGAACGGGAGAGTAGCGGCTTGCCTTCGGCTTTGGAAGCCGGCGGTTCGGCGCATCGCCCTTATAGCGATCCTCGCCTTTCGAGTCAACTGGAATTGATTCCGCCGGGCATACCGCTGTAGGCTGCCTGGTGGATTGCACCGGGAGTGTGAGGTATGGCGAGGCCCGATTTCGGGGATCTGGACCGCCGGCACGTGCTCTCGAGACAGGCCTACGGTCTGCCGCTGCAGCCTCCGAGAACGGCGGGCGGGGTGCGCTGCCCGCTGTGCGTGCACGAATGCCGCATCGGAGAGGGCGAACGAGGCTACTGCGGGCTGCGTACGAACCGGGGCGGCCGGCTGGTCCACATCGGGGGGACGGCCGAGCGCGGGATCCTCCACTGGTACCGCGATCCCCTCCCGACGAATTGCGTGGCCGACTGGGTGTGCGCGGGCAGCCGCCGGGCCGGCTTCCACAATCTCGCCGTCTTCTACGCGAGCTGCACCCTGAATTGCCTTTTCTGCCAGAACTGGCACTTCCGCGAGATCGCGCCCGCAGAGTGCCGGCCGATGTCCGCTGCGGAGCTTGCCGGCGCGGCCGATCGCCGCACTTATTGTGTCTGCTTTTTCGGAGGCGATCCGGCGTCGCAGATGCCCCATGCGCTGGCCGCCGCGCGCCTCCTGGCGAAGAAGGGCGTCGCCGTGTGTTGGGAGACGGCGGGAACGTCGAATCCGAAGCTCGTCGAGCGCGCGCTCGAGCTTTCGCTCGAAACCGGCGGTTGCATCAAGTTCGACCTGAAGGCGTACGACAGCGACCTGCACCGGGCGCTGACGGGCGCGACCAACGAGCGGACCCTGCACAACTTCGCTCGGGCCGGGGCGCGCTTTGCCGAAAGGCCCGATCCGCCGCTCGTGGTGGCGAGCACCCTGCTCGTGCCCGGCTGCGTGACTCCCGACGAGGTGGGCCGGATCGCCGGGTTCATTGCCGCCGTCGATCCGCGCATTCCTTATTCGCTGCTCGGATTCGCGCCGCACTTCTGCATGCAGGAGTTGCCGCGCACTTCGGCACGGCATGCGCGTGAGGCCGAACAGGCCGCGCGGGCTGCGGGACTCGTGAACGTGCACATCGGCAATCGCCAGCTTCTTTCGGACGATTACTGACGGCGACGTCGATACCGCGGATCCGGCTTTCATTCCTGGCCGGCGGAGCGGCGCGCCAGGACCCGCGCGAGCGATCTGCGCGCCAGGCCGAAGAACTTCCAGATCAGGAACGCCGACAGGGACACGAGAACGAGCGCGATCGCCAGGGTCAGAAGCGGATGCGTGGCCGCGAGATACGTCAACGACAGGGCGACGGCATCCTCGCCCAGGCTTGCGATGGAATTGCTCACCGGTTCGGGGCTCGCGTTGACCGCCACGCGCGCCGAGGCCTTGGCGCCGTGGGAGGTCAGCGAAATCCCGCCCGCCAGCAGGGCGGCGGCCACAGGCCATGGCTCCGGAACCGGGCCGACGGCCGCAAAGGCCAGCACCGCGGCTGCCGGAGGCCGGATGAAGGTGTGGATCACGTCCCACAGGCTGTCGACATATGGGATCTTGTCGGCGACGAACTCGACGGCATAGAGGATACAGGCGATGGCGAGCACCAGCGGGTGCGCCAGGACTTCGAGCGAAGGCGGGAGCTGGATGACGTGGTAGCGATGCAGCAATCCCAGGGCCGCGACGGTGGCATAAACATTCAGCCCCGCCGCAACCGATGTTCCCAGAACGAAGCCCAGGCTCTGCAATGCGCTCATCGTACGTCGCCTCCCTGAAACTGCTTTACGTTGCGCCGCGGCCGAAAGTTCCGCGCGGGAAGTCGGGGGCGTTCACCGATTCGCCCGATTGCCCTTCCCGATGAAAATGCCGCCTGCGTCCGCCTGAACATGGGCGATCCTGCTTCGCGAAACAATCGCCCTTCCTCACGCCGATCGGCAGCGGCGCGGCTTTCCGGGATCGTTCTCCGACCTCGGCCGCGGCGCACGATGGGCAGGATGTTCATGGAAGGGATCGAGGCGGGTGTAGTAAACTCGCCTGCGTGCTGTTCCAGCGCTGGAAAAGGTGATAGCCGATACATTACGACCGGGACTCAGGCGGGCTTCTTTCTGGATGCAACGGAGGATGGGTCATGGCTTGTCGCAGTGTCTGGTTCTGCAAGAAGTGTGGGCGCGAGAATGCCTGGCAAAAAGCGATCTGCGACGGCTGCCGGAGCCGGTATTCCGGCGAGCCTCGCCGTTGGATCTGCTGCAGCTGCCGCACGGACAATCCCTGGGAAAAGACGCGTTGCGAGGCATGCCAGCACGCCCGGGAAGGAGCGCTGGCTTGATCCCGCCTCCTCTCGCGGTCAAGGCGTGCCCGGGCGGCCGCCCGACTTCCCGCTATCGCGAATAATCAGGCAATCGACGGCTCGCATCGGCCGCTTCCTGCGCCGCAAGGCTCAGCGGGCGGCAGCCTGGGCCGCCTGGAAGCGCGGGCCGTAGATTATGCGTCCGGGCCGCGCGCCCGTATGCTCGCCCTGATCGATCACCAGCTGCCCGTTGACGATGACGTAGGGGATGCCTTTGGGATACCGGTGCGGATCTTCGTAGGTGGCGGTGTCCTCGATCGTGTCCAGGTCGAACAGGACGATGTCGGCGTAGCACCCTTCCTTCAGCAGGCCGCGCCCCTCGATGTGAAGCTTCGCGGCCGGCAGCGAGGTCATGCGCCGCACGGCATTCTCCAGAGTCAGGGTCCCGGTTTCGCGAACGTACCTGGCGATGATGCGCGGAAAGGTGCCGTACGCGCGCGGATGGCCCTTGCCGCGCGCGGTTTCGATGCTGCCCGCCGCGGCATCCGAGCCCACGCTCACCCAGGGAAACTGCATGGCGGTGCGCACGTCATCCTCGCTCATCATGAAATAGAGGGCGGAGATGCGCGCTGTGGTCGAAGCCACGAGGTCGATCACGGCATCCTCGGGCGACTTTTTCAGTTGCCGCGCGATGTCGGCGATGCTCCTGCCCTCGAACTGCTTGTCGAGGCCTTCGGGCACGGCGGCGATCACGATGTTCTTCCAGCCGCCGCTGGCCTCGACGATATTCCACCATCCGGGCGAGCCCTTTTTCATTTCGCGCTTGATGCGCTCCCGGATCGCCGGGTCCTTGAGCCGCTTGTTTCTTTCGGCCGGGCCGCCTTCGGCCGCCCACGAAGGGATGCATGCTTCCAGCCCCGTACCCCCGGCCGTGTAGGGATACTGGTCGGCATTCACCTCGATTCCCTGCGCCCGCGCGGCCATGACGAGCTCGTGAATCCTGGGCATGGTCTTTTTCCAGGAGCGTTTGTATGCGACCTTGAGATGGAATATTTCCACCGGCAGGCCGGCCGCGCGCCCGATCTCGATCGCCTCGCGGATGCCGTCGAGAACGCCGGCCCCTTCGTCGCGCACATGGGTGGCGTAGATGCCGCCATAGGAGGCCGCCACCTTCGCCAGTTCGATCAGCTCGGCGGTCTTGGCATAGGAGCCGGGCGGGTAGATGAGCGCCGTGGTCATCCCCAGGGCTCCCCTGCGCATCCCGGCTTCGATGACCTCTTTCATGCGCTCGAGCTCCTCGGGATTCGGGTCGCGGTTGGCGGCGCCGAGGACGGCGACGCGCGCCTGGGCCGCGCTGACGAAAGTCCCGAAGTTCATGCTGATGCCCTGCCGGAGTATGGTCTCGAAGTACTTGTCCAGGGCGTCGGGCGGGCCGGGAGTTCCGCCCTCGCCCCCGATGCCCGTCGTCACCCCCTGGCGCACCTTGCTCTGCGCCGTGCCGTCGGCGCGCAATGCGCCGCCGGACTGGTCCATGATGTCGATGAAGCCTGGGCAGACGTAAAGGCCCGCGGCATCGATGACTCGGCGTGCTTCGGCCTCGAAGCGCCCGATGCGCGCGATGCGGTCGCCGCTGACCGCGATGTTCGCATAGACCCAGGGATTGCCCGCGCCGTCGAGCACGCGCCCTCCCCTGATGAGAAGATCGTATACCGGCTGCTGGGCGTAGGCCGCCGCCCACAGCACCAAGACAAAGAGTAACCGTCTCACGATGATCATGGGCGCCTGTCCCTTCGCAAGCTTTCAGCTTTGTGCCGTCAGCTTAACAGACAAACGCTCGTGAATGCGAGCGGAAGAAAGCTGCCGTATCACGGCGGAGAATGCCGCGATACGACAGCTTTCTTCCGGTGCGGGTTTCCGCGCGGCCGAACCTTCGATCGACTCCCTAATCGCGCGGACCCCGGCCGCGCGCTCCCGGCGGGGGCCGGTGCTGGGCCATCCAATCCAGTCTCGGCCGGTTGACGGTCTCGAGCGTGATGCGCTCGCCGAAATTCACGTAAACTTCGTTCTCGGGCGTCCAGGCCGGCCACTTCAGATCGGGGGTCGAAGGATCGCCGGTATTGGCGAACGCGATGAGCGCCGCCGTCATTTTCCTGGACAGCTCATGATCGCTGTCCGTCCAGTTGCGGGTGGGGCGGAACAGATTGTAGGCGTCGAAGGTCCCGAAGTAATAGGGGACCTCGCTCGTATGGTAGGCGCCGATCGTGGCCGGATCCTGGTCGGCGATTTTCACCCCCGGCACGTACGGGTGCTTGCGGGAGAAAACCGTGATGTAAGCCCGGGACTTGCCGTATTTCGCCTGCAGGGCGGCGCAGGTGCACGAGTTCAGCAGCCCGGCGGCTTCGTTGGCGGCCGTCTGGGCCATGGGCCTGACGTCGGCGTCGGCGGCGACGGGATAGAGTTCGAGGAATTCCTTGGCCGCAGCGCCGAAGATCTTGGCGGCCACCGCCCTGTATTCCTCCGCGGACTTGGCTCCTTTGAGATCGTTGGAGGCCTCGTCGTGGGTGAAGCTGGCGATGATGGGGACGTCGTTGAACTCTCCCGCCTCCAGGATCGCCGCCTTGGTCTTGGGCATGAAATAGCCGTCGATCACGGGGCCGGTGCGGATGCCCTGGCGCGAAGTGCCGACCTGGCTCTCCGACTGCAGCGCCAGGATGCGATCGGCCGGCACCTGCCGCATTTCGTCGAGGCTTTCGACGCCGAGCAGTTTCTGGATCTCCAGGCCGGTCTTTTCCGCTTCGGCGAGCGGCGTGTTCTCGCTCGTCCAGTTGCAGCCGCTCAGCATGACCGCGCCGCGAAACAGCCCTTTGGAAAGCGGGCTGAAGATGTGCTGCACGACGGAGCCCGCACCTGCAGACTGCCCCGAGATGATCACCTTGGACGGGTCGCCGCCGAATCTGGCGATGTTGCGCTGGATCCACCTGAGTGCGGCATTCTGGTCGAGGAAACCGTAGTTGCCTGAATGCCCGCCCTGTTCCTGGGTGAGCTCGGGATGCGCCATGAATCCCAGAATGCCCACCCGGTAATTGAAATTGACGAAAACGGCGCCGCGCTTCGCGACCTGCTCGCCGTCGTAATTGGCCATGCCGGAGGAACCGATGGTCAGGCCGCCGCCGTAAATGAAAACGATGACGGGCAGTCTGGATGCTTCCGTGGCATCGGGCGGCGCCCAGATGTTCATGTAAAGGCAGTCCTCGCAGGTGGGCTCCTCGCCGAAATAATGGTTGATGTTGTGGGGGCGCAGGACCTGGATGCATTCCGACATCTTGCGATCGGCGTTATAGACGCCCTTCCAGGAAATGGGCTGAGGTTCCCTCCAGCGCAGCTCGCGCACGGGCGGCTTGGCGTACGGGATGCCCAGCCACGCCTTCACCCCCGAGTCGAGCACCTTGCCCGCGATCAAGCCGCTCTCGGTCTGGACCGTCGTGCTCGGAGCCGCCGCCTGCCTGCAGGAGAGCAGGAAGATCATGCACGCGGCCGAGACCGAAACCATAACTGGCAGTTCTTTGCGTTTCATGGAATCCCTCCCCGGTTTTCCGCTCCGTATGTGCGCGATTCGCCCGGCTCCGCTCGAAGAGGCAGTCGGCGCTCATGATTGCCGTTTTTCCCCGCGCGAAACTTCAGGCGAATTCCTCTCTCTGACATGTCAGATAGCAGCGGGTCAATCAAAGCACAGAATCCCTGCCCGCGTCCAGTCAAATCGCCGGCCGGGGGAACGCGCGCGCTAGCCCGGGGACGGATCCGGACGCAGAGGGGTGATGTGCTTGCGGGTCTGTTGGGTGGCGAGGGCGGCGGGTGCGAATGCGGGACGGATGCGTCCCGGGGGAAGGCCCCCGGGACGCCGGGTGATTACTCGAATACGAGGACCTGTTTCTTTCCTCTCAAACGAACTTCCCGGAGCACCAGCTCGCCGGAGGCGTTCGTGCCTGCCAGTATGGAGTTATAGGGGGACTCCTTTTCGCGCTCGATCACCTTCGCGTTCACCTCGGCGACGATCGTTCCGTTCTTCTCGAATTTCACGATCGCTTCGGGGCTCGAGCTTTTCCATCGCAGCAGGTATTGCCCGGGCGCGAGCGCCTTGCCCGCCGCGAGGATCGGTTGGGAGAAGTTCACCGACGTCGAACCGCCGGCTGCCGCCAGGGGCAATGCCGCCAGCAGAATCGCCAGCGCGACGCATAACTGCTTTCTCAGTGTCATGGTTCCCGCTCCTTTGATCGTCACGTTTTCTTGCTATGATCATGCCGGCGCAGGCGCCCGTGTCGGACCGCGGGCACGCACCGGCATTTTTGCTTGAACTCGGCTCGGAGCAGGCTCTAGAATATTAAGCGGGGCTAAACTTTCGAGCGGCTGTGCCGCTACGAATCCTTGACACCGTCGCTCAGGCCGCCAACCGAGGGCGACGATGACCCGTTTAGCCCCATTTTCCGTGCCTGCTCTACTCTCGTTTAGACTCCAGCAAGACCTCCAGAGTCGAAGCTGCCTTCTTGATTGTCGCTCGCCCCGGCCCGACGGCCGGCGCGAGCGGGCGTTTCATCCATATCTTCATACGCAGCTGCCGGTCTGATAGTTCCAAGTATCCGGGGATCCTTCGACGGCGTGCGTCGAGGATTCCAATTTGGGGATTGAACGGGGCTGCGCCGCATGTGTAGGATTGCTCTTGTGAGGATACCGTCCTTTACCCTGCGGGGATTCAAGCGGCCGCGGGAGGCCGTGGCTGAAGTCCTCGGTGCGCTCGAGCGCGAGGTGATGGAGATCGCCTGGCGGTGCGGCGAGGTGAGCGTGCGCGACGTGTCGCGGGAGTTCGAGGAACGGGTCGCCTACACCACGCTGATGACGACGCTGCACCGCCTGTACCGCAAAGGCATGCTCGAGCGGCGCAAGCGCGGGCGCGCCTATCTGTATGCGCCGCGGGTCTCGCCCGCGGAACTCGCGCAGGGAATCGCGCGCGACGTGATCGAAGGTCTCATCGGAAGCGGTCCCCACGGCGTCGAGCCCATCCTGGCATGCATCGTGGAAACCGTGAGCGAGCATGACCGGGCCGCACTGGAGGCGCTCGACCGGCTGGTCAGGGAAAAGAAAGAGGAGCTGCGGCGCAGGCGCTGAGAATCGCCATGTACGGACCCCTGCTCGCCTGCCTTTCGCTGGCAACACTGCTGGTGGTCGACACGCTGGCCTCCCTGTGCGTCGCCGGCCTGTGGCCGGCGATCGCGCCGGCGGCCGCGCGCCTGCGTGCTGCGAGCCGCGCGCGCCTGCTGTTTCTCCTGCGCACGGCGCCCGCGCTCCTTGCCCTCGTCGCCGTGCTCGCGCTCCTGATCCCTTCCTATGTGATCCATGAGCCGCGGGATACGGAAGAAGCCGTCAGCGCCGGGCTGGGCCTGCTGGCGGCGCTGTCGCTTTTCGGGATGGCATGCGCCCTGCGGCGCGGCGTCGCCGCATGGATCGCGACTCGCCGGCTTCTGCGGGTCTGGCAGAAGCATGCCCGGCCCGTTGCCCTCGCGGATTCCGGCATGCCCGCCTTTGGCATCCGCCACCGCTTTCCCGTGGTCGGCATCGTGCATTTTTCCCGGCCGAGGCTCTTCATCGCCGAGCAGGTTTTCCTCTCGCTCGGCAGGGAGGAACTCGCAGCGGCCCTCGCGCACGAGCGGGGTCACCTGGCCGCCGGCGACAATTTCAAGCGCGCGCTGCTGGCCGTGTGCCGGGACGTCCTGGGGATGCTTCCCCGAGGCCGTGACCTGGAGCGCATGTGGTCCGCGGCTGCGGAGGAGGCCGCGGACGACTACGCCGCCCGCGCCGGCCCTGCGGTCGCCCTGGATCTGGCTTCCGCGCTCGTGAAGCTGGCGCGCCTCGCGCCTGCCGGGTCTGCCCCTCGGATGCCCGCGGGCGCCCACCTGGTCGTCGGGGATCCTGGAAGCATCACGGCCAGGGTCGTGCGCCTGACGCGCCCGGGCACCGGCGGCGCCTCCGGATCCCGCGCTGCGGCCGCCCGTGTGATCCTCGGCGGCGTCAGCGTGCTGCTTTCGTGCTTGGTCCTGGCGGCCGCCGGCCCGGGAATCTATGCTGCCATCCACGCCGTGCTCGAGGTCCTCGTCTCCCTTTAAACGAACTTTAAAGGGGGAGGGGGGCGTGATAGAACTAGCTGCACATTCGCCTGGGGAGGAACCATGCCGATGCTTATGCGAACGATGATTCTGTGCTGGCTTTTCCTGTCGATGATCCCTGCAAATGCCGCCGAGGACAAAGGCACGCGGCTCTTGCGCACGCCGACGGTGAGCGCGACGCGCATCGCCTTCGCCTACGCCAACAATATCTGGATGGTCGAGCGCGCCGGCGGCATGGCCCACCGCGTCACCAGCTTCCAGGGCCAGACCCTCAATCCGCACTTTTCGCCCGACGGCACGCGGCTCGCCTTCAGCGCCGAGTATGCCGGAAACCTGGACGTCTACGTCGTGCCCGCCGAGGGCGGCGAGCCGCGGCGGCTCACATGGCATCCCGGTGCCGACCTGGTGCAGGGATGGACGCCGGACGGCAAGGCCGTCATGTTCTCCTCGCCCCGCGCCACCTGGGCCCCGAGCGGCGCGCCGCGCTTCTGGACCGTGCCTGCCGAGGGCGGGGTCGAGGAGCCGCTGGCGCTGCCGCGCGCCTACCAGGGGAAGATATCGCCCGACGGCACGCGCATCGCCTACCGCATGAACAACTCGTGGGACGAGGAGCGGCGCAACTACCGCGGCGGCCAGAACCGTCCGATCTGGATCGTCGATCTCAAGACCTACGACCTGGTGACGCCGCCCTGGACCGACTCCAAGGACGTCGATCCCGTGTGGGTGGGCGATACGGTCTATTTCATCTCGGACCGCGACGGCGTGGCGAATATCTGGGCTTACGACACCAAGAGCCGGAAGCTCTGGCAGGTCACGAAGTTCACCGATTTCGACGTCAAGGCGATCGACTCGGGCGCCGGCGTGATCGTCTTCGAGCAGGCCGGTTACATTCACGAGCTCGATCCCAGATCGGGAAAGGAAAAGATCGTCGACATCACGGCCGCCGGCGATTTCCCGTGGATGATGCCGCGCTGGATCGACGTGACCGCCCGCATGACGAACATGTCGCTTTCCCCCACCGGGAAGCGGGTCCTCGTCGAGGCGCGCGGCGAGATCTTCACCATCCCGGCCGAGAAGGGGGACGTGCGCAATATCACCTCCTCGAGCGGCTCGGCCGAGCGCGACCCGGCATGGTCTCCCGACGGCAAATACATTTCCTACTTCAGCGACAAGTCCGGCGAGTACAAGCTCATGATCGAGGAGCAGGACGGATTGAAGCCGCCGCGCGAGATCGCTCTCCCCAACCCGACCCACTACTACATGCCCTCGTGGTCGCCCGATTCCAGGAAGATCGTGTACACCGACACCAATCTCAAGGTGTGGGTGATCGACGTCGCGAGCGGGCAGACGAAGGTCGTGGGAAGCGATCCCTGGATGGTGCCGCAGCGCACGCTCAATCCCGTCTGGAGCCCGGATTCGAAGTGGGTGGCGTACTCGAGCCGGCTGCCCTCGCTCTATCACGCCATCTTCATCGCCAACGTCGAAACGGGCGAGACGCGGCAGGTCACCGACGGGCTGGCCGACGCGGTGTGGCCCGCATGGGATGCGAGCGGCAAGTATCTCTGGTTTTTCGCCTCGACGGATTTCGGCCTGCGCTCGCAGTGGCTCGACATGACCTCGTACGACCGTACGGAGAACTTCGGCCTTTACCTCGCGATCCTCAAGAAGGGCGAGCCGAGCCCGCTCCTTCCCGAAAGCGACGAGGACACCGGCATTCAGGCTCCTGCTCCGGGAGGGCGGGGAGGCCGGGGTGCGGGAGCGGCCGCCGAAGCCGGCGGAGTGCAGGGGGAACAGCCTCCGCAGGCCGCACGCCCCCGCGAGCCGGTCAACGTGCAGATCGACTTCGACGGGTTGCAGCAGCGCATCATCTCGATCCCGGGCATTCCCCAACGGCAGTATTCGAAGCTGCTCCCCGGGGTTGCCGGAACGGTTTTCTACCTCGAAGCGGGCGCAGCCGGAGGCGGCCGCGAAGGCGGGCCCGGCGGGGGCGGGAGCGTGCTTCACCGCTACCGTTTGAGCGAGCGCAGGGCCGCGCAGTTCGTCACCGGGGTCGCCGATTACGAAGTGAGCTTTGACGGGCGCAAGCTCCTGTATCGCGCGGGCGGCGGCGGAGGCGCGCGCGGCGGCGGGCCGGGGGCCGCCGGCGCAGGCCCCGCCCTGTTCCTCGTCGATGCCGACCGCAACCCGCCGCAGGCCGGCCAGGGGCGCCTC
>Ga0209102_1000544_pt1 | contig 24660 bp, 21 predicted proteins | sample ConPoolayeHmetaG_FD_185483 | JGI IMG/M metagenome (GOLD analysis project Ga0209102, IMG submission 185483) | Hot spring microbial mat communities from California, USA to study Microbial Dark Matter (Phase II) - Cone Pool mat layer H metaG... ...
GTCCTGGCGCGGAACATCCTGGATCAAGGCGGAGTCGGGTCCCACCCATGAGAAGCCGAACATCGATGCCAATCCGGTGTCGGCGTGCGCGGTGTAGTCGTACTGGTGGTCGAAATGGCCCGTGATCTTGTCCTTGCTGGTGGCCTGCCAGGTAAGGCGGATGCTGCCCTGGCCGCGCCAGGGATCGAGCACGTTGGGCCGGCTGGTATCCCTTACGTAGTAGGTCAGGTCCGTCGATTTGTTGGCGAAGCCGTTCACCACCGACGTCCGGTCCTTGGAATATTCCCCGGTGGCGTGGAACCACAGCTTGTTTTTGATGATCGGCCCGCCGAAGGAGCCGTTGAGGTTCACGTGGCGGAGCGTTTTGCCCGTGGTCAAATCGACACCGTATTCCTTCATGAGGCCCGCGGTGTTGCTGTCGTTGAAACGCGCGGTGGTGAAATTGAAGAACAGGCTGCCGCGGAACTCGTTGCCGCCGTCTCGGGGAATCAGGTTGATCATCATCCCGGGCTGGCCCATTTCGGCGCTTTCCATCGCCGTGGTGAAGCTCATTTCCTGAAACTGCTCGTTGCTGAACGATCCGCTGAAGGAGACGCCGCCGACGCTGATGACGGTGGAACGGATGCCGTCGACGGCGGTCAGGCCGTCGTTCGTGCCGTGATACGAGACCTCGCCGAACCCGTAGAAGGTGGTGCCGGGAATGGTGAGCGCCAGCGACTGCTGGTCGCGGCTCTTGGTGGGAATCGCGTCCAGCTCCTCGCGCGTCTGGACGCGGGTATTGGCGATGCTCTGCACGTCGACGAGCGGCGGCGCGGCTTCGACGACCACCGTCTGTTCCATGGCGGCGATTTTGAGCGCGGCATTGACGGGTGCCGTGAAGCCGGCGGTCACCAGGACGCCGGGCTTCTTCACGGTCGTGAAACCCTTGAGCTCGAAGGTCACCTCGTAAGTGCCGGGCCGCAAATCGACGAATATGTAGCGCCCGGCCTCGTTGGTGATCGTGGTCTTGGATCCCTCGATCATCGCCGGGCTGGTGATCGTCACCTGCGCGCCCATGATCACCCCTCCCTTTTCGTCGGTGACGACCCCGGAGATGGCCTGGGCCGATGCCACCCGTGCCAGACAGAGGGTGAGGCCCAGCAAAGCGACTGCGTACCTAAGGCATGTCTTCATTTTATTTGTGCCTCCTGGCCGAAGTAATCCCCCAACCGCCGATTCGGACGCACGGCACCGCTGACTTGGCGGGACTGCCGGACGGGGCCATGAATCCGAAGGGTGCGGCATGCTTCGCAGTTCCATGATCTGGGGCCATTAGATCCCTTCGCATGGCGCGAGTCAAGAGATTTCATGCAATATGTCATGGCGAATCGTATGCAGCTTCGCGGGGGGACGGGCGGCGCGCCTGGCCGCTCCGGGCGCGACGGCGGCACTTCCTCGATGCGGCGGATCGGCCGATGCGGCGTGGCTGGCTGAAATTGCCATCCCGTTCGGCGGTCGTGCCGTGTTAACCTCTTTTCCTGCGGCGCCGTCGCAGAGATGCGAGCGGGGAGGCGGCCGCGCCGGGGGAAACCGGCCCGACCGGCTAGTCTTGCAGGAAATGGAAAGAGATAAGGACCAGCTGTCGCGTCACGAGTGGTGGGATGCGATCGAGGAGCGCCTCTTCAGCATGAGTGCCCATCCGCTGGAGGCGGCCCGGGAAGCGCTCCGGCACTTTCCCGACGATGCGCCGATGCTCGAACTCGCGGCATTCGCCGCCCTGGTGGAAGACCAGCCCGAACTGGCCCTGCGCTACCTGAAGAAACTGGCGCGGCTTTTCTACCCGCAACCCTCCCTTTACATCGCTCGCGCCATAGCCCTGGCCCAGTTGGGCAAGTGGCCCCCGGCCCGGTCGTTGCTCGAAAGCACGGCGATCCCCGAAAAGCGCCTGCGGTATTTCTGCCCGCCGGGATTGGATCGAAAATGGCTCGAGAAGTGGGTGCACGACATCCTGCGCTGGCAGCCGCAGCCGGAACCTGTGCGCCGCCGGCACGACGCGAAGCCGCTGCCGAAGGAGACGGGCACACCGACGCCGGCATCCGCTCCGGCGGCCGCGATCCCGGCGGCCGTCGCGCCGCTCCCGCGCTACAGCCCGAGAATCCCGATACGGCTCACGCTTCCCGATGCGGCTGCGTACGATGTGCTCGACCGCGCCGAAGGCGGGTCGGCCGAGGACTTTCTCCTGCGGCACGATCTTGCCCATGCCGCGCTCTTCCGGACCTTCGACGAGCTGTTATGCCTGCCGCACCTGCGGGGAGTGGATCACTACTGGTACCAGATCGAGACGGCGCGCAAGGTGCTGAAGCAGTTCCGCGGCCGGGTCCTGCTTGCGGACGAGGTCGGATTGGGCAAGACGATCGAGGCCGGCATGGTCCTCAAGGAATACATGATGCGCGGCATGGCCGAGCGGGTCCTGATTCTGACGCCCGCTTCCCTGGTCGGGCAGTGGCGCGAGGAGATGGAGATCAAGTTCGGCATCGAGTTCATCGACAGCCGCGATCCGCTTCTGCACCGCGACCCCCAGGCATTCTGGTCCCATGCGCGCATCATCGCTTCCATCGCCACGGCCAGGCGCGAGGTGCACTGGCGCCTTCTGGCGCAGCGGCCTTTCGATCTGGTGATCGTCGATGAAGCCCACCATTTGAAGAATCGCAGCTCCAAGAACTGGAAACTCGTCGACGGCCTCCAGAAGAGGTTCCTGCTCCTGCTCTCGGCGACTCCGATCCAGAACAGCCTGATCGAGCTTTACAACCTGCTCACGCTGCTCAAGCCGGGCATTTTCAAGACCGAGAGGGAATTCCGCGCCCTGTACGCCACTCCGGGGAATCCGCGCGTGCCCGCGAACCGCGAGAGGTTGCGGGAATTGATGCGGGATGTCATGGTGCGGAACACGCGCGCCCTGGTCGATGTCCGCCTGCCGCCGCGGCGCGCGGCGACGGTGCTGGCGGAGCCTTCAGAGGAGGAGCTGGCTTGCTATCAGGATCTCTGCCGCCTGGTGCGCGGCTTGTCGCAGGAAGAGATGGTGCGGCACAGCATGGCGCTGCACCGCCTGCTGGAAGCTGCGGGATCGTCGCCGCGCGCCGCCCGGGCCTCGCTGGAGCGCTTCGTCGAACCGCAATCCCCGGCCGAATGGCGGGAAATCCTCGCCAGATACGGCAGGCTGCCCGGGAGCGCCAAGTGGGACGCCCTGCGGGCGCTTCTGGAGCGGAATCCGGAGGAAAAGAAAATCGTCTTCGTGCGCTTCCGGGAAACGCTGCGCATGCTCGAGGACCTTCTGTCGGAGCGGGCGGTTCCTTTCTCCCGCTTCGAAGGCTCGATGAGCGGCGCGGAAAAGGACGCGGCGATCGAGCGCTTTCGCCTGGAAGTCCCCGTGCTGCTCAGCACCGAATCGGGAGGGGAAGGGCGCAACCTCCAATTCTGCAACACGCTGATCAATTTCGACCTTCCCTGGAATCCCCAGCTCATCGAGCAGAGGATCGGGCGCATACACCGCATCGGCCAGACGCGCGAGGTGTTCGTCTTCAACCTCGCCGCGAAGCACACCGTGGAGGAGCATATCCTGCGCATCCTGGACGAGAAGATCCACATGTTCGAGCTGGTCGTGGGGGAAATCCAGTCCATCCTGGGCGAATTGGGCGACGAGCAGGATTTTGCCGAGCTCGTCTTCAAGGCCTGGGTGGCGCAGACGGAAGAGGATCGGCGCCAGGCCTTGGAGCGCATCGGCGAGCAGTTGATGGCGGCGCGGCAGGAATACGAGGCCGCCAAGGCGCTCGATGACGAGATTTTCGGCGAGGAGTTCGAGGTGGCATGAGCGACCTGAGGGATTTGCTGGCGCGCACGCTGGCGGCGCAGGGGGCTCTGGTCGAGCCCATCGATCCGGAGGGCCTGGAGATCTGCGCGCCGCCGGAGGTACAGGAAGCTCTCTCCCTGCCGGAGTGGTGCCGCGTCGGCTTCGGCGCGGTCCTCCCCGAACAGGCCGTCCGCATCAGCTTTGAATCCGATTGGGCCCAGCGCCTGATGGACATGCTCGGCAGGCGCGGGACCTATGTGACGCTCGAGCTGGGGCCGAAGGAAACCCGCGCGCCCGAAGCGGATCTGGAACGGGATCTGGCGCGCACATTGATCCTGGAGAACGCCACCTACCGCCTGCAGGAGATCGTGCCTTCCGCGAGCGTCTACTTCCTTCTCGTGTATCACCTCACGTCGACCTCGGACGACAAGCGGGAAGAGATCATTCATCTGTGTCTCAATGAATCCAACGGGGCGATGGCGAACCACTGGGTCGGCGCCTTGCTCGCCAGGTTGCGGGAGGACGGTGCGGCGCCTGCCGCAGAGCCGGTTCAGGCCGAACTGCCGCTGGCGTTTTCCGGGCAGAGGGTTCGCGAGCTGGCCGAACGGATGCTGCCGCCGCTGGTCCGGGGCAGGCTGGCGCCCTTCGTCGCCGGCATGGAGCGCCGCATGGCGCGGGATCTGGAGCGGCTGCATGCCTATTACAGCGACCTGCGCGCCGAGGCCGCGACGTGGCTCGAGGACCGGAAGCGCAGGGGAGACGACAAGGAGGTGCTGGATGGCGGGCGGGCGCGCATCGAGGCCATCGAGCGCGAGTATCATGCCAAGGTGGCGGACCTCCACAGGAAATACGCCATGACGGTCGAGGTCCGGCTGATGCAGGCGCTGCGTGTGCGCCTGCCCGTTTATCGCGCTCACATCGCGCTGCTGCGGCGCAAGGGGGTGCGCAAGCTGCACCTGGATTGGAGCGTACCGTTCAAGGGCTTCGACCTGATGCCGTGCGAGGCTTGCGGCGCGGCCGCCAAGGTCTATTCCGTATGCGACGACAGGCTGCACTGTCTGTGTCCGTCCTGTCTGTCGGGCTGCCCGGCCTGCGCCAGGGAATGCTGCAGAGCCTGCCATCCCCGGAAATGTCCCCGGTGCGGTCAGCCTTGGGGCTCCGGTCCTGCTGGTCCGTTTTCGGACGGCATCGGCGACGCCGCCGGCCGCATCTGACGGCGCGCAACCTACCGGTAGCCGAAGATGATCGGGAACACGGCCGCCACGATCCACGCCCAGACGGCATAGGCGGGAAGATAGGCCGTCTGCCAACGCTCGAGGCGCGCGAACGGGGCGCGCTTCGCCAGGAAGCGCACGTAGAGCACGGCCGACCAGCCGAGGTTCACGAGCAGCAACAGGTTCAGACCGAGCGCCGCCGTCTTGTTCGGGCTGAAGCCGAATTCCGACGTCCGTGCGACCATGGACCACAGGGCGAGAAGATCGACGAGCAGGGCGCACAGCACGAGCAGCAGCCGGAGCCCGTCGAATCTCCCGGGCACGGCCTGCGAGTCGCGCGCGGAGATTGCATAGAGCAGCAGGCCCAGCACGAGCACCAGGAGCAGATCGAATCCGATGAGCACTTCGCGCCGGACGTCGATCGCATTGCCCGTCCAGATCATGGCGGCGACGAAAACCAGGAGCAGCGCCGCAAAAAGCGGCGTGAACAGCAGCGTCAGCACCGGCGCCATGTTCTCGATGACGCTCTGCTTGGACTCGACCAGCCATGCCGCGATGAGGACCGCCCCCGCCGCCCCGCAGGGCAGCATCCATTCCGCGACCGCCTGCTGGGCATTCAGGCCGATGGCTTCGAATACGAAGACCGTAAAGAAGATCAGAACGCCGCCCCCGAGAGCGATCAGCGTGTAGTAGATGAACCACTCCCCCGAGAAGCGCACGAAGTTCATGCGCTGTTGATGGCTGCGCCCGCGGCCGCCGCCATAGACGAACCCGATCGCCGTCAGCCACAAGGCGATGGGAAGGTGGATCGCGGTCAGCACCGCCGTGTGGCCTTTCGGCTCGAAGGGGAGGAGGTTCGCGATCAAAGCCGCGGCGATGAACGCAAGGGCCGGCGCGTACCATCCGCTTCGCGGCAGGCGCCGTGTCAGCGCGAAGAAACCGGCGAGGAAGGGCAGGACGAAGAGACTGATATTGCGCAAGTAGAACGACGTGGCTGCGTCGTCCGCAATGTGCATGCCGAAGAGCTCGGGGACCTTGAGCGCGGCGGCCGCGGCCACCGCCAGGGCGACCGCCGCGAACGCATCGCGGCGCGCGGTGGGCGACGCGCCGCCGGCTTCCGGCGGAATCACGAGTTGCTTCCAGAGACGCTCCGTATACTCGAGGGCGAACTCGCGCGAGACCGAATCCAGGCTGCCCACACGCTTGACCGCCACGAGGAACGCCTCGTCTTCGTCCAGGCCGGCTTCGCGCAGCGCCTCGATCCGGCTGCGCAGATGGTCCTCGAGTTCCTCGACGTCGACGGAACGTATCGCCCGCCGCCTGCGCAGGTACCGGCGCCATTCCCCGATGCGCTCTTCCAACACCTCCTCTTTCGTCATTATTTCTCCGCGTTGGTGGGGGTCAGCCTGGTTGCAATGTCGGGTCGGAGGCCATGAGCCGGACGCCGCGCAGCGCGATGTCGACCACCCGCCACTGGCGGCGCCGGCGGGCCAGATGCTCGGCGCCCGCCCGGGTCAGGCGATAGTATTTGCGCCGCCTGCCGGTTTCCGACCGGCCCCACACCGCCTCGACCAGACCCCGGCGCTCGAGGCGGTGCAGGAGCGGGTACACCATGCCGTCCGTCCATCGCAGCTCGCCGCCGGACAGCTCGCCCACCCGCTTGATGATGGCGTAACCGTAGCTCGGGCCTTCGCTCAGGATGGCGAGCACGAGCGGCGTGGCGGAAGCGGCGACGAGATCCTTGTCGATGTCCATGGCGGCAAAGACTCCGGATACCTAAGGGCACCATACATTGCAGTGCTAGGTATAGTCAAGCATCTTTTTCTCCGGCCCGGCGCCTCCACCTCGTTCGCGCTCGCATCTCTTCTTGTGAGCTTCCGAGATCGTTCTGCAGGGCTTGGGGCTCGGACTGCAGCGCCCAACAGTCCTTTACACGTGCCCGTGCGGCAGATTCTTGTCCCGCACGCTCTCCGCCGAGATCTTCCGAATGGGCAGGGCCGCCTCGATCTTGCGCGGGCAATCGCCGGCGTTGTTTCGTTGCTGGTTCACAGCTGCCGGCGCTCCTTCCACAGGCGGACGATAAAACGATCCTCTTCCTCGATGAGATCCGGCTCCGTTCCGTTGTGGGCACGCATGCCGGCGATGATCTTGCGCGGCACTCCCAATCCGGTAGCCTCGATGTAACGATAGTCGCGAAGGATCTCCTTGATCAGTTCGTTGCGGGACGCACGATAGCCGGCCCTCATTTTCTCGACCGTAACGGTATTGGGAAGGCGGCCAGGTGAGATCACCTCCAGACGGTCGGCGTAGATGGATAGCTCGATGTCCGCGACTGTGATCGTATAGTCCCTATGAGCGATTGCATTCACGATGGCCTCACGTACTGCTTCCACCGGGTAATCCCAACGCTCCTGCCGGCGTCCGCCGTCGTCGATCCAAGCCTTGACCTCGCTATTACGACGGACAAACTCGAGAGCTTGCTCAATCAGGCCGGCCTCCACGACACCGGTCACTGCGAACGGCGTATCCGGCATTTCGGGATATGGTTCGCCGCGACCCTGTGCGGGCTCCATGAAGAGAGAAACCACGGGGCCGCGAAGCGAGGCCCTTTCCTTGGCTGCGTAATCCTTGGTCTCTCCGGGATAGGCAACGGCAGTGACGCCGGCTTGCGGCAGGAATTTGTTGGGCCGAAGACCGAAGAGGAGAAGCCCGCCCGCGCTCGCCATCTCACGGCCACGGCTCTCGATCATCAATTCCGTGTTGAGCAACAGACGAGTCCAATCCTCGCGATCCCCCTGCCTGGGGCAATTCTGTCGCCTGATATGCCGGAAATAGTCACTGAGCCGCCGCAGGTCGAGATCGTCCAGCGACGAACCGGGCACCGGCTTGCGATCGTACTGCAACCGGCCCGACTGCTGATACAGACGCATCTCTTCTTCGTCGGTCGCATCACGCGTCGTCGTTCCGACTCGAACCTGGGTTACCCATGCCGAGCCTCGTTTCGCCTTGTACGGCTTGTCGGGCGCGTCGGCCGGGAGAGATATGATACCCACGATTCGCCCTGGTTCCCACTCGATCGTTTGCCAAAACGGAATGGCAGCCGGACGCAGGTGAGTCCGCGCAACCTCCATCACCCATTCTTCCGCCCGCTTGGGATCGCGGGTGAGACCGGAGACGGTGCCATCCGTCTCGACGCCGAGGAGGATGTGACCACCTTCGAGATTCAGAAGCGCGGCCATCCCTTCCGCCAGCTTTTCAGGACGGATATCGTCGCGCTTGAATTCGACCCCCGAGTTTTCTCCGTTGTGAATCAGCTCTGTCAGTTCCGTTCTCATCATTGGAGCCTTCCTCAAAAACCGTACTTCCGGCGTCGGGTCTCGAACGCCTCGCGACCGCCTTCGAGAATCTCCTCCACCAGTTCGCGCACTGACGGGGAATCGATCGATGCCATGTGCTCGGGGGCGATTCGCGCGCGGCCTCCGTCTGCTTCGCCGGAGGCCGAGAGCCCGAGGATCAGTTCGGCGTCACCGAGCACAGGAATGTTCGCGTTGTGCGTCGAGAGGATGAACTGTCTCCGTTGCTTCTCCTCGCGCATTCGGGGCACGACCCCTTCGGTAATGAAACGGTTGTCGAGGTCGTCCTCCGGTTGGTCCACGATCAGCGGCGCGTCCGCCTCCAGGAGCAAAAGCAGGAGTAAGGCGGTAGCCTTCTGTCCGGTGGAAAGGTCTTCCAGCACCTGCCAGGCCGGGGGACTTCCGGCCGGCGCGGTATTGAGACGGATCGCCGTAGTGGACGGAAGCTCCAGCTCCTCGATCTGCATGAACACCTCCGGGTCGGCCCCGGCAAGGCGTTCGGCCTGGGCAGGCGGAATACCATATGCCTTGCTAAGCACCTCGGGTCCGGACCGGCAGGCCCCGACGAAGTGCGTCAGGGAGAGATCACGCGCCTTCCGCAGGCTGTCGATCGCTTCCGCCATCCGGCCGCCGATCTGCTCGCGCAGAATCTTGAAGAGGGGCTCCCGATTTCCGCCGGCGGTTACCTCCACCTGCACTCGGTCATGGAGTCCCCTGCTTGCATTATTGGCAGCCTGGTCCAGAGCACGGAACTCCTTGGCCTTGGCGTCCTCCCACTCTACGAGCAGCGCCCGTCGCGTGTCGGCGAGTTCCATCTCCAGACGCTTCAGCAGCGCTAGGCGCTCTTGAAGCGGGCGCAACTCCTCGGTCTGACGCCGAAGCCGGATGAACTCCTCTCCGTCCACGCGGGTCTTCTGGAGCTCGCGGAGGATTTTCTCGTATGCCGCGTGAACCTGCTGTCTGCGCATCTCCCAGGCCGAGTTGACGCCTGCGATTCCATCGTCGACACGTTTCAGAGCCTCCTCCAGGTCCCTGGCGATAATTGTGAGATCGCGCTCGAGCTCCGCAAGCACTTCGTTCGCTCGCGAAAGGATATCCCTGCCGGGGAGGTCCTTGAGCGCTCGCTCCGATAGAAACGTGCGGTCGATCGGCAGCTCCCTTTTTAACGTTTCGAGAGCCTCACGGAAAGGAGCGAGGCGTTCGGGAATGGATGCGAGCACGCGCTCTTCGCGTACCAGAAGGCTTTGCTCCCGCAACCGATCCTCGAGGCCTGCTTCCTGGAATCGCTTGAGAGTTTCTTCCAGCGCTGGAAGTGCGGCCAGGCGTTCTTCGATGGACTTCATCTCACTGCGCGTATCGCACAAGGCGCGGCGGTTCCTCTGGAGCTCGCGGCTCAGCGACGCCTTGCGCCGTTCGAGTGCTTCGTCACGTTCTACAAAGCGGTCGAGCAGGCGCGTGAGCTTCTCGCGGTTTTTGGTCAACTCGGATATCTCGTGCTGACCGTACACTTCGACCCTTGGGAGGATGTCCGACGGCGCCAGGTTCGACACCGTGCCGTCAGCCTCACGGACCAACGGCGGGTTGGGGATGGTACGTTCGATCCTATACTCACGGACGCCGGGGCGCTGCACACGGACGAGGAGGGATATCTTGGTGCCGTTGCGCAGTACATGGCGAACGATTCCCTCATGCGCCCTGCGCGCATCGTCCCCGATCGGTTCCAGTCCGAGCACCGCCCGAATACTTTCGATGACAGTTGACTTGCCCGTCCCGCGGCCACCCACGAGCACATTCAGGTTGGGGTTCAGGTGAACAGCTACGCCGTCGAGAAATCCGCCTTCCCAGGCCAAGGCGACCAATTGCGCATGCCGCTGTGGCTCCAATGTTCCCGTCTTAGGATTCAGGCGAATGCGCGAGCCCGGATCGAGGAAGGCCTGCCGCAACCCGTCGATGCTGATCTCGGACATCTTGATCCAGCAAGTGGCTGTGCGGTCCTCGAGGTCCTCGGGCGCGATTACATCCCTTGCGTTAACGACGGCGATGGCCAGCCGTTCTTCGGCGGCGTGCTCGCGGCGATAATCCGGGTTTCGGTTCTCGATGATCTGGCGCACATCTTGGGGCAGGTCCTCGATCGCGCCGGGGATCTGAACGGCAAGGAGGTTCTTGTCCTGCCAGGCGCGAATTCTCGGTTGGCCCTTCAAGACATTGAAGAGACCGCCGTCGTTCGTCGCGTGCGCCGCAATCGCGATCCCGCCTTGTTCTCGAACTTTTGCGAGGATCTCGACGAACGACTGGTCTGCCAAGGTCGCCGAGGGCTTGGTGTCAATAATTCCGAACGCGCCGAGGTAACGATCCAGCACCTCGTCGGCGGTATCGGGGCCATAGATGCACAGGACGTGGACTCCCTCGCGCGAAGCCAGTTCGAACCCGGGGAAAATGTAGATGTCCTTGCCCTCTGCTGCGGCTCGGAAGGCTCCCACACTGCTTACGCTGTTGTGGTCGGTGACAGCGAGCACGGTTATCTCAAGCTCCGCAGCCTTTTTTACGATCGCGCGGGCATAGCCGGCGGCATCGCCGCTGTACGCCTCGCCTCGAAATGTCGTGCCATAATGATGGGGATTGACCTGCAGGGCGCACCTATGGAAGCGTGCACCGGAAGGAAGTTTGCGGGCACTCTCAATGGGGTCGGTCTTCGTTATCATGTGCAACGCTCCTCGGTTTTCGAAGGGGCCTCAACTTCCTCGCCTTGCGGCGTCCATTCACTCTCTTCGACGAGGAACTGGACCTGGCGGTACTGCATATCCCGATTGAGCTTCGAGAACGCGTGCTGGAAGATGCGAAGCCTCGGACGCTCGCCCTTGCAGAACGCGACGACGCGCAGCCAAGTTTTCGGCCCGAGCTGGTGAAGTTTGTCCGACTCGGGGCCCTTCAGGACGAGGGCGCCCGATTGCGCGCTCTCCTTGACCTCGATGCATCGCTTCCGGCCATCCGGACCCTCGGGGCGAATGTGGTCGTGCTCGCCCTCCCGGCTCAGGTCCGTCGGGGTCCGCCCGCAGCTGCGCTCATAGCGCATAGCCTCACCCATGGCGATGGCCTCGACCTCCTCGTTGCGGCCGATCGGAACGCCACGCGAAAGGGTTTCTTCCTCGGTTTCCACTGTAGCCACAGGAACGGGGGCAAGCACCACCCCGGTCGGGATATCAGCGAGATCCGCTGTCAGCTTCACCAAGAGTTCCACTTTCTTATGCCGATCTGCCTTCCTCGCGTTCGGGTTGTCGATCCGTCGTTGAAGACGCTCGACCTCTGTATGCTTGACCATCCGGCGGGACTGAAGTCCGACTCCTTCGGACATCGTCCTACCGCCGAAACACGCCGAACGCCGGATCTCGACGAGTTGGGATAACCCGCGTCCAGCGACCACGTCGCCGGGAGCGAAGTTGCTATCGTCCTTGTTCACCGCCGGTTCCTTGTCGCTCATCCTGGCGACTTCTTCTTTGACGGCCTGCTTTCCTTTGAATCCAGTTCCTCCCTCATTTCCAAGAGCCGCTTCACGAGGAATGGTAGAGGCAGGCGCTTGCCGTTCTCCCAGCGGTTCACGGTACTGTAAGTAACGCCGACCTTCTGGGCGAACTGCTCCTGAGTTAGATCGAGCCGCTGTCGAAGCTTGCGAACGAGTGCCGGGATGTTCTCATTCTTCATGGCGCCACCTCGAATCCTATCGCCGGAGAAGCGCAGGTCATATGTAAGGCGACATAGTCGCCTACATGGCAGGAGGTTGTCAACGTCTTGTCGTGGTCGTCTGCCGAAGAAAGACAGGGTCAGTCTTTGGGCCGGACTGGGTGAAGCGGCTTGTGCGCCGACGACAGGGCGCAGGCGGTCGCGAAGGGAGGCCCCTGTGTATTCCGACGACGGCGGACAGTGCTCCCCGCTCCCTGGTGGAGACTCTATCGGCCTGTTCTGAGCGGGCGTTCGCCATCGTGGAATCGGAGTATGCAATCGCCCGGAATACGGGCATCGGCGGCGGATGTGGCCATACCCCTATCCGCCCGTCCGGGTTTTGCCGGCATGGACGACTGCGAAGTTGAGGCCCACGTTCTTTTGGGGCAGGCCGGGACACGCGTTCGTGAGTGCGGAAAAGCCGGCAACACGCCGGATCTCTCCATCGGCTTCGGAGAAGTAGTAAGCCTTCAGCCGGCGGGTCTCGATGGTACGCCCGCACGCGGCGCAACGGTTGTCGTTTTCTCAGCGACAGCAGACCATGACTCTCAGGTCCGCGGTGAGGCCCGAGGCAGGGATTCAGCGTTCCGGAAGCTGCGCCCGCCATCTCGCGAGCGGCCCGGCGGATGAACTCGATGATGGAAAGGATCGGTTCGGCCCGCATCGCCCGAGCGACGCACTATCGGCGCGCAATCCCGCGATCAAACCTCGGCTATGGCAGGCGGCATGGCGACGCGCCCGGCCGGGGATTTTGCCGGTATCCATGGCCCGCTTTTCGGATAGACTCGTACTCGGTCAACCGCACGGATTGTAGGGATCGCGCGGAGAGATCGAGTGAATGCCAATCGCCGGAATTGACTTGCAGGGTCGGAACCTATGCGTCGCAAACGGATCGTTCGAACCTCATGGATACTGATACTCCTCGCCTTGTCGGCGGCGGCGGACCGTCCGGCGGGCGCGCGGCCCGAGCAGCCGCGGATGCTGGGCGCGTCCTATGTGCTGCAGGCCGCCGGGCACCTCGAGCGGCTCGCCCCGGGCTCCGCTGCCCGGCCCGCGGTGGAAAAACCGGTTATTTCCCTGGCCGTCATCCCGGGGCGGAAGGATCCGGCCGACGCTGCGCTGCAGGAGGCGTTCAAGTTCATCACGGCCGAACGGTTGCGCCGGCATGTAACCGCCCTCTCCAGCCCGGAATTCGAAGGCAGGGGAGCGGGCTACCCGGGCGAGGAGAGAGCGGCCGCATACATCGCCGGCCATTTTGAGTCGATCGGACTTGCTCCTGCCGTCGACAAGTCGGCGGCACGCGCCGGCTGTTTCCAGGAGTTCCGCTTCCATCCGCGCCGTCCTCCCGATCCATGGGCAGTGCTGCCGACCCGCAACTGTGCGGCCTTTCTGCGGGGGAGCGATCCTGCCCTGGCAAGTGAAATCGTGGTGCTGGGTGCCCATCACGACGGGCAGGGCAAGGCCGGTGAGGCCGATATGGGCCGCTTGCCGGCGGCGGGCGCGCCGGAAAGCGGTGAATACTGGCCGGGCGCGAATGACAACGGCAGCGGGGTCGCCGCTGTTCTGCAGATCGCCGAAGCCATGGTGAGAGCCAAGGTGCCGATCCGCCGTTCCGTCCTGTTTATCACCTTCACCGGCGAGGAGCATGGCCTGGTCGGATCGCTCTATTACGTTGCGAATCCCCTGTTCCCCTGGGCGAGCCACGCAGGCATGATCAACCTCGACATGATCGGGGGCGAGCCGGGCATGAAGATGAACGCCCGTGCGACCGGGACGAGTACGGCGTGGGCCGGGATACTCGCGCGGGCGGCGGAAATCACGGGCACCACCGTCACGATGAACACGCCCCGGATCACCAACGATGCGGATCACTATTCCTTCGCCGTCCGCGGCGTTCCGGCGATCCATTTCGGGGTCGGCGGTTCGCGCGCCGACTACCACCGTCCGAGCGACACGGCCGACAAAGTCGCCTATGACGCGCTGGCGGAGCGGTGCCGTTTCGTCGCGGCGACGCTTGCGGTCCTTGCCGACCTGCCGGAGCGGCCCGCGTTCACGGCGCAGTTGGACCTGGATCCCGGCATCACCGGCACGGACCCGACGCCCGGGGAATTCGAGGCCCGTGGAGTACCCGACGCGCAGGGCGGTATCAAAGTCAACGCCGTGGTCGAGGGATTGCCCGCACAGAAGGCGGGCCTGCGTCCGGGAGACCTAATCGTGGCCATCGACGGCATGCCCATCGGCCGCCGGGACCGCGGGATGAGCCTGCTGATCAAGACGGTGCGCGCCCTGAGCGCCGGCGGGACGATGCGGTTGAAGGTGCTCAGGGACGGGACCGAGCTGAATCTGGACCTGCAATTCTGAGCCGTCACCCAGCCGGCAGGAACGCGGGCTCCCTATGGCCGGCGGAGGCTGTCGGTGCCGAATGATCCGGCACTGAGCGCGGCCGAACACCCGGCATGCTGCGTACCCTGAGTGGTTGATACGGCACCCCGGACCGGCGGTTCGTCATCTCTCCGGGCAACGATCCGTCTTCCTGGGTCCGGTCACAAACCCGGCAAGGCATCCAGGACTAAAGCGTCTTGTGAGTTCCGTCGCAGAATGGCGGGGTCTTGGTGTGTTTGCACTGACACAGCCAGACCTCCTTTGATTCGTCGGCCTGCCATACGAGCGGCAGGAACTCGGTGCTCCTGTGGCTGCCGTCGCAGAAAGGCTGCCCCTGCGACAGGCCGCAACGGCACCAGGCATATTTCTTGCCGGCTTCGAGCTTCTGCATGATCGGTTGTTTGGCGGCGATCTTCGGTTCCGGCATGGCGATATCTCCTTTCATGGTTTGCGTCTCATCCTTATGTTCCGACCTCCTGCTTCGTCTCGCCGGCGAGGAAGCGGAACTCGGGCACCGCCGCGAACAGGAGGCGTTCCTGCACCGCGCGACGCAGCGCGCCCCGCCGCGGGCGCGCTCCAGGATCGCGTCCGCGTCCTCGATCGTCCGCAGAACATGAACTCCCGGAAAGCGAACGCCGGGGATCGGGGGTACATGAGGATGGGCACCGGTCGCCACAAGCAGCCGGCGGTAGGGCAACATGGTGCCGTCCTCAAGCACGACCAGGCGCCGGGAGCGATCGAGGTGTCGGGCCTCGGCGCGCACGAGCCGGATGCGCCGCTCCTCGAACCAGGAGCGGGCGCGCAGCTGGAGGTGATCCTTCGTCAGGGCGCCGGCCAGGTAACGGGTAAGACTGAGGCGGTAGTATGGGAGGGCGGTCTCTCGATGGACCAGCGTGATGACCGCGTCCGGGCTCTGGTCTCGGGCGGCTTCGACTGCGGACAGGCCCGCTATGCCTCCCCCCAGGACCACCAGGCCGGGGCCGGTGCCTCCGTCCGGAAACGGCACGAACGCAGGCGCAAGTACGGGCGCAGGGGTCGGCGATGCCTCCATTTCCGGCACGAACGCTTCCCGACCCGCGCCGCAAACCGGGCATTCGTCCGGCGGTTCATCCCCGACATGAACATAACCGCATACCGTGCACCTGAATCGCCTCGTCATGGTCCCTCCTGCACCCGGGGCCGCATCGGATCGCGGATGGTGCCGCGGGCACGTACATTCCGGCAGGACAAGCAGCGGCGGATTTCGAAGCTGATCGGTCCGTCACCGTAATCCGCCGGAATCAGGGCAGCACGTGCTCGAGAGTTTCGGGGTCGACCGTGACGTAGAAGTCGCTCCCCAGGTAAAGCAGGGGCTGAATGGCGCTCGGCACCAGCACTCCCTGGTCCGTGAAGCCGCCTTCCTGCTCGTGAATAGCCGCCACCTGACCGACGAACAGGTCGTGGTCGCCGTAGGTTCTGACCTCCATCAGCCTGCATTCGAAGGAGACGTAGGCATCCTCGAGGACGGGCGATGTCACGACCCGGGCCGGCGCAAGCCGCACCTGGAATTCCTTGACCTTGTCCATGTCATGACCTGATTTCCTGCCCATCTGCGCCGAGAGTTTCGCTTTTTCGTAGCCGATGAAGTTTACGGTGAATTCACCTGCCCGGGAGACGATCTGGTGGGTGAATCTCTTCTTGGCGATGAGCACGCCGAACAGCGGCGGATCGAATGAGAGCGCGGTGTGCCAGGCGCAGGCCATGTAGCTTGTCCGTCCTCCGGCTTGCGCGCCGACGATAGCCACCGTGTAAGGGTAGAAATACTGGAACTTCTTGATCTGCGTAATCACTCTTTTCATGCGCTCCTCCTTGGCCTGGTTGGAGAGAAGCTGCCCCGCGAACGGCGCCTGTCGCCCGCCGTCCCTGCCGCCCGCAATAGTTTACGCACGAGCGCACGCCCCGGCAAAAACTTTAACCGGATTGTTCATGGAGCTTCTGCTGCGGACCCGGCCGCCCTGACGGCGGGCGCCGTCACCTGCGGCACAGTCTTCGGCAGCGCCTGCACGCTCGGCGACGCCGCTCCGGGGACTCGGATCTGCGGCCGGCTCCAGCGAGCGTCATGATAGCGGACGATCCGCCGCCCCTTTTCCGGGACAAAGGCAGCCGGGGCATTCACGGGGGAACCGTTCTCGGGTGTGAAGCAACAGGTGTAAATGCGAAGGGGCCCGACGATCTTGGGCCCCGACGCGGACGACGCAGTCACAGTGCATCCTGTCCGGAAAAAAAGGGCGCGCGAACCGGATAGGAGACAAGCCGTTCGCGGGCGGCGCCGGCACCCGCAGATAGGTTCTGTCTTTCGTAGGAGGAGATGCCGGGGTGGTGGAAGGATGGGCCTTCGCGCGGTTCTTGTCCCGGCAGCCGTTTGCCGCAGGGCCAATTCTGGATCACCATGGGCAACCCTTTTCATTGCCGTTCACCGTATTCCAATGGCGGTATCGGCATGACAAGCGCCGATTCGTGTTTGTCTTCAAACACCTTGACCGCAGAAACGGTGCTGCAAAACCTCAGGGCAAAACAACCGGTAATGCCGATGTCCAACGCATAGGCGCCACATCTTCTATCCCATTCTCCTGGGAGGTTTTCAAAAACGCAAGCGCTTCATAAGAATGACGCATTCGGTAATCTTCGCGAATTCCTCTCCCGGAACCATCCGATCACGCACCGTTTGATCCTCCACGCCCTTTTCTCTTTTGAAAACGATGGCTAGACCTGCAAGTTGTCCTGGTTGTGATCATCGACACGCTTTTGAGGAAAAGCAAACCCTCGCGTCAGCGCTTGCATGCTCAGAGCCATCATACGATTGGATTGGGTGAAAAAGCGGTTGGCCATCAATAAACGGGTCACTTCATGCTCTTGGATCGTTGCCTTTGAAACGGCTTGGGCGCACGACCTGATGAACCGCTTGTCCGCCGCCTCCACCTCCTGGAAAAACGTTTCCATGCCGTCATATACGCCTTCATCGTCCGGGGCCCGGATGACCGTGGCGGCTTGGTCCATCAACCTCTCCAACCGTTCCCTGAAATCCCGGTGGGCCTCGACCATGAACGGGTTGTCGTGCCTGCCGATATCCTCGATCTCGGCAAGCATCTCGTAAAGGTTCTTGGTCGCGTTCATGACGCTGCGGCTTGCCCGGATAACCGGTTCCAGTCGCATGGCTTCGGGAGTGTCGATTTCGTGAGCCTGCATGCGGGCGTAAAAGGCGAAGATTTCCGCATGCAGGCGCTGCAGGTCCTCATAATCAAAGGTCCTGCCTTTTTGGCTGGTCGTCTGAGACTCGACGTTGACTGCGGGCATCACGGCATGGCGCAAGCGATACCTGCCTGCGATGAAGCTCAACGACAGGGCCAGTTGGTTCAGCACCTCGCTGCGCAAGGCCGCGGTGGCTGCTTCGGGCACCTCAGTGGAGGTGTTGTGAATAAAGCCACTCAATACGGTCTGCTTTTCGGGAAAGAGGCGTTGCAGGTAGCGCACCAAAATGGAAATGGCCGGGAAAAAAAGCGCCACCCCGACAAGGTTGAACAGGGTGTGAAAAGCGGCGATTCCCAGGACCGCATCGTCGGCCGGGTTCACAAAGCGGCCGATGGTCCACAAGGCCACGGGCAGTGCGGGGAGCATCACCAGGGCCGTTCCCACGTTGAATACCAGGGAGCTGATCGCCGTCTGTTTCTTGGCCGCAATACCGCCGATGGCGCCGATCAGAATGGTGACCGTGGTGCCGACGTTGGCGCCGATCACTAAGGCCGCTGCCTGTCGAAAATCAATGACGCCCGCAAAAAGTGTGGTGAGAACCACGGCGATGGCTGCCGAACTGGACTGCATGATGGCGGTCATTACCGTTCCGGCCAGAACATAGGCCCACAGACCAAGGTTGGGTAAGGTGGTCAGATCGATTGTCGCTGCCAGCGCCGCCACGCTGCTTTTCATATAATCCAAGCCCAGAAAGAGAAACCCGAAGGCGGCCAGCAGCTTGCTGACATGCACATAGCGGGCCGATTGGCCCAGCACGATCAGGCCGAGTCCACCCAAGCCGATCATGGGCAGGGCCAGGGCGTCGATCTTGAACGAAAACCCGAACACGGCCACGATCCAGGCCGTCAGGGTCGTGCCCACCATGGCGCCCATGGTGACGGCAACGGCATTGGCCAGGGTCAAAAGTCCGGCGCCGACGAAGGCCAGCACCATCAACGAGACCGCTGAACTGCTCTGCAGCACTGCCGTACTGACAATCCCGGTGAACAGAGCCTTGGCACGCGTGCCGGTAAACCGCCGGATCAGGGTTTTCAGCGACCGGCCTGCCAGCAATTTGATGGATTCTTCCACCATGAACATGCCGAACAGAAAGATGCCTAGTCCGGCCAGAAACTTCCATCCGTCAAACAATGGTCATGCTCTCTTGGATTCTAGCTGTCAATTTGCAGAATCTTTTCCCCCACCCCTTGCGATCTCACCATTACTTTTACGAGTTTTTGCTGTTCAGGGCAATCTTCTCGGCAAGAGAAAAGCCGATAGGGCCTGTGCCCTTCTCTGGGAGCCGGCCGCAGACCGTTTGTGCCAATCATATTCTTAACTTGCTCTTTGCACAGAGTTGCCGCACCAGCGTGTCATGATCACTCGAGGCATCACCCAAGAGCTGTTGCGATCCGCCGCCGAGTATCCCGTGGTGACCATCCTGGGACCCCGTCAGTCGGGCAAAACCACCCTGACCCGGATGACGTTCCCGGACATGCCGTACTTCTCGCTCGAGGACCCGGATGTGCGCATGGCGGCTGAGGCCGATCGGAGGGGTTTCCTCGGCCGGATGGGAAACGGCGCCGTCCTGGACGAGGTGCAACGGCTTCCGGTTCTGCTCCCCTATATCCAAGGCATGGTCGACAAGACCAGGAAACGCGGGCGGTTCATCCTGACCGGCAGACATCAGCCGCAACTGCATGAGGCGATCAGCCAGTTGCCGGCCGGCCGGACAGCCATGCTGACCCTGTGGCCGTTTTCCCTTCGTGAACTTCGGCGTTACGATACCCCGGACGAGAGGCTTCGAAACGGATAATCGGGGTAGAGGTGCGGGCAGGCGCAAGTCGGCGTGGACACGCCTAGGACCACCAGACCCTCAGGGGATCACGCCACGGGGTCTTGCGTTAAACAAGAACCGCTGAAGTTCAGCGGATTGATTCTGGCTCCTCAGGTAGGACTCGAACCTACAACCCTTCGGTTAACAGCCGAATGCTCTACCATTGAGCTACTGAGGAGCAATGGCGAGCGGAGCCATCCCTGCGGGATGCTGCCGAACACCATCTACCATACAAACATCGACGCGCCGTGTCAATCGAGTTTCAGCGTCTCCTCGAGCGCCCGGTCGACATCCTCGCTCGTGAACTGGCGGTTCGGATCGTCGCCCGTCAGCTTGTGGCGCAGCCTGCCGTCCCGCCCGTAGATCAGCACCGCGGGGATGCTCAGAAGGTCGAGTTTCGCGAAAGCGTCCGTGATGTTCTCGTCCATCAGATAGTTTTCGAAGGTCGCTTTGTGGCGCTTGAGGAACTCCCGGGCACGCTCGAGCGCGCCCGCATCGCCGGTGTCGTCCAGACTCACCGAGACGAAGCGCACCCCGCGCCCCTTGTACCTCTCGTAGAGGGCCACCATGTGCGGGAAGCGCTCGAGACACGGCGCGCACCACGTGGCCCAGAAGTCCACCACGACGACCGACCCGCGATAGCCTGCGAGCTTCTCCTGCCAGCCCGCGAAGCTGATCGGGACCAGGGACGCCGTCTCGAGCGCACGCTCCCCGCCGGGCGGCCGCGAGCAGCCGCCCGCGAGGAGCATTCCGACCAGAAGCAGCCGCGCCGACAGTTTCCCGCCCATCACTTGCTCTGCGCGTATTCGATCGTGCATCCCTGCGGCCTGGTTTCGTCCACCGGCGCCGCCTTGCCCGCCAGGGCCGCCTCGATCGCATCCGCCACGTAGAACTCCGTCGGCTCCCCCTTGGTGTAGTTGATGGTCCCGTCGGTGCGCATGGAAGCCGGCGAATTGTGGAGCGCTCCCATGTAGACAAGCCTGCGTGCCTTGTCGAACACGAAATACTCGGGCGTCCGGGTGGCCCCCAGTTTGCGCCCGAGCTCCTGGCTCTCGTCGTATACGTAGGTGAAATTGTATCCCGCCTTGGCGGCGTGCACCTTCATCGCCTCCAGCCGGTCGTCCTCGCGGTGATTCACGCTGACGCCGACGATGCGGACGTCCTTGCCCTTGAAGCGCGCGGCCAGCTTGACGAGGTCGCCGTCCATTCCTTTGACCCACGGGCAGTGATTCGCCAGAAAGACGAGCACGACCACGCTTTCCTTCAGGTCTCTTGACGACAGAGTCTTTCCATCCACCGCGGGCAGATCGGCGAACTCCGGCATGGCGGCCCCAAGATCGACGACCTTGTTGAACTTGCCCGCATGCCCGGGCAGGGCGATGCCCACTGCGAAGAGCAGCAGAACGGCGGTCCTGATTCCGGTTCCTCGAGACAACATGTCGCTTTCCTCCGTTGTCGACGGCTTCCGCCCGGGTCGGCCCCGCCACCGTGACGGTATCTCCCCGGCGAATGCCTCTTGTTCTTTTCTGATTGCGCTGCACCCGAGAGCAGCGAACCGATGGCTGAATGTTAGACGACGCGGGGCGGGATGACAAGCCCGGAATCGTGTTTCCAGCGGGAAGCTCCCGGGCGGGCGGCGCCCAGGCACGGGCGCCCTTGCTTTTCACCCCGGCGTTTTGCTACCATGCGGCTCGCCTGAAGCCTCGCTGTGCGGTACGAGGCCTGTCGACCGATCGAGAAGAGACGAACATGCGCAAGGTGCCTCTGACGGAATCGCTGCGGATCATCGCCCGCGGGTCGCTCAACTGGCTTGCCGGCCGGCCCATCGTCGTATCCTTCGAAGTGACCGACTCGTGCACATGTTATTGCAGGCACTGCGACCACGGCGGGCCCAGGGATGATTCGCGCAACCTCAAAGCAGCCGATTACCGGCGCTACATGGACGTCCTGCGCCCCTGCGTCGTCCAGATCTCCGGGGGCGAGCCCCTGCTGCGCGACGACATCGTCGAGATCGTGCGCAACATCAAGTCCGATTCCGGCCTCCCGTACACCATTCTGGTGTCGAACTGGTCGAAGATGACCGAAGAGCTTTACCTCGCCCTGCGCGCCGCCGGCATCGACCAGTTTTCCGTGAGCCTCGACTTTCCCGACGAGCGCCACGACGACTTCCGCGGCCACCCCGGGCTGTACCGGCACCTGAGCGAGATCGTGCCGCGCCTCGCGGCGCTCGGCCACGACGATATCGTTCTCAACAGCTGCATTACCAGCGAAAACCTCGCCGAGATCAACGCCATGGCCGACCGGGCGCGCCAGTGGGGCGTCAATATCTGTTACAGCGCCTACTCCCCCCGGCGCACCGGCTGCCGCGACTATTTCCTGAACACTCCGGAGCAGCTCGCGCTGCTGCGCCAGGAGCTGGAGCGCGTCGAGGCGCGCCGCGACGACACCAACTGGATCGTCAACTCGCCGACGACCATGGCGGCCACGCGCCGCTATTTCGAGAAGGGCGGGATGCCCGGCTGCACCGCCGGCCTGCGCTTCCTGGTGGTAACGAGCGACGGCCGCCTGCAGCCCTGCTCGATGCAGTTCCGCCGCTACAATCTGGACGAGCAGGCTCGCATGGTCGAGGAGTTCACGCGCACCAACACGTGCGACGAGTGCTACGTGTCGATCCGCTCGTACCTCGACAAGACCTTCCCGCGCCTGCTGTGGGAGAACGTTTCCGGCTTCTTTTCCTTCAAGAGCCGCGCCGGGCACGCTTTTGCAAAGGCGCCGGCCCGTCCTATTTCTTCGCAGGGCTGAGCCGGTTGAGCTCGTCCACGAAGATCTGCGCGTCGCGCGGGATCTCCGCCACACCCTCGAGCAGGATCGTCCTCGGTTCGAGCGGCTTTCCGTAAAGCACCTGGATCGCGTCCACATCGGGGCGCACCACGCCGCCCTTGAGGCTCACGCCGGCGAAGAGTCCGCGCGCACGCGAGTAGGCCAGGATTTTCGCCGACAGGAAGGCATCGGTCTCGGCCGCGGCGGTTCTGCCGACCGGGCCGGCAGCCACGGAAACATCGCCCCCCAGGGTGAATCGGCTGCCGAGCAGGCTTTCGAGCCCGGAGAGATTCATGATCACCAGGATGAGATCCGTAGCCTGGACCCCGAGCTGGAGCCCGAAGCTGCCTCCTCCGACCATGATCATCGACGGCGGGCTCCAGGGGCCGGTGCCGCCCTGGAGCCGGCACGACATCACACCCTTGCCGTAGTTGCCCGCGGCGATGAAGCCCGCCTTGATCATCGAGGGTACGACGGCGATGCAGCTGGCCTTGCCGAGAAGATCCTGCGGGATGCCCTGCTCGGGTATGCCGGCGATCTCCTTGAGCACGATCGCCGAACTGACGACCCTGTCACCGACTTCGCTCTTCTGGCCTGCCGCGAGCGCAGCGCAGAGAAGCACGGCCGCCGCGGCAGGAATAAGCATTTTTTTCACGGCTCCTCCCTTGTCGCATGACCCATGTGGCGACTCGCCTACCATCGAGGGCCTTCCAAGGGTACCATAACCGGTAACGCGCATGGCCTGTTAAGCTAAGCCATTGCGAAACCAGTGGATACCTTGATGCACCCGTCAGAGGTCAGTCGAGAAAGTGTCCAAATATTGCCCACTTTCGAGCACCTCAAACGCATGCCCGACTTCCTTTCGGTTCGAGTGAACGCAAAAAATGGCATGACCCACGGCGCGCTCGCCCGCGAGCACTTGAACGGATGCCATACCCGCATCGGCCAAGGCGGCATCCGGCTGACCTGAAGCAATCACCTGGCCGACGATGTCCGCCCTCGCCGGAGTCGACCCCCAGAATTCGAGTGTCGAAATCAACGCAGCACCGTCGGAGCTCAGACGCCCTTGCAAACCAGCGGACCCGGCGGGCTGCCATACCGCGCGTCCGAGCACCCCACGCAGCATTCGGCCCAAGCAGCGCCATAAAGATCTTCCATTACACGCTCCAACGATAGCACGGGCGCCCTCCCGGTGCGATGCCAAATTGCCCCAGCGTCAGCCCAGATCGCGGCACCCACATGCTCCGTTGACGTCGAATCCCCATCTCCCCAAGCCACGAACATTCAACCTGCGCGAGAGCCTCCGTTCTCACTTATGACCCCACGACAGTTTCGAGCTCACCCCCGGACTGTCGATCCAAGCGGCGCATAGCGACCCGTCGAAGAAGCGCGATCCATCCGGCTCCACCGCGTTTACACCTCAGCCGGCACCAAATCGACAAGAAGCGTGCAGCCACAGGACGAGTCCCGTCGGTCGAGCGCCTCCAGGATCCTTACCGCCGCATGGCGGGTGCGAACGTGTCTCTTGCCGTTGTATAATGACGCCATCGCTAACGAGCGACGCTGCAAGCAGGAGGGACATGCCATGCGCAGGACGACGGTTTTGCTAGCGGCGTTGGTGCTCACTAGCGGCCTATGCGCCTCCGCCCGTGAACAGAATGTCACCCAGGACACCATTCAAGCGCTGCGCGCAAAAGCGGAAGCCGGCGACGCCGCGGCGCAGTTTAAGCTCGGCCGGATCTATGCCAGCGGCGAGGGCGTCCCGAGGGATGCAATCGAGGCTGCGAAGTGGCATCGAAAGTCCGCCGAGCAGGGACACTCTGACGCCCAGTACATCCTCGGCTGGATGTATCGGATCGGTGAGGGCATCCCGAAGGACGCAGCCGAAGCCGTGAAGTGGTACAGAAAGGCCGCCGAGCAGGGACACGCTGAGGCAGAGAACTGCCTTGGCGTGATGTTTCAGAGGGGCGAGGGCGTCCCGAAGGACGCGGCCGAGGCTGTAAAATGGTTCCGCAAGGCCGCCGGACAAGGGAATGCTGGAGCCCAGTTCGTTCTCGCCGGAATATATGCCGAGGGCGAGGGTGTTCCAAAGGACGCAGCCGAGGCCGTGAAGTGGTTAGTCAAGGCCGCCGAGCAGATGCATACCAAGGAGCTCCGGCCCGATCAACTCGGCGTGTGCGTCCCGGTGGACGCAGATCAGCCGGCGAAGTGGTTCCGCAAGGCCGCAGAGCAGGGGAATGCCGA
>Ga0209102_1000546_pt1 | contig 24596 bp, 22 predicted proteins | sample ConPoolayeHmetaG_FD_185483 | JGI IMG/M metagenome (GOLD analysis project Ga0209102, IMG submission 185483) | Hot spring microbial mat communities from California, USA to study Microbial Dark Matter (Phase II) - Cone Pool mat layer H metaG... ...
GTCTACAACTATATCAGACCACATCAGGCTCTTGATTATCTGACTCCTTATGAATATTATCGGCAATGGAAAAGAAACCAAACTACCAAAGTGTCACTAATGTCCTGACCCAATACACGTCCTTGACAAAATTTATATTTATTTGTTATAAATCTTAGCTAATTATTCTTAAATAATTTTTTATTTTTTAAAGGAGAAATAATAATCTTTATAAGAGTAGATTTCTTGAAACCCTTTCAAAATTTTCTCCATTTCTTAGCAAATTCAAGCGAAGAAGAATTCCTCAGCGCTGAGAAAGATTGCCTTAATAAATTCTAAACTGTCAATCCCTTGAGGAGACAAGAAATGGAGAGCCATTCAAAAAGGAGGAAATTCTTTGAATCCAGAAAATCAGAAAGTCTTCTCCCTTATCGAAAAATATAAAAACGAAAAAAGGGCGCTAATTTCAATCCTCCAAGAGATTCAAGCAGAATTCAATTATCTTCCCCAAGACATTTTAAGAGTAGTGGCGAAAACTCTGAATGTCCCGTTAATTGATGTCGTTGGAGTGGCCACATTTTATCGTGCCTTCAGCCTTAAACCGCGGGGAAAACACTTGATCACTGTGTGTCTCGGTACCGCTTGTCATGTGAGGGGCGGACCAAAGATTTTAGAAGAATTCGAAAGGCAACTTAAAATTAAATCTGGCGAGACAACCTCTGATAATCAATTCAGCCTTGAAACCGTGGCTTGCCTTGGCTGCTGTGCCATAGGTCCTGTGGTAGTGGTCGATGGAAATTACCATGCCCAGACAAACATAAGAAAGGTAAATCTAATTCTTAAGAAGTATATAAAAAAAGAGAAGAAAAAATGAAGACTTCATCAAAGTTAGATTTTTTAGAAAAACTTAAACACCATATCGATAATCAAATTCAAAAAAGAAAATCAATCCACAAGCCCATCCTCATTGTCTCAGCAGGCACATGCGGGCGTGCGCGCGGTTCACTAAAAGTTGTGGACTCTCTAAGAAAAGAAGCAAAGAAAGAAAACCTCCGAGATAAAATCGAAATCAAAATAACGGGCTGTCATGGATTCTGCGAGGCAGAGCCAAACATCATCATTCAACCTCAAAATCTTTTTTATCAGAAAGTTGAACCAAGAGATGCAAAAGAGATTCTTACTGAGACCATAATCAATAAGAAGATCATTGAACGTCTTCTTTATTTTCATCCCGCAAGCGGAGAAAAAGCCCTGAATGAAGACGAAATTGACTTTTACAAAAAACAGATGAGAATAGTCCTCGGCGATAACGCACTCATCGACCCTACAGATATCAATGAGTATTTTTCTATAGGTGGTTATAGCTCATTACTAAAAGTTCTTAAAAAAATGACCCCAGAGGAAGTCATAGAGACTGTAAAAAAATCAGGGCTTAGAGGAAGAGGAGGGGCAGGATTTCCCACTGGCTCTAAATGGGAATTTGCAAGAAGGGCAAAGGGAGATAAAAAATACATCATCTGTAACGCTGATGAAGGAGACCCGGGAGCATACATGGACAGAAGCTTGATGGAAGGAAACCCGCATCGAGTTCTTGAAGGGATGATCATAGCAGCCTATGCCATCGGAGCTGATGAGGGCTATATCTACATTCGAGACGAATATCCTCTCGCCCTCCAGCATATAACTCTAGCCATAGAACAGGCGAAGGAGTATGGACTGCTGGGAAAGAATATCCTTGGAACTCAATTCACTCTAGATATTCACATTGCAAAAGGTGCCGGTGCCTTTGTTTGCGGCGAAGAAACAGCCTTGATTGCTTCAATCGAAGGGAGAGTAGGGGAACCTCGCCAAAGACCTCCCTTTCCGGCAACAAAAGGATTATGGGGAAAGCCTACCACCATCAACAACGTTGAAACGTGGGCAAATATTCCCCACATCATCGATAAAGGATGGGAGTGGTTTTCAAAAATTGGAACAAACGGCAGTAAAGGTACCAAAATATTTTCTCTTGTGGGAAAAATAAATAACACAGGATTGGTAGAAGTTCCTATGGGGATAACACTCAGAGAAATAATTTATGAGATAGGCGGAGGAATTCCCAAAGGGAAGGAATTCAAAGCAGTCCAAACTGGAGGTCCCTCAGGAGGATGCGTCCCGAAGGAAATGCTCGATTTGCCCATTGATTATGAGAGTTTAACCCAGGCAGGCTCGATCATGGGCTCGGGCGGAATGATTGTCATGGATGAAAACACGTGCATGGTGGATATAGCCAAATACTTCCTCAATTTCCTCCGCGATGAAAGCTGTGGAAAATGCCTTTCTTGTAGGGAAGGAACCCAGAGGATGTGGGAGATAGTCAAGGATATAACCGAAGGCAAAGGAAAAGAAGGCGATCTTGAGCTCCTCGAAACCTTGGCTAAAGCTGTAAAGGATGCCTCACTCTGCGGTCTGGGACAGACAGCCCCCAACCCGGTTTTGACAACTCTCAGGTATTTTAGAAAGGAATACGAGGCACATATTCGCGAAAAGGCATGTCCTGCGCTTCAATGTAAAGAGCTAATCGTTTATTACATCCTTCCTGAGAAATGTGTGGGTTGTTTGCTTTGTCTCAAGAATTGCCCCGTGAATGCCATAAGCGGAGAGAGAAAGAAGCCTCATTTCATAGACCAGGAGAGTTGTATAAAGTGTGGCTCATGCCTTGAAGTCTGTCCTCCCAAGGTTGCAGCGGTAAGGAGGTTTACAGGAAGGGAAAAAGAAGAAGTAATTAAAGGCGCATATAGAGAAAGAGCAAAATCATGAAAATTACGCTCAATGGAAAAAAGATCGAGGTGGAGGGCAAGAGGACAATCCTCGATATTGTTCGAGATAACGGGATTTTCATCCCTTCTCTTTGTGATCATTCACGTCTGACTCCCTTTGCGGGTTGCAGATTGTGCCTTGCGGAAATAAAAGGTAAGAAAGGCTACTCTCCTTCATGTGCGACATATGCTGAAGACGGGATGGAAATTTTGACTGAAACTCCCCAAATCCAGAAGATGAGGAAACAGATTCTGGAGCTCATTCTCTCTGAACATCCACATTCATGTCTAATCTGCAGTGAGAAGAAGAGTTGCGATAATCGGTGGAGGAAATGCTGCTATAGATGCTTCACACCTTTCTTTAAGAAACAAAGAGTCAGAAGAATTATTTTATTATGCAGAAGAACCCGAAAAGAAATGCCAGCTTTCCCTAAAGATATTGATGCTGCGATAGAAGAAGGAATTGAAATCCAATTTCTAGTGGCACCGACAAGAATCATTGGAGAAAAAGGGAAATTAAGAGCGATCGAGTGTATCAGAATGAAACTTGGTGATTTAGACGAAAGTGGCAGAAGGAAACCAATTCCTATCGAAAGCTCTGAATTTACAATAGAAATAGACACCCTGATTCCTGCCATAGGCGAAAGACCAGATCTCTCCTGGATGAAAGAAAAGGATAAATTGCTCATTTCAAAATGGGAAACTTTAGTCGTAAATCCCGAATCATTTCTAACTTCAAGAGAAGGAGTATTTGCAGGAGGAGATGTAGTCTCAGGACCGGCTACTGTTATAGAAGCAATAGCAGCAGGAAAATCTGTGGCTGATTCTATAGATAAATTCATCGAAGGAAAACCCTTAAAAAAAGGATACAAATTAATTAGACCATCTATGTATATTAAACCCATAAAGCTTACAGCAGAAGAAATGAAAAGAACAAAAAGGCCTAAGATGCCAAAGTTGAGCCTCAAGGAAAGGAAAAAGGATTGGAGAGAAGTTGAACTTGGTTTTAATCAGGAAATGGCCATAAGAGAAGCAAAAAGATGCTTAAGATGTGAATTAGAGACTGAGGATGGGAAAAGAGCCTTGGAGTAAAAAATGATAAATTTAATCATCAATAATTTAGAGGTTAAGGCAGAGGAGGGCTGGTCTATACTAGACACAGCCCGCTTTTATGGACTCGAAATCCCGACTCTCTGTTACCATGAAGGCTTGAGCGTCTATGGAGGATGTCGGCTTTGCCTAGTGGAAATAGGCAAAGGTCCAAAGGCAAGGCTTGTTTCTTCCTGCACATATCCCGTGGAAGAAGGTCTCGTGGTGAGAACAGATACAAAAAGAGTAATAGAAACTCGAAAAATGATGATTGAACTCATGCTTTCTGTGGCTCCTAACTCCAAGGTCATCCAGGACCTTGCTTCGAAATTCGGAGTGACACAGGTGAGGTTTAAGGTACGCAACGAAGAATGCATCCTTTGCGGTCTTTGCGTCAGAATGTGTAAAGAGCAGATGGACGCAAGAGCGATAGGCTTTCAATATCGTGGTTACAAAAGAAAAATCTCGACTCCCTTCGATATCCGTTCGGAAGAATGTAGACTCTGCGGAGGCTGCATTTATATCTGTCCTGCCTGTCAGCTGAGATGTCAGGGACCAGAGGCAGAGCATGCCGTCTGCAATGCCTGCTTAAGCATGGACCCCACTTGTCTCGATTTCTACGAGGAGCTTCAGTGTTGGATGTATGATGCAGGGCGTTGCGGAACATGTGTGAGAGAGAAAGTCAGTTTTCCCGAGAAATAAAAAAATAAAAATGATAACGATCATGATTAACTTGATTAAAGAGGAAAAGGCTTATTAATTATGCCCATAAAAAGGCATCAAGGAGGTAATCATCATGGCTTATACAAAGCTCAATAGAAGCGCTGCCACATTAACCAAAAACAGGACAGAAGGTTCCATAAGTCCCTTCAGCGGCATGTGCGTAACATGCGTAGATGGTTGCATTGGAATGTGTGAAATAGGAAAATCGGCCTATAGAGGCCCAGAAGTTCTCTATCCTCAACCCTTTGGGATAATCACTTCAGCCTCAGAGAAAGAGTACCCTATCGACCTTTCTCATTTCAGTATCATGGGAACCGCGGTAGGAGCTTATGGAATAGAACCTGACCCTGATAAGGCGACATTTCCAAAGGTTTCGCTGGAAACAGCAATAGGTAGAGATAAAGGTATCAAACTTAAAGTTCCCTTCATAATCTCGGGGATGGGGTCGACAAATGTGGCAAAACAGAACTGGGAAGGATTAGCTATAGGAGCAGCTTTAAGTGGAACAATCCTCACCATAGGGGAAAACGTTTGTGCCATGGACGATGGTTCTGAAATCAAGAACGGAAAAATAATCCGCTCTCCTGAGATGGAAACTAGAGTAAGGCTTTATCAGAACTGGCAGCAAGAAGGATATGGAACGGTTGTGGTTCAGGCAAATGTAGAAGACACAAGACTCGGTGTTCATGAATATGTCATTCAAAAATTGGGAGTGGAAGCTGTAGAAATAAAATGGGGACAGGGAGCCAAAGACATAGGGGGTGAAGTTAAGATAAAAGACCTCAAAAAGGCTCAAGAACTAAAAAGAAGGGGCTACATAGTTCTTCCTGATCCTGAAGACCCTGAGGTTATAAAATCCTTTGAGAAAGGAAGCTTTAAAGAATTTGAGAGGCACTCAAGGCTGGGGATGGTAGAGGAAGAAAGCTTTATGAAGAGGGTGGAAGAGCTGAGGAAGGCAGGTGCGAAGTATGTCTTTTTGAAAACAGGAGCTTACCGCCCGGCTGACCTTGCTCGCGCCGTCAAATATGCCTCAAAAGCCCAAATTGACCTTCTGACGGTAGATGGGGCTGGAGGAGGAACAGGAATGAGCCCCTGGAGAATGATGAATGAATGGGGAATTCCAAGCGTTGAAATCTGGTCCTTGCTCTACCAATTCCTCAAGAAACTGGATGAGAAAGGCAAATACATTCCTGATGTAGCGGTGGCAGGGGGAATAACGTTTGAAGACCAAATCTTTAAAGCCCTTGCCTTAGGTGCTCCCTATTTTAAGGTGGTGGGAATGGCTAGAGGCCCCTTGGCCGCAGCCATGGTAGGAAAGACCATAGGGAAAAGAATTCAAGAAGGAATGATCCCCGTGTACGTAGAACGCTTCGGAAATACAGCAGAAGAAATATTTGTCACAGCTCCTGAACTCAAGACCATATTTAAAGAAAGATTCAAAGAGATTCCCACAGGAGCAATGGGACTTTACAGCTACTTCAAAAGATTGAGCCAGGGTCTACGACAGTTAATGGCAGGAAACAGAAAGTTTGCTCTAAAATATATCTCAAGAGACGACATTGCCTCCTTGACTAAAGAGGCGGCAGAGATAAGTGGTATTCCCTATGTTGCTGATATAGATAAAAAGGAAGTAGAGGAAATTCTCAATAGCTGAGTGAATAAGACAAAAAAAATTCTGAGATTTTTTAGTTTTTTTCACCAAAATTACCCATCTCCAATTTACTTTATTTCCTCTAAAGAAGCTTTACGCCCGGAGCACATTATGTTATAAATGAAATCTTGATGAACGTAATATCGATTATAATTAGCCTTTTTGTTCTCCTCTTCGCCATCACCATTCATGAAGCTTCACACGGCTGGGCCGCACTGAAAATGGGAGACCCAACTGCCTACAGCTTGGGAAGGGTGACCCTCAATCCTTTAGCACACATCGACCTTCTGGGAACGGTGCTTTTCCCTTTGATTCTGGTCCTGATAGGAGCTCCACCTTTCGGTTGGGCGAGACCTGTTCCTGTAAACCCCTTTAATCTCAAAAACCCTCGTCGCGATAACCTCTGGATTTCTGCTGCTGGACCTCTCTCAAACCTTACTGTGGCTGCGGTTTCGCTGCTGGGAATCGTGTGCATCAAAGCCTTGAACCCCAAGGCTGGCTTTTTCCTCAAGAGCTTTCTCTTCGGATACAGTCTCCCTCCGGGTGGATTTTACCCTCTTGAAGGACTAACTCTCATTTTGTTTTATGCAGTTTTGGTTAACACCTATCTCGCTGTTTTCAACCTCATCCCCATCCCTCCGCTGGATGGAAGTGGTGTTTTGATGGGCCTTCTTTCTGATGAATCAGCCTCTAAATACGAAAGGCTTCGTCCTTTTGGGTTCATTCTCATCCTGGGACTAATTTATCTTGGTATCCTTGAGACAATCATCAAACCAATCAAAATCTTCATCTATGCCGTAATTTTCACCTAAAATGATGGGGATTGGGCAGACTCTAAGTAACGAGAAGGTCTTAAACGTTTCCTTAATCAAAAAATAAGGAAGAAAATCTATGGAACCTTCACAATCATATCAAGTTAAACTGGATATCTTTGAAGGTCCGCTTGATCTTCTCCTTTTTTTGATTAAAAGGAAGAAAATCTCCATTCATGAAATTCCCATCTCAACGATAACCAGGGAATATCTTGAGTATCTCAACCAGAAAAACAAGATAAACTTAGAGAGAGAAGCTGAGTTTCTATTGATGGCTGCGCTTCTCATCTACATAAAGTCAAGAATGCTTCTTCCCCGAGAAAGTGACACGGAGGATGAAGAAGACCCTCGCCACATCCTCATTGAAAGCCTCATGGAACATAAAAAAATTAAAGCTGCCTGTGGCCTATTAAGAAAGCTGGAGGAAGGACAAGCAGAGAGTTGGGAGAGGAGCTTCTTACCCTCGTTCACTCTCCCTTCAGAAGAATTAACACTGGGTGAAGTTTCTCTCTTTGACCTGGCTGAGGCTTTTTTTACTCTCATGAAAAAGAGAGAGGACCAAGAAGTAAAGACCATGGCCACAAGAGAGATTTCAATCGAAGAAAAAATGGAAGAAATCCTTCAGATCTTGAGGGAGAAGGCATTTATTGATTTTCTGGATTATTTCCATAGCCAGACTTCGATCGAAGAGGCTCTAATTTCCTTTTTCAGCCTTTTAGAACTTATCAAGGCCGGGATGGTCATTGCTTTTCAAGAAAGCTCTTTTCAGGCAATAAGAGTCTATCTTGTCAATAAAAAGGTGACAGATGGGAAAAGAGCTTAAAGACATTATTGAAGCACTCATCTTTATTTCTTGCAAACCTGTTTCTCTAGAAAAAATTAAAGAAGTCCTTAAAGAATTTCCTCAAGAGGAAATAGAGCAAGCTCTAAGGGATCTTCTCATAACTTACTCTTCAAATGAAAGAGGAATTCAGATTATCCAAAAAGCAGGTGGCTTTATATTCACCACAAAACCTAAACATGCGCCTTGGATTAAGAGGCTCCTTGGCCTGGAGAAAAAGAATAAACTCTCGCAGGCCGCTTTAGAAACTCTTTCGGTAATAGCCTATCACCAGCCTGTTACTCTCTCTGAAATATCAGCAATGAGACAGGTAGACTCTTCTCATTCCCTTAAGACTCTTCTTGAGAAAAAGCTGGTAAAAATTGTGGGGAGGAAGAAGAGCCCTGGAAAACCTTTGATCTACAGGACAACAGAAAATTTCCTAAGCTACTTCGGATTGAATACACTCGAGGACCTGCCCTCTCTTGAAGAAATGGAGAAAATCATGGAAGAGGGAGGGGAAGGCGAATGATAACCAATTTTCCGCTGCAAAGACCTTGGAACCAGAAAAAAGTATGGCTCCTAAGTCAAAATTCTTATTCTTCGAATCTAAAAATTTTAGTGGATCCAAGGCAATGCTGATTTTACATGATGCTGATTTTATATCTTAAAGAGCCGGGGCCTTTCTTAATAACCCCTCTCAAAGATGGCGAGAGCATTCTTTGGTCATCAACTTAGGCATAATTTATCGAAGTAAAAAGCAAGAATTTTAAATTAAATCGAGAGTATTTAAGAAGGAATGAAAGATTTCTTATAAAAATTTATTTTACCTGGATTTCAAGGATTCACTCCATAAATCATCTTAAATTTTTGCCTAAAGTCAATTCGCCGGGGATAGAAAATCTCCTTCAATCCACAAACAAAAGCTAAGTTAATATTTTATCAATATTTAAGTTGACAAGGAGGTCTAACTGATATAGTATAATTCATCATTCTTTTTTCCGAAATGGAAATCAAAATTGCAAAGAATTCAGGGTTCTGTTACGGAGTTAAAAGAGCTTTGAAGATAGCTGAAGAAACTAGGTCTCGCGAAAGGGGAAAAGTCTATACTTTAGGCTCTCTAATCCATAATCCTCAAGTTATAGCAGACCTGGAGAAAAAGGGAATTTTGTCTATTGATGACCCCGAACAACTCGAAAAAGGGACTGTCATCATTCGAAGCCACGGCATATCCCCTTCCATCTATCACTCACTCCAGAAAAAGAAACTCAGAATCATCGATGCGACGTGTCCCATAGTTAAAAAAATTCAGAAGTTAGTCAAGAGACTCGCCGAGGAAAAACAGGAGATCATCATCGTCGGAAACAGAGAACACCCTGAAATTAAAGCTCTGATCGGTTTCAGCGAAAAAAGGGGAATCATCGTAGAAAAAGTAAGTGAAGCTAAACGCCTGCCACACAGGAAGAAAAGAGCCGTAATCGCCCAATCGACGCAAGACCTTTATCTTTTTGAAAAAGTAGTCTCGGCATTAATCGAGAAAACAGATGAATTGAGTATCTACAATACAATCTGCAGTTCAACTCAAACGCGGCAAAAATCCACCTCTGCCCTGGCCTCGCAGGTTGACACTCTCTTTATCATCGGAGGTAAGAATAGCTCTAACACTAATAAACTTTACCAGATATCAAAAAGAATCCTGCCCAAAACATATTTTATCGAGAGAGTGGATCAAATAACACCAGAGATGTTGAAGGGAGCAAAAAAAATAGGTCTTTCTGGAGGAGCTTCAACTCCTCCCGAAGTCCTTCATGAAGCCGTAATGAGGATAAAAACAAGTTGCCAACATTTTCCTCGAAGGGAGAAAATAGCCCCATGACCACCAAGATTAAGAAAGAATCAAAAGATGAGGAGATAATTTCATCAAAAGACTATGAGAGCTTGCTCGAAAGATATCAATTCCAAGCAAAAGAAATCTCTCCAGGAAAAATAATTAAAGGGAGGGTGATAAAAATAGCTCCTCCTCATATGCTCGTCGATATAGGGTTCAAATCTGAAGGCGTGATTCCTCTCGAAGAATTCAAAGACAAAGAAGAGCTTAAAAAAGTCAGGCCTGGAGATGAGATTGAAGCAATTCTCGAAAAAAGCGATTTCAAAGAGGGATATCTTCTCCTCAGTCGAAAAAAAGCAATTGCCCTTAAAGCACTCCATAATTTGGAAAGAGCCTATCATCAAAATAGCTGGATAATGGGAAAAATAAGCGAAAGAGTAAAAAATGGTTACACAGTGGATGTAGGAATCAGTTGTTTTCTACCCGATTCCCACGCAGACATAAGGCCTTTAAAAGAGCCGGAGAAACTCCTTGGAAATACTTTCAAGTTTAAAGTTATTAAATTCGATAGAAAATCTGAAAATGCAGTCCTCTCCCGAAAACTCTTCCTTCAGGATGAAAGAGAAAAAAGGAAAAAGCGGGTCTTCGGGAGCCTGGAGCGCGGGAAAAAGGTTAAGGCGCAAATCAAGTCGATAACCAATTTCGGGGCCTTTCTTGACCTAGGAGGAGTGGAAGGACTTCTTCATATCTCAGATATGTCGTGGGGAAAAATAAATCACCCTTCAGAATTATTCGAAGTGGGCCAGACTATAGAGGTAATTATCTTAGATTTTGACGAAAAAGAAGAAAAAATCTCCCTTGGTTATAAGCAACTCTTCCCCAATCCATGGGAGAACATAGAAAAGAAGTATAGAGTTGGTCAAAAGGTAGAAGGGAAGGTAGTGAGTCTTACAGATTTTGGCGCTTTTGTAGAGATTGAAAAAGGGGTAGAAGGCTTGATCCATGTCTCAGACCTTACCTGGTCAAGAAAAACCATTCATCCGAAGAAAATACTCAGAGAAGGAGAAAGTGTGACCGTGAGCATTCTGGAAATTAATCCTGCGACAAAGAGAATATCATTGGGGTTGAAACAGGCGACTCCCCACCCCTTAGAGCTTCTGAAAAAGAATTATAGCCCTGGCTCTCGTATCAAGGGAAAGATAACAAGCATTACTGATTTTGGTGCCTTTATGGAAGTTGAGAAAGGTGTAGAAGGCCTCATTCATATCTCAGACATAAGCTGGGAAAAGATCAAACATCCTTCACAAAAACTAAAGGTCGGTGAAGAAGTCGAAGCCGTTATTCTCAACATCGATGTAGAAAAGCAAAAACTTTCTCTGGGAATAAAACAACTCGCAGGTGATATTTGGGAAGATTTCTTCTCACGCATAAAACTTGGAGATTTGGTCAAGGTTAAAGTTGCGCGTATCACAAATTTTGGAGTATTCGTAGAGATAATGCCAGGAATCGAAGGAGTTGTTTTTCTCTCAGAACTGGACGAAAAAAGGATAGAAAATCCTGAAGAAAGCTTCTCTGTGGGAGAAGAAAGAATCGCTAAGATTATTAAAATAAACAAGGAAGACAAGAAAGTCTCCCTTAGCTTTAAGCAGGCACAATTTGAAATGCAAAAACTCGAATATCAAAAATACATGCAACGTCAAAACAACAGGCTTACTTTAGGTGAGCTCATGAAGGATCAATTCAAGAAAATCGGCTCTACAAAAAAGCCATAAAAAAGGAGGTTATAGATGATTAAGGCCGATTTAATCGAGAGGATTTCTCGAGAGATGAATATTTCCAAACAGGATGCAGAACTCAGCGTAAACCTCTTCTTTCAAACGATTAAGGATGCGCTTAAAAGAGGCGAAGAGATAGAACTCAGAGGCTTCGGGAGCTTCCGTTTCCGCAAAAGAGGTGCTCGTTCAGGAAGAAATCCCCGCACAGGGAAAAAAGTGGATGTGCCTCCTAAGAATGTCGTCTATTTTAAGCCAAGCAAAATATTGAAGAATATGATTAATAAACAATGAGATACATCCCCACTCCCTGGCGTGAAGAATACGTAAAAAATGTGTTTAAAATGAGAAAATGCATCTTCTGTCTTGCCTTGCGGAAAAAAAATGAAAAGAAAGCTTATATTCTTTTTAAAGGCAAACACAATTTCATCATGTTGAATAAGTATCCCTACACACCCGGACACCTGATGATAGCACCTTATGAGCACCTAGCTTCTATAGAAGAGGCTAATAAAGAAATTACGGATGAAATGACAGATTTGGTAAAAATGAGCCTTAAAATACTCAGAAAGAAGTATAAGCCTCAGGGCTTCAACATGGGTATGAACTTAGGCCAAAGCGCAGGTGCAGGGGTCACCGACCATTATCACCTCCATATAATACCTCGCTGGAGCGGTGATGCCAATTTCATGCCCATCGTGAGTAAAACTCGAGTGATCATTGAAAGCCTGGAAAGAACTTTTGAAAAGCTTTACGCACCTTTCCAGAAAATGAAAATTGCCACCCAGAATGAATCGATTAAGAAGAAAATTGGGCAAGCCAAAGGGAGAAAAAATGAACTTTGAGCTTTCACAAGATCAACTCTTGCTGAAAGAGATGGTTAGAGATTTTGCTCTCAAAGAAATTGCTCCTAAGGCAAGGGAGCTAGAAGATAAGCATGAATTTCCCCGAGAAATTCTGAATAAACTAGGTGAAATTGGAATTCTGGGAATGACAGTCCCCCCTGAATATGAGGGAATTAAAACAGATACCCTTTCTCTTATCATTGCCATTGAGGAAGTAAGCCGCATATCACCTTCAGTAGGAGTGATCGTTAGTGTTCATTGTTCCCTCTTCTGCAACGCAATCTTCAAATTTGGAAACAAAAAACAGAAAGAAAAATACCTTCCGCCTGCAGCCAAGGGAAAAATAATAGGCGCTTTCAGCTTAACTGAACCAGAAGCCGGCTCAGATGCGACAAACCTCAAGACAAAAGCTGAAAGAGAGGGAGATTATTTCATCCTCAATGGAACAAAATCATGGGTCACAACGGGCAATGATGCCGAGGCAATCATAATCTTTGCGGTGACAGGGTTAGAAGGAGCTAGAAAGAGATTGAGCGCCTTCATAGTAGAGAAAAATTTTCCCGGCCTTCACATCTCTAAAATAGAAGAAAAAATGGGCCTCCATTCTTCAGTTACAGCCGAGCTTGTGCTCGAGGATTGTCGAGTTCCGTCCGAGAATCTCCTGGGAGAAGAAGGGAAAGGAGCCACTATTGCCTTCCATTGTCTTGATTGTTCAAGAATAGGAATTGCTGCTCAATCCGTAGGTGTTGCTGAGAGGGCATTAGAAGAGTCAATAAAATACTCTCTTCAGAGACAGGCCTTCGGCAAAAAAATCTCAGAATTTCAGTCGATTCAATTCATGATCGCTGATATGGCCACAGAAATCGAAGCTGCAAGGTTGCTCACTTACAGAGCAGCAGATCTCTATGATAGGAGAAAAAAAATCTCTAAAGAAGCTTCTATGGCTAAACTCTTTGCTTCAGAGGTGGCCAATAGAGTGGTCTATCGAGCACTTCAAATTCACGGAGGATACGGATATTCGAAAGAATTCACGATTGAACAGCTTTACAGAGATGCGAGAGTTTTTCCCATTTATGAGGGAACTTCCGAAATACAGCGAATCGTAATTTCCAGGTCTCTTCTTAGTGAAATGTAACTTAAATCTGGGACAAAGAATATAAAAAATATATTTATCGGAAAATCCAGTTTTGAAAGTGAAAATGCCAAATGAGGAAAAAAAATTGAGGTGATAAGATGCTTAAGGCAATGCGAAAAAACTTAAAATCCCTAGCTCCAACCCTATGGATAGTCATTGCCGCTTTCATCATTGCCATATTTGCCGTGTGGGGCGGGGCAGGACGCCTTGGAGAATCTCGAGCCGCTAACACAATTGCCACGGTGGGAGGTGAGCAAATTCATGCTAATATCTATTACCAAAATCTAAGACAAAGGTTAGAAATGATTAAAAGAGAATTCAAGGAGCTCGACCGAAACTTCATCCTCCAGCTAAATCTTCCGCAGCAAGTCTTAGATCAAATAATTCAGCAATCCCTCCTGATGCAAAAGGCTCGGGAAATGAAGATTTACGCCTTGAATGAAGAAGTTCTAGAAAAAATAAAGAGCTATCCCGTTTTCCAAAGAAATGGAAAATTCGTTGGGTTTGAAGAATACAAACGAATTTTAGACTGGAACAGGATTTCTGTAGTCGATTTCGAGGAAAGCTTAAGGAAGGAAATTGTCCTTGAAAAGCTCCTCAAACTCTTGACCTCGGGAATCTCGGTGACCAAAGATGAAATATGGGAAAATTATAAAAATAAAAATGAAAGCGCAAAAGTAGAATACGTCGTAGCTGAAACAGAAAAAATTGAGTTCGAAGAAGAGATTCCCTCTTCAAAAATAAGAGAATATTTCGAAAAAAATCCTGAGAAATTTAAGATTCCAGAAAAGAGAGAAGGAGATTATTTCTTTGTGGGAATCGATGATTTAAAAAATGAGATAGAAATTAAACCTGAGGAAATCGAATCTTATTACAAACAAAATATTTCTCACTTCAAAGAACCAGAGACAATGAGGGTAAGCAGGATATTCATACCCTATGAAGAAAGAGAAAAAGAGCTTGTTAAAGGAGAAGCCCAGAACATCCTGGAGAAACTGAAAGCCGGTGAAGATTTCTCTGAAATGGCCAAGAAGTATTCTAAGGACGAAAAAGCAGCACAAGGCGGTGATTGGGGTTTCTTTGAATGGAAGAAGCTATCTTCTCAAGAACAAGAACAAATTTCGCACCTTGAATCAGGAGAAAATTCTGAAATCGTAGAGCTTGAAGATGGTCTTTCCATTCTAAAAATTACTGAGAAAAAACCTGAGGTTATTAGACCTCTTGAAGAGGTAAGCGAAAAGATTAAGACCATTCTCATAGATAAAAAGGCAAGAGAGCTGGCGGAAAAGGAGATCATCCACCTTGAAAAGAGTGCTAGAAGGGAAAAAAGTCTGGATGTAGCTGCTCAGAGGCTAGGGAAAAAAATCCGAAAAACAGGACTCCTAAAGGAAGGAGAGGGTATTCGGGAAATAGATGCCTCCGGGGAAATCAGTAGAACACTCTTTTCCCTAAAAGAAAAAGAAATATCGACTCCTATCTATACCTATAGTGGCGTTGCTCTAGTTCAGCTTCGAAAAATTGAACCAGAAAGAGCGGCGAGAATCGAAGAAGTCGAGGATGAAATTAGAAGAGAACTCATGAATATTGAAAAGGGGAATAAAGCCCTGAAAATAATGAAGAAATTAAAAGAAGAACTCAAAGAACAAAAACTGGATGACCTCGCCAATAAATACCACCTCGAATACAGAACCATAGAAGAGCATAAAAGAGGTCAGTATGCAAGTCTCATTGGTGAAAATTCAGAATTTGACCGACTTTCTTTCTCCCTCCCTTTGGGCGAAGCAAGCGAACCCTTTGAATATGAAAAAGGATATGCCTTAGTAAGAGTTCTTGAGCGCAAAGAAGTTAGCCTCGAAGAATTGGAGAAAAAAGCAGAGGAAGAGAAAAAAAACTTGTTAGAGGAAAAGAAAAATAAGTTTCTTCATTCCTATCTCTCTCTCCTGAGAAATGAAAAAGGAGTCAAAATAAAATATGACCTCTTCTCTAAAATAAATTCCGACATTCTCTCCCGTTATGAAAAACAAGAATAGGATTCACTCCTCTTCTGATTTTGATGGAAACTTAAGGTGAGAAATTATTTTATTTTATCAACTCATAGAAGAGAGTCTTAACTCTCTTTTCGAGTGCTTCTCTGAATTGATTGATAGCAAGGCTCAAATTATCGGACAAGTAATCAGTAATATACATGGGAGCTCCCACATTCACTTTGATTACCGAGGGAATGATATAAGGAGCTTGTGTTCCATATAAGGCAAGGGGGGTCACTGGTACCTTTATTCCCTCTTCTTTATAAAGATTATAGGAAATGATACAGGTCCCCCTCTTGAATCGACTTACATACGGGTTCTCTTCTCCCTTCATGACTCTTCCTCTTCCTTGGAGGGCAACGATTGCCCTCCCTTTTTTGAGGTGTTCCTGGCATGGCTTCAAAGCAGTACCTCTTCTTTGAATCATATCCACAGGCACAGTCCCAACCTTTCCAATGTTTGTGCTTATGTAATTGACGAGATACGACTTTAAAGGATAGAGAACTACGTTTAAAAAAAAGCCTAGGTTTTTTAAATGCCTCTGAAGATGCTTCTTAATCAAAAAATTGAACTCATCTTTGTTGAAAAGCATCTTATTGGCAGTGAAGATAATCGGTCGGGGTACTATTTTGAAGAGGGTGGCAATGTCTTTGAAACTTCCACAGTGGTTGCCCACGATTATGTTAGGTCCTTTTCTCACAAAATTCTCTTCTCCTTTGACTATGATTTTTTTCCCTAAAAGGGAAAGGTTGACCAGCCTCTTTATCACAGGTTCGAATCTCTTATATTCTTCTTCGAATGTTTTCATCATCTTCTATTAATATTAAGAAATATTTTAAAAAAAACAAAGAGTTTTTTCTCCCTTTTATACCTAAGATTGAAAGAATTTTTGGGCAAATTATATCCTACTCCTTTTTTTGAAGAAAGGATGAAATTGGATTTTTATTTATAATCTTGAAAAGAGAATTACCTCATGATATTTTAAGTTAAATTATTAAAAGCTAATAATATAATAATAATTTTTTTTGAAGTTAAGTTGATTAATTCACCATCCTCTAAAGTAAGAATCTTCATCTTGAGGATAAGAGCAACTCTAAAAAATTAAAATTTTTTTTATTGAATTAAAGAGAGGAAAGGAGATGGATACAAATGAAAAAATAAAAAAGCCCAAACTTTCTCTTGCTCTCATTCCTCTTATTGCCATGGGAGTTCTTCTTGGAATTGGCTATGGCATTTATAGAATCCGACCGCAAATTCTCCTCATAGCTGCTGCCTTTATCACAGGCTGTCTCGGCTTTCTGATGCGCTTCTCATGGAGAGAAATGGAAAGAGGAATTGTGGACAGCATCCATAAGGCGATGCCTGCCATATTAATCATGCTCAGTGTAGGCATTCTAATTGGGTCTTGGATTTCAAGCGGAACAATTCCCATGGTCATTTACTACGGGTTGAAACTCATCTCGCCTGAGTATTTTTTAGTAACAGCCTGTTTTGTCTGCTCTATTACCTCATTAGCCACAGGAACAAGCTGGGGGACCATCGGCACTCTCGGCGTGGCTTTCATGGGCATTGCCATGGGTTTGGGAATTCCCTCTGGTCCAGCTGCAGGGGCCATAGTGGCAGGAGCTTATTTTGGAGATAAAATGTCACCTTTTTCTGATGTGACAAATCTTGCATCAGTTGCAGCTGGCTCAAATCTCTTTGACCATATCAAACACATGTTCTGGTCAGCAATCCCTGCTTGGCTCATGGGTCTCCTCATTTACCTTTTCTTAGGTCTTGGTTACAAAGGGGAAAAGGTCGAATCGACAACAATGGTGCTTATAATGGAGATAATCCGGAAAAACTTCCGTTTTCATGTCTTGCTCCTTCTCCCCTTGGTTATAGTGTTTTACTTCGCCATCACCAAAAGACCCACCATTCCTGGTATGCTTCTTTCATCATTAGTGGCAGCAGCCCTAGCAATAATTTTCCAGAATGCTTCCCTTCCTGATGTTGCCTCAGCCATGAACAGTGGATATAAAGCTTCTACAGGAAGTAAAGAGGTTGACCTTCTCCTCTCAAGAGGAGGATTGATGAGTATGATGGAAACTCAGCTTGTAGCTTTCACTGCCTTCAGTTTTGGTGGAATAATGCAGCGTATAGGACTTCTCTCCACAATACTGGAAAGAGTGATGCGCTTCGCTGACAAGACATGGAGCATTGTGCTCACCACCATAACCTCTTCTATCGTCACCGCATTGATCACCGGAAGTTCTTATCTTTCGATGATTATACCTGGAGAACTACTCTCCCCAATTTACAGGGAAAAGGGCTTAGCTGCAAAAAACCTCTCAAGGATAATAGAAGAAAGTGGAGCAATTATCGTTCCTCTCATTCCCTGGAGCATGGCTGGAGTTTATATTGCAGGAACAATAGGCGTTCCTCCCTTCACCTATCTTCCTTGGGCAATAATGAATTATACAGCTGTTCTGATTCTCTTGATTTTTGGCTTTACCAAATTCACCATGGCACCCAGAATCAGAGAAGATGAAACGCAGGTAGGAAGTTAATCCTCTTTGACTTTCTGGAGTGCCTTCTTGAATTTTAAGTGAGCCTCTTCTCTCTTTTTCTTCTCAAGCTCTACGCTTAGCTCAAACTTGCGTTCAAATTCTTCCTTTCTTTTCTTCTCTTTCAGAATTAGCTCATCTAGGGAACCTTTCTTTTTGGGGGAAACACTCCTTTTAAATTTAACTATCGTTCCCCTCTGGAGATCAAACCAAAGCTGGCAGCCACAACATGGACAGAGAGCTTCACCTATCTTTGTATCTTTCTTCTCCTCCATCTCCTTAATTAAGCTATCAAAAAAAATTCTTTCAATCAAGTTTATAGAATCCTGAAGTAGAAAATATCGCTCCCTTTTTCATCTTTTCTAAATATAGAGAAAGTATTCTCAGATACCTTTTGAAAACTCGGAACCTCTCTGCAGGAGAAAAGCTGGATCATCTTCCAAAAAGAGAAGAAGCGAGATTTGGCCTTAGACTATAATAAAGGCCAAGCACGCCCCTCATTTTTTTATTTCTCTTTTCACTCATCTCCTGGTGGAAAATAAGACTACTTCGAAGAAAAACCCTAAGGCTCATTTTCTAATTTCCTTTTCCTTCTCTTTTCTCCCTGAAGAGGAAGTATCTTATGCTTTCTCATTAATTTAAAAAGACCCTGTCTACTCAACCCCATTTCTTTTGCAGCCTTTATTCTGCTGTAGTTAAAACGGGCGAGTGCCTGATTCAAAAACCTTTTTTCGAATTCTGCTCTTGCCTGAAAAAAATTATAACTCGATTCATCTGGAGAACTTCTACGGGGATTAATTTTAGAAGAAAGATGCTGCTCTCTAATTAAAGATTCTTCCCCTGCTAATATAAGACACCTTTGAATCTCATTCTGGAGTTCTCGAACATTCCCAGGCCAGGAATAGTTCATCATCAGTTCTAGGGCTGAAGGTGAAAAATAGCTCCTCTCCTTCTTCATTTCCCTGCAATAGGTGTCTAAATAATGCTCTATGAGGAAAAGTAAATCTTCTTTTCTTTCTCTAAGGGGTGGAATTTCAATGGTGATAATCTTTAAACGGTAGTAAAGGTCATCGCGGAAATTTCCTTTTTCGACTTCTTTATCTATGTTTTTGTTAGTGGCACTCATGAACCTCACATTTACGGCTCTTGTCTCATTTTCTCCTACCCTCCGGATTCTTTTCTCTTCAAGCATCCTCAACAGCTTCGCCTGTAAACGAAGAGAAAGGTCTCCAATCTCATCAAAGAGAAAAGTACCCCCTTCTGCTTCTTCTATGAGACCAATTTTTGACCTCCATGCTCCTGTAAAGGCACCTCTAACATATCCAAATAATTCACTTTCCAAAAGATGATCGGGAATAGCCCCACAATTTATGGCTACGAATTTTGAGTTCACCCTCTTTCCCCGCGAATGAATTGCACGGGCTATGAGCTCCTTTCCTGTGCCACTTTCTCCAGTGATGAAGACAGGAGTATCGTTATCTTTCACCCTCTCAACTAGTTCCAATATCTTCTGGACAGCCCTGCTCTTGCCCATGAACTCAAATTCTGGCTCCCCTTTTCTTTCTTTCTTAAGTTCCTCAATTTTTATGCTATCCCGGATAAAATAAATAAGCGGTTTAGAAATTAAACTCAAAAACTCAAGGTCCTCAGAAGAGAAATCACCGCATCTAAGCTCTCGCTCGAGATAAATTGCGCCCAAGAAATTGCCTCCAAAGTGAAGAGGAAAACAGAGGACATTCCTTGGAAAATCTTCCTTGTTTTTAGAGAAAAAATTATGAATCAAAGGTCTCTGTTCCTTAAAGACTCTCCGCATGAACTCCGATTTTATTTCTTCTTTTTGGCAGGGGTGGGTTACCTTTTCCATCAAAAAAACAAATTGCTCCTCCTCATCCCTTATCCCCAGCAAAATATTTCTAGCGTTAGTCTTTTCTCTCAAACATTCAATTAACTTCTGGAAAGAAACTGATTCCTTTAGAGAGTTCATCAGTAAGAAAAACGGGCTCTAAAAGAAATTTTCTCACTCTTATTTTCGTATATTCTTATAATGAGGCTTCCAAAGGGGGAAAAGGTAGAGTGAAATTAACTTTCTTTTAGTTTCTTTATTTTCTGAGCTACCTTTCGATAATTGGAATCCCAGTTTTTAATCTCGAGGTAAAGATTTAAGGCTTCCTCTCTCTTGCCCATTTCTTCATAAAGGGAAGCCATTTCATACTTTAATCTAAAATATTCATTCGAATCTTTATCCACTATTTCCTGTGCCTTTTCTAACCATCTTAAAGCCTCTTCATAATCTCTTTTCTCCTTGAAACAAAGGCTTAAGGAAGTATAACAATCAAGGGCAATGCGTTTATCTTCTGAAGCCAGCTTAAATTCCTCCACTGCCTCATCGTATAAACCCTGATCAAAGTATGCTACGGCAAGATTGTAACGGCTCTGGAAATCTTTTTTATCAATCTTCTCCTCAACACTTCTTTTGAATTCTGAAACAATCTCGGAAAGCTCTTTCTCCATGGTTGTGGTATCTCCCTTCAATTGCTGTAAACAAACAGCCTGAATGGCCTCAAGCTCTTCATCTATTTGTCTCTCAAGGTTATAATATTTTCTTTTTTTCTCCTCAGCATCTTGAACTATGGGGATGATGTCTGTTTCGGCAAAGATCTCTGCTGCTGTGATTTTTCCTTCTCCCATCTCTCTTTCTAAGAGAAAACCTATAAACTCATTTTCCTTCTCCATTGCCTTTTCCACCCGCTCAGGAATCTCTTCTTCCCTGATTTCAGCAGCTCTCTTGGTGAGAGCTTCTATCTTTTCTTCAATTGAACTCACCCCTGGATACATCAGTCTTAAATGTTCAAGTATTCTTCGTGCATTTCTCAGCAATCCTTGTTCCATATAGAGCTCCGCCTTGGCTAAGTTCCTTTTTATTATTTCCTTTGATTCATCCACAAGAATTGAAGGTTCTCCCGAAATCCTCTCTTCATCTAAGATCCCAAGCCTTTTCTTTACTTCTCGATACTCACAATAAAGTTCTTCATCCTGAGGGCAAAGGGCAACCAATTCTTTCAATATTTCATGTTCTTTTTCAATCAGCTTCATTTTTTTTGATTCCTGAAGAAGAACTCTCAAAACAATCTCAAGCTGCTTTTTCTGATTTCTTAACTTGAAAATATCAGCAAGCTTCTCGAGAGTTGGAAAATGGGGCTCGCCCCGATTGAGTATCAAACCCAGCAATCCAATCGCTTTCCCAAGCTTCTCTTTTCGGATCAATGTTTCAACTATAGGTTGATAAAGCTCGAAAGCCTGGTCAAGCTTATCTTGATGGATATAAATGCGTCCTAGCTTTACTCTTGTTTCTATATCCTTTGGCTGGAGGCGGAGCATTCTTAAGAATATTTCCTCAGCTTTTTGAAGGTTTTCTTCTTCAAGATAAATACTTCCCAAGTGACTCAAGGCCTCCTTGTTGTTTTCATCCAATTGAAGAACCCTTTGAATCAATTCAAATGCTTCTTCTTTCCTGTTTTGTCTTCGGTAGAGATAGATGAGGTTTAGAGATGTCCTTAAAATGTCATCTCTTAGATTCTTTGCTTGCTTGAGCACCTCTTCAGCCTCATCATATTCTCCTTTTTTTATCCTGAATTCTGCTATCTCATTTAATTCTTCCACTGCTTTTTCAACCAGACCCTCTTTCGAAGATAATATCGCCAGTGATAATCTTGCTTCTTGATCATTTTTATCTATTTTTAAAACTTTTTCATATAAGCTTATTGCTTCCTTATTTTGATTACTGCTTCTCAATTTGTCGGCAATTATAAGATATTTTTTCTTTGCCTCTGAGATAAAACCCTGACTCAAATAAAGGTCAGCCAGTTTCACTCCTGAGTCAAAGTCGTCAGGGTTTATTCTATCTATTTTTTTGTATATAGCCATGCACTGAGTAAGAAGGCCTTTTTCTTCATAATACCTAGCTATCTTCTTAAATTCACTTACTGCCTTTTCTTTCTCTCCCGCCTTTAAATATAACTCGGCGATAAGGTTTCTTATGTTCAAGTCCTTCCCCTCATCACCACTTATTAATTTGTTATACTCAGCAATGGCTTCTCTGAACTTTCCCTTTTTGATGTATTTCTCTGCAAGCTCTAAAATCTTTTTTTCTCTTTTTTCGCTTTCCATTATCATTCGATAAGTTTAAAAGAAAATCTGTGAAATGAACTCGGCCCCATCTCCTTCAAGGCACAATAATGTTCTCTTGTGCCATATCCTTTATTTTTTGCAAGCCCATAGCCCTGATAAATTTCCTCAACCCTGAGAACCATTTCATCTCTTAAAACCTTGGCCAAGATTGAGGCAGAAGCGATAGAGATGCTTTTCTCATCACCTTTTATTACCCTAATCTGGGGATAAGGAACATTCTTTAAATAAAACCCATCTACTAAAATAAAATCAGGTTGAAGAGATAAATTCAGAACTGCCCTTCTCATCGCTTCTAAGGAAGCATTGAAGATATTCTCCCTATCTATTTCGACATTTGTCATATATCCAATTCCCACCGAAAGAGCATGGCGCAGTAATAATCTAGCCAAATTTTTCCTTTTCGGGGGTGGGAGAGATTTAGAATCGTCTATCTCTCCTATCCAATCGATAAGGCAACTCTTTTCTTCCGGAGGGAGGATAACTGCAGCAGCAACTACGGGACCAAAAAGAGCGCCTCTCCCCGCTTCATCCACTCCGGCAATAAGCGACAATCCCCTTTTTCTTATTTGCTTTTCAATTGAAAAATCAGCCACTCCTCTTAATCCAACTCAAACTTGAAATTTTGGTTTGAGTAAATAGCGCATTCTTCATTTATTATATCAGAATTTGAAAGAGAAGATACAACCTCTTTTAGGGTAAGCTAAGATGAGGCCTTTGTCTTGAAAGTGAAGACTAATCCCCCACCCGCCGGTTTTTCTCCCGAGGTTTTTTACTTCTTTTCTTTAAGCCTTGCTGCCTTTCCTTTTAAATCCCTAAGATAATACAATTTAGCTCTCTTGACTTTTCCTCTTTTTACTACTTCTATCTTGCGAATCAGAGGGGATTGAAGAGGAAAAATTCTTTCTACACCTACTCCGAAAGAAACCTTTCTCACCGTAAAGGTTTCCCGCATTCCCGAGCCTTTTTTAGCAATCACAACCCCTTGGAAAATTTGGATTCTTTCTTTGTCTCCTTCCCTGATGATGACATGCACCTTGACTGTGTCACCAACCTTGAATTCATCGCTTTTCCTCTTTATGAGTTTCTTTTCCACTGTATCCAATGTTCTCATTTCTTTTTCCTTTCTTTACTCAATTTAATCTCTTTGAGTATCTTCATCTCCTCGGGAGATAATTTTCTTCTCTTTAATAAATCAGGCCTTCTCTCCCATGTTTTCTCTATCGCCTTCATTCGCCTCCACTTATTGATTTCTGCATGATTACCAGAGAACAACACCTCAGGCACTCTCATTCCCCTGAATTCTCTGGGGCGCGTGTAATGAGGAAAATCTAAGAGACCATCAAAAAAAGAATCCTTCCTCACCGATTCTAACTTACCTACTACACCAGGAACAAACCTGGAAATAGCATCCACCACCACGACGGCAGCTGGTTCTCCTCCTGTGAGTACGTAATCCCCTATTGAAATTTCTTTTGTTATCAGGTTCTCAATCACTCTCTCGTCAACTCCTTCGTAACGTCCGCAGATTAAAATTAAGCGAGATTGTGTTGCCAACCTTTCCGCTAAGTGAGAATCAAACCTTTCTCCTTGAGGTGAAAGAAGGAGGACGGGTATTTCCTCTCCATTTCTTATTTTTTCCACAGCAGTAAAGATTGGCTCAGGCTTCAGAACCATTCCTTCTCCTCCTCCAAAGGGGCGATCATCCACCTGTTTGTGCTTGCCTTCAGCGAAATCTCGAAGGTCATATACTCGCACTTCGATAAATCCCTTCTCAAGTGCCTTGCCTAAAATGCCTGAAGAGAAAACGTTTTTGAAAAATTCAGGAAAGAGGGTTATTATATCAAATCTCATTCAGGTCTAATAGCCCATCCGGAGGGTTGACAACGATGATTTTTTCCTGAACATTGACTTCTATACAGATGCTCTCCACGAAGGGAATTAAAACTTCTTTCTTCTTCTCCCTAACAACCAAGAGGTCATTATCTTTTATCCTTAAAATTGCCTCCACTTTCCCTATCTCTTCATTCTTTTCCGTAATTACCGAGCATCCTATGAGCTGAAAATCATAATAATGGCCTTTCTCCAATGCCTGAAGAGCTGGTTCTGAGAGCATTACTTCCGCCCCTACTAATTTAAGAGACTCATTTAAAGAGTCAACTCCCTTGAGCTTGAGGATGATGTCTTTATTCTGGAGCCTTAGAGATTCAACCTGATATTCTTCTATTCTATCCTTTTTTCTAAGACCTATCCTGGAAAAAAAAAAAGGTTTTGCTAATTTTTCAGGATAGAGATCGACTCTTAACTCCCCCTTTCTTCCTTGGGTTCTTAAAACTTTCCCGATTATAACCAAATTATCCTTTTTCGATGATTTCGAGATTGA
>Ga0209102_1000547_pt1 | contig 24591 bp, 25 predicted proteins | sample ConPoolayeHmetaG_FD_185483 | JGI IMG/M metagenome (GOLD analysis project Ga0209102, IMG submission 185483) | Hot spring microbial mat communities from California, USA to study Microbial Dark Matter (Phase II) - Cone Pool mat layer H metaG... ...
CCCTAACCCTCTCCCCAAGCATGGGGAGAGTCGATAAGAGTCGGAACGAATCGGTACGATTGTCGTTCCGACACTGTCATACTGACACCCGACCACGGGAGAAGGGTGAAGGGTTGTAAACGGCAGATGTCTTATATTTAATGCTCCCATTAATAAGTCAGCTAAAGAGTGATTGAAAACTAATAAATATCTTGAAGAAAGCCAAATTTTTATTTAAAGGAAAGATATCGCCGAAATTTCATTTTTCCGACACCTACTTGTCACATGAGAGAGTAATTATTTAAGTATGAGAAAATGGCTGAGGGCTGATTTGCCCATTCATTCTACCTTCAGCGGTGGTACGGAACCGATAAAAGAGAAAATGAAGAATAATAGGGAAGCCGCTGCGATTTCATCACTTTTACGACTATCTCTTTCATGCCCAAAATCTGCGCAGCTTCGAAAATCATGAGAAAGCAAAAATGCGTGTGGGCGAAATGGGAATTTGACCTTTTAGTTATCCTTGGTCTTAAGATTTATAATTTTTTCATGATCGGGAGCCCCGCGATTCTTGGAAATCACAAATCTAAACAGAAAAGAAACAGCCGCAATTAAAAGGATCATTCGAAAAAGGAATTGGTCACTCTCTTACTTCCCAGGAAACACGAGGAAAAAACCTGCTTAACGAGAGGCGGGTTAAAAAGGGGGGCGAACATGGAGCATTCATTTGAGCATGGTCGAGAAAAGATATTGATTGTCGATGACGAGAAGGACCTAGTCGAATTAATTGTCTATCACCTAAAAGCAAAAGGCTATTCCGTGCTCACATCCCTTAATGGTCTTGAGGCCTGGGAAAAGATTCAATCGGAGAAACCTGATGTCATCATCCTTGATTTGATGATGCCCGAGGTTGATGGCTGGGACCTCTGTCAAATGATCCGCCGGGCGGAAAATGCCGAAATCAGGAAAATAGGCATACTGATGTTAACCGCCAGAGCCATGCCGGAAGACAGGGTCCATGGCCTTGAAATGGGAGCCGACGACTATCTCACCAAGCCTTTTTCTTTTCCCGAATTAATTCTAAGGGTGGAAAAAATCTTGAACAAAAGAGCTGCCCTCTCTGGACTTTATAAAGAAGTCGATCATCTTCAACATAAGATTAGAAAAACAGAAGAGAATCTTCGGGAAATAGTACACGACCTTAAGAATCACATTAATTCCATGGGAATTTCTGCGAAATTATTGTTGCGGGAACGCCCCCAGGAGGAGAAATTGAAATTCTTAAAAAATATATATGAAAGCAGTTGCCAACTAACCCGCTGGGTGGAAGATCTCCTCAAATTTTATGATATTCCTATTGCTGAAAGAAAAGAAGAAACAAGGGAAGTGGACCTTCCATCAATGATCCAGCAAGTTGTCGATTTATGGCAAGACACCGCCCGAGAAAAGAAGATAGAAATTCTTCTCCAGTTTCCTCCTTCGATACCACTAATTCAATGTCACGAAGACTTATTACAAAGGGCCATTGATAACCTCATTTCCAACGCCCTTAAATATACACCACCTGGGGGAAAAGTAGAAATATCTCTAGCTAATCACTTAAGGGGAAATAAAGGCGGGCTCGTAGAGCTGGTGGTTAAAGATTCAGGAATTGGGATTGGCGCAGATGAGTTGGAAAAGATCTTTGAACCTTTTTATAGAGGAAAGAATGTTACCAGCGAAAAAGGAGTGGGATTGGGTCTCTCCTTAGTTAAAAAAGTGGTAGACATACATGGGGGAAAAATCCTAGTCCAAAGTAAACTCAATAAGGGAAGCGTATTTTCCATCCTCTTACCTTTTAAACCTAATTGCAAAGTAGCCAAGATGCCCAGAAGGTTTGATTATTTAAATCAAAAAGGAAACCCGTAATGAACTATGAATTTTTTTATGAAGAGGATTTCTTGATCATCAGACTGGCGGGCCCTGCCAAAGTAAATGACCGGCTGTTCGTGGAAGATCACCTGGCTCCTTACCTTACGCAATCACGACCGAAGGTTATCATAGATTTGGCCAACCTGAATGGAAAAGGGGATGTTTTTATTGCAGGCGTTTTGAATACGATAAAGAAAAAGGTCCAGCTCTTGGGCGGAGAGGTTAAGCTCTGCTCTTTGAAGCCGGGGCTTTATCGTTATTTGCAGGATAATCGTTTGGACAAAATTTTTGATATTGGTCAATCGATAGGAGAAATGAAAGCAAAGTTTATGGAGAAAAGCGATGGGAGCTAAAATAGAAGAAATCCAACAAGATATTTATCTTTTAAAAGGAGAAGGGAAAGGAAGTCACAATTATCTGATTCGGGCAGCCTATCGAAATGTTTTGATTGATTCAGGTTTGGATCAGAATTTTCTTTATCTCCAAGAGCAAATCCTCAGCTTGGGTCTGAAGATTAGGGACATCGACATAGTGATTAACACTCATGAGCATTTAGATCACATTGGTTCTAATCGATATTTTCAAGAATCTTCTTTGATCGCTGCGCATCGCTTTGCAGCAACTAAAATTACTCTCGAAGACCATTATGTGACCCTTTATCGCTCTGGGGACCTGAATAAGGTCCCTCTCCGCATACACCTCTGGTTAGAAAATAGATTTCTTTTCGACCTTGGAAGTCATAATCTTGAAGTGATTCATACGCCGGGACATACATCAGGCTCTATTTGTATCTACGAGATGAAAACGAAGAGTCTTTTCTCAGGCGACACTGTCTTTGCTGGGGGCACCCTTTCTTACATCGCCGAATCTGGAAGTGTTGGTGATTACATCAATTCCATCACTCGTCTCGAAACTCTTAAGATATCAAAAATATTCCCAGGTCATGGGGATATTTCACGAAATCCTGAAGAAGATCTATCTCAGGCAATTCTCAACGCTAAAAAATTATTAAAAGGAGAGCATGTTGTTTCGGCCAGCCCTTACTACCCGGCCATTGCCACCTATGTCCATTTAAAGGATGGTTAAAATAAGGCTGTTTACACTCTCGTGGCCGATAGCCGCGAAAAAATAGCCTGGCCCCACATTCTCAGTGGCCAGAGACTTTGCGGCAATATAAATATTTAATATTTAACAGGGCGCAGCCAGAGAAAGTAAAATGTTAATGGAATAACAAAAAACAATTTGAGTTTTGGTTTGACAAAATTGGTAGGGCTATCTAAAATTGGCAAATAGATTTAGAATGGAAGGAGAAAAAATTGATTGAAATAAGATGGCATGCCCGCGGCGGACAAGGAGGATTTACGGCGGCAAGATTATTAGGCTTGGCGGCATCTGTATTTGGGGGCCATTATGCCCAGGCTTTTCCTTCTTTTGGTCCAGAGCGGAGGGGAGCTCCTGTACTTGGTTTTACCCGAATTGACCATAAACCAATCACCGATCATAGCCAAGTCTATAGTTGTGATTATGTGTTAGTCCTCGATGAAACTTTAATGGAAACAGTAGAGGTGACTAAGGGATTGAAGGATGGAGGCACTATTATAATTAATACCAAGAAGAGCCCGGCCGATTTTAAATTCTCCGGAAATTTTCGCGTCTTGACCATAGATGCTTCTAAGATTGCCCGCGAAGAATTAGGTTCCCCTATAGCCAACACCGCTATGTTAGGAGCCTTAGCCGCGGCCACTGATTTAGTTGACCTTAACTGCCTTCTGCAGGCTGTGGACAAGGGGATGCCCGCGGAGCTGCGCGAAAAAAACAAAAAAGTAATCGAGCGGACCTACTATCTGATGCGGAAAGGGGAAAAGAATGGGTAAACCTAAAATTGTTAAATTTAAATTCCCAGAGTCGTTAGCAGAACTTCCTTTAGGACCGAGTGCCGAGGCCGGTATGCTCACTGAGCCCAATGCCGGTTGGCGAGTGCAAAGACCTGTGTTAGATCATACTAAATGTTCCCGTTGTTTGTTATGCTGGGTTTTGTGCCCGGAGGGAGTAATTGATAAAGAACAAGAAATTTTGGAAATAGATTTGAATTTTTGTAAGGGTTGCGGATTATGTGCCCAGGAATGCCCCAAAGGAGCGATCACTATGGTGCAGGAAGGTGAAGAAAATGAAACATGATTTGGCGGCTGGGGAATTAGATTTTTTAAACGGCGATGAAGCGGTAGCTTTCGGGGCCAAGCTTTGCCGGCCCCAGGTTATCCCTGTTTACCCGATTACTCCCCAAACTTTAGTAGTAGAAAAAATTGCCGAATTTGTGGCGCATAAAATAATGACCTGTGAATACATCCATGTGGAAAGCGAGCACAGCGCCATGTGCGCCGCTATGGGGGCATCTATGGTCGGAGCTCGCGTCTTTACCGCTACTTCTTCCCAAGGCCTGGCATACATGCATGAAATGTTGCATTATGTGAGCGGCAGTAGATTTCCCGTGGTGATGATGAATGCCAATCGCACGCTGGCCGCTCCCTGGAATATTTTTGCTGACCAGCGAGATTCCATAGCGCAGCGCGATACCGGATGGATACAAGTTTATGTAGAAAATGGCCAAGAAGCTTTAGATATGATCATCCAAGCTTATGCTATTGCCGAAGATGAACGCGTTTATACTCCGGTCATGGTTAACTTGGACGGCTACGTGGTTACGCATACTTATGAGCTTGTACATATTCCTGATCAAGCCTTAGTGGATGAATTTCTGCCCCCTTTCCGCTCCCAAAATGCTATTGACTTTGCCCATCCGCGAAGTTTTTGTATTACCGCACCCACAGATTGGAACATGGAATTTCGCTTGCAGCAGCAACAGGCTATGGAAAGATCTAAACAAGTGATTGCCGAAGTGGATAAGAAATTTGGCGCTAAATTCGGCCGATATTATGGCGGCTTGGTTGAAGAATATAAAGTGGCGGATGCTGAAGTGGTCTTAATCGCCATGGGCAGCGTGATCGGTACGGCCCGCCTTGTTATCGATCAATGGCGTAACCGGGGCCAAAAAGTTGGCTTAGTTAAATTAAGGTTTCTCCGGCCATTTCCTAAAGAATATTTCCAAGAATTGAGCGGCCGAGTAAAGGCCATAGGCATAATCGATCGCGATATATCTTTTGGTTATGAAGGAGCTTTAGCTTCGGAGATCAAATCAGCCCTGGCCAGCACCGGAAAATGTCCGCCCGTGATAAATTTTATTGCCGGTATTGCCGGCCGAGATATTACCAAAGAACATATTGCGGAGATGTTAGCTAAACTTTTTGATCGGCGTGCCGGAAAAGCGGAGAAAGATTTACAATTTATTGGTTTGAGGTGGCCTAATGGTTAAAGTAAAAGAGCTTCCCGATCGAGAATTCCTTTATGGGCATAAAGCCTGCCCTGGATGCGGCTTGGGAACTATCGGCAGATTGGCTTTGAAAATCCTGGGAGAGAAAACTATTGTCGCTCTGCCAGCCAGTTGTATGTCTACCGTAACTACCCAATATCCGCAGATGAATTATACGGTTCCCTCATTCACTATGGCTTTTGCCGGTACGGGTGCAGTTCTAAGTGGCCTGTCCGCTGGCTTAAAAGCCCAAGGAATTACCGATGCTTATGTCTTAGGGATCGCTGGCGATGGAGGAACAGCAGACATAGGATTACAGGCCCTCTCTGGGGCAGTAGAACGAGGGGATGATTTTATCTATATTTGCTATGATAATGAAGCTTATATGAACACAGGCGTTCAGCGCAGCAGTTTAACTCCATTGGGCGCATCTACGACTAATTCTCCTGCTGGTCCAGCCTCATGGGGAGAAAGCCGGCCCAAAAAGAATTTGTTTGAAATAATGATCGCCCATCGTATTCCTTACGCGGCTACTGCTAGCTCCGCTTATCCCTTTGACTTCATGAATAAGATGGCCAAAACGAAGATTATTAAAGGCCCCAAATTCATTCAGGTGATGTGCCCCTGTCCCACTGGTTGGGGGTTCGCTTCTCATCTTACCGTGGAGATAGGTAAATTAGCCGTGGAAACTGGCCTTTGGTATTTAGCCGAATATGAAAACGGAAAAGTAAAGATGAATTTGGTTCCTAAGACTTTTAAACCCGTAGAGGATTATTTAAAAAAACAAAGAAGGTTTCGGCATTTAACCGAGGAACAAATTAAGTTAATTCAGGAGCACCGCGATAAAGAATGGCAAACGATCCGCGAAAGATGGCTTTAAAAGAAATTTACTTATCTCCCAGGAGAAAATTTATTCCTTTCTCTTCCAGACCTTTGAGTAAAAGTAGAAAATAAACGAGGCCCCCAAAGGGGTGCCATTTCTTTAAAATATTCATAACTCCTTCATAATCCAAGGATTCTTTAATCCCTAACCAACTCATCAGTTTACTGCGTATACCCAAGTCGTCTCCCGGGAAAATATGTATCCGGCCTAAACCGCGCAACAGCACATACTCTGCTGTCCAGCGACCCACTCCGCGCAGTTCCTGAAGTTTTTTTAAAGCTTCTTCATCGGAATAAGAATTAAATTTTTCTAAATCCAGCCCCTGCTTTACCATTTCGGCCAATTCGATTAAAGCGCGCGCTTTTTGTTGACTGAAACCCAAAGCACGCAAATCCTCGATCGTTAGAGAAGCCAAATCATGGGCGCGAGGGAAACTGCGTGGACCATGTTCATTAAGGCATGCGCCCCATTTGGCTACAAACTTTCCCAAAAGACTTATCCCCGCATCAAGCGTGAACTGTTGACAGGTAATGGCGTTAACTAAGGCCTCAAATACTGAAGGATAACGAGTGGGTTTAAAACCCCAGAATTTTATCACCAGAGCCCTGAGGAAGGGATCGTTTTGAGCCATTTTATAAAATTTTGATAAATCAACTTCCAGACCGAAAATTTGCTTTAAAGAAGATTTAAGAGAAGTGATCATTGCGAAGTTAATTTTGCGGGCCAACGCTGATACTTTGAGCTTTGGTTTATTAATCGAACCTTCTTGGCTTACGGAAACTTCCAACGGTTGGCTATCAAGGAAAAGCAAGCGCCGATAGACTTTTCCATCCCATAGGTCCCAGGAATTATGCGGGCGCCGGCGTAAAATCCAGACCGTTAAATTTAGCGAAAAGGGAGGAAGAGGAGTTAAAGAGAACTCTACTCTTTCTCCCTCATCCTGATCTTTCCCCCATGAGACTGTGTCGAAATTCGACATAAGAAATGAAACCAAATGCGGCAAGGGACAAGCCCTTGCCCTACGTTTAAGATTCTTTAATTTCTCGTAGGGCAAGCCCTTGGGGCTTGCCGAACCACGCCTTAAGATGTCGTTTATTTTATGCTCCCATTCCTACAATTAAGTAAGAGGGAAAATGGCTTACAAATCAGGATAAATGTCGCGAAACAATGCTTGTAGACCTTTTTCTTTTATCCTGGCTTTGACTAGTTTTTCTCTTTCTTCAATGGTCAGTATCTTTTTCGGAGGAGAAGGCTTAGATTCAAAAAGGTTTGCTATTTTGTCAATGGCTTGGGAGGCGTTATCAATTTTCTTGGTCGCCTTCTCAATCTCGGAAAAAATTTTAAACATTACCTCCTCCTTAATTCTCCCTAGTTACTTCCGCGACTAAAAATATAGCATAGAAAATTAATATCCCGCAATTTAATAAAATTCCCATCCTTCTCTTATGTCGAAAAAAACCAAGGGAAGATTTAAAGTTATTCATGGGAGCATAAAATAAATGACATCTTGACGCGGGTTTAGCGCTTGCTAAATATAATGCATAGCGCAAGAGTTTAACGCCCCCCAACCCCCTCTTAAGGTAAGAGGGGGAGAGGGGGAGTTATGAAATTATGAAATGGACAATAGACCAGATTTGGAGGGCAAGGTTTTATCCCTTACCTCATTTGATTTGAGTTCTTATTTCGAATGGCCAGACAGTCTCATTCGGGGAAGTCGATAAGACCATCCCATGGAGGAAGGTGGGAGTGATAACTGTAAATATTTAATTGCTCTGAGTAATAATTTAGGCCGAGCCAGAAAAGCAGTCTCTAAGAATAAGGTAAGGCCGATTTAGACCAAGGTGGGCTTTTTTAAAAAAACCACTGGAGCTTAGGAGATAAAAGGCCATTCCAGCAGGAAAATCCAAGGTCCGCTGAGGAAGAAGCCTATACCTTCGAGGATTAGCCAATTTGCCCGGATAATGCTAATAGTGAGTTCGTTGCCCAAAAATGTGCGGAGTAACTCCCGCAACGGAATGACCTGTACGACAATTCAACTCAGCCCCATTATCAGCAACAAGTTTTTAAGAAATGTAATAATCATGATTCATTTAGATTTTCCTGGATTCTTACTTTCATAGGAAGAACGTAAGGGTATTTCGCCATTTTTCTTATTTTAATTAAATAATTGCGGCAAGGGAATTAGATTTTTAAGGGACTAAGACTCTTTTCCCTCCTGCGGCAGAATAAGGCGGAAGATTGAGCCTTGTCCGGGATGAGACTCTACGGTAATCGTCCCTCCATGTTCTTGGACAATTTTTTGGGTAATGAGTAAGCCTAAACCAGTACCGGCCGTTCCCTTAGTGGAAAAAAAAGAGCGGAAAAGCTTTCTTTGATCTTCTACGGGTATACCTACTCCGTTATCTTCCACTTCCAAGACCAATGATCCTTCAGCGGTCCACGAGGATCTGAGAATAACCCGGTGATTTTTCGGCTCCGGATCTTGCTGACAGGCATCCAGGGCATTGGAAATTAAATTTGTCAGACAGGTATGTATTCCCTGGGGGTCAAAGTAAGCTTTCTTCATTTCCGGGGATGATTCAATAATAATTTGGACTCCTCCTTTTTCTGCCTTGGGACTAAAAAGATTGTATACCTCCCTAAGTAGTTCCTGGGGATTATTTAACTTCACATCAGGAATCCGCGCTCGCGAATAATTCAACAAGTCCTTAGTCAAATGAGAAATCTTCTCCACGTTCCTTTCCACCATCTCCCAGCCTTTTTCTAATAAAGATTCATCTTTTTTCTTTAAGGCCGATTGGACAACGTAGGCTCCCCCTTCCAGCCCCGTGACAATATTTTTTATGCCGTGAGCGAAACCGGCAATAGTCTGGCCAACAATAGCCATTTTTTCGGCCTGAATTTTTTGTTGTTCCAGAGCTTTAAAAGAGCGCAGGTCTTCGAAAAATACTAAGGTCACCTTTTCCGCCGGTAAGGGCGGTTCTTGAAAAAATGCTCGCAAATACAATCTGACGGGAACTTTCTCTCCCATTTTGGAGCGTAGCCAAGTTTCCTGGGCGATAGGAAAAGAGAAATCATGGAGGTTCCTACTCTCCAGAAGATTTTTAATTACCGCAAAAATTTTTTTCGGGAAAAGAGTCTCTAATTCATAAATATGCTTAATCTCTGATGGGAGATAACCTAAAATTTCCCGGGCTAAGCGGTTGAAAAAAATAACTTCCCCTCCTTCATTTATGGCCAATATGGCGCAGGGAGAAAAGTCAATAATGTTCTGAAGAAAAAACCAGTTGGCTTGAAGTTTTTTTTCTAAAATTCTTCTTTCCGTTAAATCTATAGCCATTTCCAGGGCATATTGAATTTCTCCCTTTCTATTATGAATGGGCGCCGAGTAAACTAAATAGTAAATATCCTGGCCCTCTTTAGTTCGCCCCAATTCTTCATATACTTGGAGTGTTCCTTGAAGAAATGTATTTTCTACCGGACAGGGCGAGCACTTTTCTTTCCATCCTTTAAAAGCTTGAAAGCAAAATTCCCCCATTTGGTTACCAAATATATTTTCGAAGCAGCGATTGGCTTTGATGATGCGGTAACTCTTATCTATTAAGGCAATAATGGCCGGCACATTTTCGAACAGAGTCCGGAATTCTTCTTCCTTTTCTGGGGCATAAAATTCTTTTTTTAAAAATTTTCTGGTCATAAAAAACCGAAGCAAAATATTATTGGCTATTCGCTACTGATGCACAGCTTGTTTGCCTTTCTAAAATTTGCGTAATAGTTTTAAACAGGGTTTCCCGATCAATAGGTTTTTCTAAATAACCATCGGGAGGAGGAACAGCCGAACGCTGATGGATAAATTTTTTGAATTCACAAGCGGCATATTGAGACGGTCCTAATCCGGTTATGATGATCACCGGTATTTTTCTTAAATTCTTGTCCTTGCGAATTTGACCATATAGCTTCACTCCTGTTTTGCGGGGCATGAGGATATCCAAACAGATCAAATCGGGACGTTCCTTTATTATTTTTTCCCACCCCTCTTCACCGTTTAAGGCCGTACAGGTTTCAAAACCGCAGTCTTCTAAGAAGGTGGTCAGAAAAGTGAGTACATCTGGTTCATCATCTATTACGAGAATTTTTTTTCTGTCCATATTTTTTCCTCCCTTGCTTTGGTGAAAATGTTAAGTCTTTGGCCAAGTGTTTTACTCCCCTTTTCTGCGGTGAGCATAGATAGCTTAATTCTTCTTTTCTTTTTGCAGAATCTGCATTATTTTGTGCAGAGTCTCTTCTGAAGCCTGAGGAATTAAATTCTTAATTTGTTCCTGTAAAGATAAAGAAATTTCTCCTTTGGGCTCTTCCAGATTCCCCTTCATCCCTATAATGGCCATCACGGTCCCTATATAGGTTTGGGCATTTATCGGCTTTTCCAAGTAGGTAGCCGGACCGGATAATGATCTTTCTTTCAGCATTTCCTTAAGGCTTGATCCGTCTATAACATCATCCGCATGGCCGGTAACAAATAAAACCGGTATTGTCCTCCAATCTTTATTCTTGCGCAATTCATAAAAAAACCGCAGGCCGCTTTTTCCCGGCATGAGGAGATCAAGGGAAATGAGGTCCGGCTTATGTTGCCGTAACTTTTCAGTTGCTTCATCGCCATCAAAGGCGGTTATTACCCGCAGGCCATGATCCTCAAGGACAGATTTAAGAAAAAATACTATATCCGGTTCATCATCTACCACTAATACTAAAGGCCTTTTTGCTTGCTCCATGATGATTAATCCTTAATTTAATTTTTGACAAACTTAACAATAAGAGTAAATGTCCTACCCTTACGCGTCAAGGAATTTCATTTTTGACCTCCCCTAACCTGGAGGTAAGAAATAAAGGGATGGAGTCTCCTTTAACTTCCTTTTGCGGCTGAATTATCATGGGAATGGGATCTTTGGTGTATTCCACCCTGCGGTGACAAGTCGGACAGAAATGGAGACGTTCCCGGGATATCCATTCCTCTTTACTCCAGAAAACTCCGGCCCTGGAGATCAAAGGTTCGCCGGCTTCCCTTCTTTGCTGGTATTCTTTGGCCTTTTCTTGATGACAATTCACGCAGAGTCCATGCATGGCGTCTTTATATCCCACGGCAAATTTAAACTGATCAGCTCCTTTAGATTGAGGTTTAATTCGTGAACCTTTAACGACCATGGTGGTATGACATTCTGTGCAGACCTTGGTGTTTTCTGGTGTTTTAGGTTCATTTTCTTTGTGGCATTTCTGGCATCCTTTATTGCCCTCATGTTTTTTTTCATGAAAACTGTGGTTGAAGATTAAAGTCTTAAGAAACATATCCTGATGGCATTCGGAGCAAGAAGTCCCTTCGTCCCATGGTTTTAACATGTGATGACATAGAAGACAGGATTTTTCTCTGCCCTGTTCCCGGATATGTTTGTCGTGGTCGAAGATAACTATTTGCCGATTGCGATTTCCGTCAATGATCATCGGGTTTAATCCTCGTGGCCGAGAAACTATCGTCTTTTGAGGAAGGGCTCCCTCTAAAGCACTTTGGGGTAGGAAGGCGAAAGCGAGACTAGCCCCGAGGGAAAAATAAAGGAGGTGAACTGCCGTTCTTCTAATCAGGCGCGGGCCAAGCCAAACTTCCGTGGACCGGTCGAAGACCGGGGGAGAGAGATCATCATCCGCAGATTCTTTTAAGGGCAGAGGCTCATATACATGGAAGTTTTCCACAAAGAAAAAGAAAATTAAGATGGCCCCAGCGAGGATTCCGCAACTGATGGCTATTTCCATCCCCGAAGGAAAATAGCTATAACCCGTAATGGGTACCATGGAAAAGATGGCTAGATTCAGGCGGTTGAGCACGAAACCAGCGGCCACCAAAGCGGCGCTGACCCCCAAGCCCCCAAGGGAAGAAACGACGGAAGAAAAAGAGAGTAAGATGATGGGCCCTACGGCACTAATTAATATCTCTATCCAATAAAGCATACTAATCCCAGAGCCAGAGAATAAAAGAGCCAGCTTCCCATAAAAAGTTAGATTGGCTAAAACAAGAGCCAGATAAAAAATTAAAGCATATTTTAGAAGGCGCGCCACCCGCTGCAGAAGAGAATATTCAAGTTCGCGGCGAAACAACCACCCGGAAATTATGGACTCACCAATGACCATGGCCAATCCCAAGGCCAAAGCAGAGGCGAAGAATAAAAGCGGGAGCCAGGGAGTATACCACAAGGGATCAACTCGGAAAGGAAGAAGAACAAAAATAGTTCCCAGTGTTGACTGGTGCATGCTGGAAAGCATTATTCCCAGGATCACTAAGGGTATAGTTATTTTTTTTAAAGGATTAAGGAAGTAGCCGATGCGGGGAAATTTTTCCACCATTACGGGAGCGAATTCCAGGGCTAAAACAATCGTATAAAGCATGACACACCAGGCCACTTCGAACAGGGCGGAACGAATTTGCCAATTAATTGTCGGACTCCAGATCATCCACGGTCGACCGAGATCAATGGTTAGTCCCGCGATAACCGCCAGGTATCCTAAGAATGCCGTCAAAACTGTTGATCGCAAAAGAGGTTTAAATTCCTGGAGATGCAAGATGTAAACCATACCGGAAACAATGAAGCCACCAGCGGCTAAGGCAACTCCCCCCAGCACATCAAAGCCGACCCAAAGCCCCCAGGGCGTGATATCCGTAAGGGCAGTAGTTGCTCCCAGACCGAAAATTAACCTCGAGATTCCGGCGATCAAACCACAACCGGTGATCATCCAGAGAACATTCTTGGTAATAGTTAGCGGTCTATTGGTGGTCATTTTTGAGCTTAACCTTAGCCTTAAGATTTTGCTCATTTTCCTTTTGCACTTTAATTTTTCTCTCCCCTAACCAGAAGAGACCGGCCATCATCCCACCGATGGTCAAGAGGAAAAGGGGCATATGCTTAAGAATGCGCCAAGTAAGCTGGGGAAGGGGATAATCCCCTAAATCCTTCTTCCAGCCCAGGAAGTCGAGATCTATATCGGAAATATATAAAACAGATGTTCCTCCCACCCAGTGCTCTCCCCAGATCTTGGGCAAGTACCGATCAGGTGCGGCTTTAATTCTTTTTTGAGCCTCCGCCATTAATTCGGCGCGCTCTCCAAAAATAGTCGCTTCGGTTGGACAAACCTCTACACAACCTGGTTTCTTCCCTTCCAGGAGGCGAGGATAGCAAAGATGACATTTCTGGATTGCTGGCTGGGGGCTTTCCCAGTTATAGCGCGGTATTCCAAATGGGCAAGCATTCATACAATAACGACAACCCAAACAGACCGAAACGTCGTAGATAATCGCTCCTGCGGCTGTTCGGCGTAAAGCCCCCACGGGACAGGCAGCTACACAAGATGGTTCCAGACAATGTTGGCAATGTTTGCGGACATAGCGATTCCCGGGAAGAGCTATCACCGTGGTCCAGCGACTAGCCGAGAGCCCATCTGGAGATAGCCACTTCCAAGGCCGGTCAATCCCCAGTTTATTAATTTCTTTGCATTTTTCTACGCAGAGTTCACAGCCGAGGCAGCGGGTTACATCCGTGAGCATCGCTTTCATACTTTATCCTCCTTGCCCAAGGTAGAAAGAATTTTTGCCCCCGCCTGGGGTGGAAAATGCCAGGCTAATTCTGTGGCTAGGTTTCGAATAGGCCATAGAATAATATGAGCGAGTTTCGAGAAGGGAACCAGAACTAAAAGAAAATCGCCGCTTAAGGCATGGGTTATTAAGGTCGCTTGATAAGGAAAAGGGTTCCAATTAGGATGGGCTACCAGAATTCCCGTCAGGAAAGTGCCTAAGATAAGGAGGAGGATAAAATAATCCTGAAGGCTACTGAGGCGGCGCAAATGAATCGAGGCCAATCGCCCTCCCAGGAGGCCTATTCCAGTAAAGATGACCAGAAGACTGAGGCCATCTGCCCACGTAGGAGGCAAGGCCGGCCAGGATATACCTATCCCTTTTTTCCATAATTGGATATGGCCATGCAAAAAAAGAGGGACTATTACCAAACCCACATGAAAAAGATAGGAGGCTATAGAATATAGTCCAGGATGGGAAAGTTTACTAAAAGGAGGTATTATCCCTGCAGCGGTTTGCTTAATGATTCGCGCCAGGTCGATGTTATGATTTCCAGCGCGACGATAGGCCTGCACCATTGCTGTCAGAGCAATCAAAATAATACGGGCTAATCCCAATGCCATTATGGCCAAGGAGAAGCGGAACAGAGGACCTTTAACTAAAAAAAGTAATGTCGATTCCATCAGACAACTTCCCTTCATCCAAGGAAACGACCATCCACTTAAACCAGTTACCTTAATGCTTAAGCGCCATGAAAATCAGGTCATGCAATCCTTTGACTTCCACATTCAGACCGTAATCCTGGGCAATTTCCCTGAGTTGTTTTTTGCAATTGGCACAAGGAGCAATGACAATCTCTGCTCCAGTTGCTTGCAACTGCTCCCATTTTTTTCGGCCAGCTACCTGAGTGCGAAATTGACGAATTTCGTCTATAACCACCGTACCTCCCCCTCCGCCACAGCAATAGTTCTTGGTCCCCGTTGGTGTCATCTCCACAAAATTCTTAATAAAGGATTGGATTATTTTTCGGGGTTGGGAGATTAACCATCCTGTGCGGGCCATATTACAGGGATCATGATAGGTCACTTTTTGGGAGATCACTTCCGGATCAAGTTTTACCCACCCTTCCTTTAACAGAGTCCAGGTTAATTCTAAGCAACTCACCACTGGGGGTAGATCATGGTGGTTACTGAAATAAGGCAAAAAATTTTTAGCCACCCGGGAAGCATGTCCACATTCCCCGATGAGAATTTTCTTCGCGCGCAGGCGGTGGGTTTCGGCCAGCATTTGTTGGGCAATCCTGGCGAGGAGATGGTCGTTGTAAAAAAGTCCATAATTAATGGCATCAAAATACCCGGTACTTATGGTCCAAGAAACTTTGGCCACGGTGAGAACAGCGGCAATACCCATAAGAGTTTCGGCTTCCATTAAATAATCGCTAACGGGGGCGAAGAAAATGTATTCGGCATCAGGTAAATTCAAGGGAATTTTCACTTCCATCCTTTTACTTTCTCGGATTTCTTCTTCCAAAAACTCGCAAAAGTTGATTAAAGCTTTGGCCGGAATGGCTGAAGTATTTCGGGTTTTTCCCTGCAGTTGTTCCCTTACGGCTACCGCCATGGCCTTAGGCACAATGCCCATTTCGCTCAAGATATAACGACCCAGCCGGGTGATTAGGCCGTGATCAATGCCCATAGGGCATTCCAGATGGCAGCGGCGGCAGGCCGTGCACCGATAGAAGGCTTCGGCCATCTCATCAATATCCTGATCATCTATGTAGCCGGTGCCGAAAAGTTTGCCCTGAATTATTCCCCCGATGGTAAAATGACGTCGGTAAATGCGGAAAAGGAGCCCAGAACGATAACAGGGAATGTCTTTAGGATTTTTGGTTACTTCATAGACTGGACACATATAGGCGCAACGACTACATCTGGCGGCCAGACGACTATAAATGTCTAACACAAAACGATAGTTACTATGTTTCAAAATGGCCGCGAATATTTCTAAAAAGCGCCGGGCTCGGTCTTTTTCTACCGGTCTTTCTATAAAAAAGCTGTATCGCTGACCAGATTTTGCAGGCGCTGATTCAGTCCTCATATTTTAGGTATTTCAGAATTTTAAATTTCTTCCTTTTCTTTACACTCCTTAATAACTTCCACCCTAGATAAAAATTCTTCCAGAGCTTGCTGCGCATTGCCAGTAATCCAGGGGATTACTTGAATCTCCAAGTCACTCAACAGGCGCAGGGAAAAATCATCAATCCCATCACAAATTATCTTATCTACCTTCCAAGAAGAAAGTTTCTTAATTCTCTGGAGAAGATTTTTTTCTTTCATGGGCAAGTAGCTGACTTGTTCAATCATCTGCCTTTTGACAATAGCCAAGAGAAAAGTTTCCGCGCAGTCAAACCGCGGGGATATTTGCGAACCAAAAACGGGAAGAGCAATAACCACCTTTTTTCTCCTTATAAGATAAGAAGCAAGCTAAGGGCCAAGAAGGGAAGAAAAAATAATTATAAAAAAACAAGGAATTAGGAAGAAGATAATTGAGCGGACTTACCAATAGGCAGGTAAATAATTGCAATTTGCAGTCAGGGACGGATTGCCAATCGCAAATTGCAATTCTAAGCTACAATTCCCAACTTTTTCATTTTCCGCCAGAGAGTACTTTTATTAATTCCCAGTTCTTGAGCGGTCTTTTTCCGGTTACCTTTGTTTTTGTGGAGGGTTTCTATGATTATTTGAGCTTCGGTGCGGCGCAAAAGAGGAAGGGAAGAAGGGCTTTCCAGGGAGATGGATTTGCGATCCATAACTTTAAGAAAATCTGCGGGCAAATGGGCTAATTGAATTTCTGGTCCATGACAAAGAATGGAGGCATATTCCAAAATATTCTCCAATTCCCGAATATTCCCCGGAAATTCATAAGTCATTAATAAATCCATAACCTCGGGATGAACCCCCAATATTTTTTTCCCTTGTTTTAGATTTAAACGATGGATGAAGTGGTCAACTAAAAGGGGAATATCTTCCCGCCGTTGAGAAAGAGGAGGCAGGGAAATTTTAATTACATTTAGCCGATAATAAAGATCTTCCCGGAAAGTGCCCTGTTTGACCATTTCACTTAAGCATTTATTCGTGGCGGCGATAATGCGGACGTCAGCTTTTCTGGGCCCTGTTCCTCCTAAGGGTTCATAAATTTTATCCTGCAAGATCCGGAGAATCTTGACTTGCATGGGTAAGGAGAGATCACCCACTTCATCAAGAAAAATAGTTCCCCCTTCCGCTAGGGCAAATCGGCCGGGTTTATCTTTCTTGGCGTCAGTGAAGGCTCCTTTTACATAGCCAAAAAGCTCGGACTCCAAAAGTGTTTCCGGAAGCGCCCCGCAATTAACAATCACCAAGGGGTGATCCTTTCTTGGGCTTAGAGCATGAATGGCCCGGGCAAAAAGCTCTTTTCCCGAACCGCTGGGTCCCTCGATTAAGACCGTACTTTCACTCTCGGCAATATCAGGGAGGATGGAAAAAATTTTGAGGATTTCTTTGTTTTTGCTGATAATATCCTGAAAAGAATACTGGTGTAAAATTTCTTTGCGCAATTCCTCCACAGTAGAAAGATCACGGAATGTAACTACTCCCCCAATAGGCTTTCCCTCCTCGTCTCTTAAGACAGAAGTGCGAATACTGAGGGGAATTTGTTTGCCTTGGTGGGTAACGATGTTAACAATCTGATCAAAGTGCTCTTTATTGGTCTCCAGAGTTTCTTTAAGCAAACAACTAGTTTCACAGCGATTAGCATGCATCACTTCATAGCACTTACGACCAATGGCTTCTCCCCAGCGAAACCCGGTAATATTTTCTGCTGCTTTATTAAAGCAAGTAATCCGCCATTCACCATCCACTGTAAAGACCCCTTCGCTTATGCTTTCGAGAATGGTGCGCAGGCATCCTTCTTGCCCAATTAAATTGCTACCACTTCTTGAAGACAACTTCTTTTTCATTTGGTAAAGGGGTCGATCTCTCCGAGGAAGAGACCCTCCGGAGCTTTTTAAAATTAATCTTTACGGAAGCTAAACCTGGACCAGCAATCCTTTATTATTATAACTCCAAAACTTGCTCCAGGAAATCTTTAAAAAACCATATCAGGCTTCCAGACTTGCCAGACTTTGCCCACCAGGTCGGGCCCTGGTTTAAGTGTTGGTTTGCCGGGCTGCCATCCTGAAGGAGCGACTTCACCTGTTTTGCGCACATGCTGATATGCCTGGACCTGCCGAATTAATTCCGCCACATTTCTGCCCACTGGCGGGGTAAGGACTTCCATGGCCTGAATAATTCCATCAGGATCAATCAAGAATCGCCCCCGAATATTCACGCCAGCTTCCTCATCATAAACTCCGTATACCTTCCCAATTTTCCCTCCCGCATCAGCTAACATTGGATAGGGAATTCCTCCCAAAACCATCTTGGAAAGTTCTTCTTCTTGCCAGATTTTATGCACAAAGCGGCTATCTGTACTGCAAGATAAAACTTCGACGCCCAAAGATTTTATTTCTTGGTATTTATCAGCGACCGCCGACAATTCCGTCGGTCAAACAAAAGTAAAGTCACCAGGGTAAAAACAGACGATTACCCATTGTCCTTTATAATCTGATAACTTTATGTTCTTAAAACCACCAGCTACAAAAGCGCTGGCCTCAAAATCTGGTGCTGGTTTGCCTACTTGCGCCACCATTTTCGTTACCTCCTTTCCGGAAATTTTCTCATCTGGTGAAGTCTTTGCTTCGGGAACACCAATAGGCCCTTTGGCAGGTACCACACATCCTTCTTTAGCTTCAGCCATAAATCACCCCCCCTTTAAGAATAGGATATTTTTTATTTCCTGTGAAACTGAATACCATCCTGACTGACTGGCGATCAGTTTTAATATATAAACCTCCTCTCCTCACCCTCCCCCTTTGGTCGGGGCTTATCGACTTTCCCCAATGAAAGTGTGTCGTAACTCGACATGAGAAATCGTATCAAATGCGGCAAGGGACAAGCCCTTGCCCTACATTTGAGGTTTTTTTAATTTCTCGTAGGGCAAGCCCTTGGGGCTTGCCAAACCACGCATTAAAATGTCGTTTATTTTATGCTCCCATTAATAATAAATAGCTATCTTTTGGTGAAGGGGCCAGAAGCAGGCCCTTTCTCCCCATGGCCACACAGTCTCCTGCGTGGGAAGAGGGTTAGGATAAAGAGTTAATAACGGCAGATGTCATTTATTTAATGCCACTTTTATTAGTTAGGAATTTTAAGAGTGACTAATGGTCAGAATATCAACCCCTTTACAAACTTTTCTTGCCTAATTATTTTCGCAGCCCCTGAATGAGTTTCCCAGTATTTTGCTTGATTTGCTGTAATTCTTCGGCAGTGGGTTTTCCCCTGATATCCCCCATCCTCCCTTTGGTACTGTTGATTTCTGAGCCATGGAACTCACTTAAGATGTACCATTCGTCTAACACTTGGAAACCCAGATGATCAAAGAATTGCCCGGCATATTTGCCTGCCGGAATAGCCTCATTTATGCCCGTATGGGGTCCAGAAAAAGTGCAGAATATTAGCGCATACTTCCCCGTTATACGCGGAGCGCTTACTTTTACTCTGCCTTGCTGGCGATAGGCACTGAATTTACTTTTTAAGAACATATCCATAGGCTCTGGGGGATGCCATTGATATGAAGGAAATCCGAGGCAAATTAGATCATAAGCGAAAAAGTCTAAATCCCCTGCCTCTTCGACTCTTTTTATAATAGCATCAACTTCGGCCTCGTTAAGAGCCTCTTTAAGAGTATGGGCAACTTTTTCCGTATTGCCAGTCTTCGACCAATAAATAATGGCTGCTTTCATCTTATCATTTCCTTTCTTTATTTCCCTGCTCTTTGAACGATTTGGGCTATATCTAAGACTTCCAGATTGTTTTCTAATTCTTCTGCTTTTACGGCATCCGTAAGCATCTTGGCGCATATTGGACAGGCCACAGCTAAAATCTGCGCGCCCGTAGCTAAAGCTTCTCTAACTCTTAGACGACTGGGATTATATTCTCCCTTGTTCAGCATATCCGTAAAGAAATTTCCCCCACCGCCTCCGCAACAAAAAGAATTCTGCTGGTGACGCCGCATCTCGATCAGTTCTAATCCTGGAATATTTTTTAAAACCTCACGCGGGGCAGCATAAATTAAATTATGCCGGCCCAGATAACAAGGGTCGTGATAAGTTACTTTTACTTTGTATTCCTTAAAATTTTCCTTTTTTTCTTTAACGATTTTGGCCAAAATTTCCGTATAGTGATAAACCAAAAAATTGCCTCCCCATATTGGATAGTCTTTTTTAAAAGAATTGAGCGCGTGGGGATCTAAAGTGATGATTTTTTTAATGCCCTTATTCGTAAATTTTTTTATATTTTCTGCCGCCAGTTTTTGGAAAAGCCCACTCTCCCCCAGGACTTTCACTTCATTCCCATCACAGCCTTCTTCATCTCCTAAGATACCCAAAGAGATCCCCAAATTATTAAGGAGCGTGCCTACTTGCCGGGCCATTTTTTGGCCTACTTCATCATAGGAACCCACGCAGCCCACATAAAACAAGTATTCTTGGCCGCTGAACTTTTTTATACCGGTCCCCTCTGCCCATTTTCCTCTCGCTTGTTGAGGAGCTTTATAAGGATTGCCATTGATCATAACGGCCTTGAAGTAATCTCTAACTTCGGGGGGGATTTGGCCATCATTCACAAATTCCGTCTTGGCTTCTTGGAAAATATCGAGGAGATAATCTTTAAAACGCGGGAAGACACATTGATCCTTACAATTTCCGCAGGTGGCGCAAGAATAAAGAATCTCCGCCAAATGGGGGCTACTCTTTATTTCATTACTTAACCAAGCCCTGATTAACCACATGCGCCCCCCAGGAGAATAAGTATCCCAACCAAAGGCTTTGTAAGAGGGGCAATTAAAATCAACATAATCGCTGGGCAGCTTACAATATCCACAACGAAAACAACGATGCACCACATCTCCATGGGGTAGAGAACGGACATAGTTCATTCGCCCACCTCCCAATTTCCCGGATTCATAATACCCTGTGGGTCAAGGACACTTTTAATAGTGTGCAGTAATTTACGGGTTTGGGGATCCATCTTCTGCAAAGTCATTTTTTGTTCTCCAAAGTTTGGCTTCCAAGGGAGTGCCCCCATATCTAAAGCAAAAGAAGTAGCTTCATCTAAGGCTAATTTTACTCTGCGCATCATTTCTGGATCGGCCCGGTTAAAGGCAAAAGAAATACTAAACATCATGGCCAGGCCTCCAGAGATGATTCTGGCCGTGCTAGCATAAAAGATATTATACTTCTCCGCCAGCTCCAAAACTTTAGCGGCAAATTGCGGAAAATGTTCCACCAAAGCGATAGGGCCTGAATATTCGAATCCGCCTCCGCGGGGTACATCCGCAAATTCAGCAACGCTCCTTTGGGGCATCTCCAAAAGTTGTTCTTTCATATATTGAATGCCCATAAAACCGCCATCTTTAGCGTCAATAATTTCTTGCAAAGCATCCCAGATCATCTTTCTTTTGAACTCGATCTCCTCTTCTGTGTCTCCCGTAAAATAGATCGTAGTATGATAATTATCTTTAAAGATGAGCGGTTTGGGTTGAAACCAAATATTGATATCTTCCAACATCTCCAAATGGGTAAGTTTGTAGACGATTTGCGGAATGAGTTCGACCCGATCAGTTACAAAAATTTCTACTTCCCTAAATTTCTTATTAGGGTATAACTTTAATCCTACCTTGGTAATAATCCCCGTAGTGCCTAACCATCCCAAAAAGAGTCCCGAAAGGTCAGGAAGAGTAGGACTTTTGGAAAACCAATAAGGCCCTAAAGAAGGAGAGCCAATTCTGCAGATCTCGCCCGTGGGGAGAACTACTTCCAGGCCAGTCACCATATCAGAATTAAAACCGTATTGTTGAGTCAAGCGCCCTTGGCCATGGAGGGCCACATTAGCAGCTATCGTGGTTACGGGTGGAGCATCAGGCAAGCTATGCCTTAAATGGGGGTAATGATCTTTTAAATATGCTTTGAGCATCCCCTGAGGCGTACCGCCTTCTACTACTACATATCTTGCTTTCTCATTTACTTCGAGAATCTTATTCATTCTTTTCATGTCTAAAACAATCCCCCCTTTAAGGGGAATTACTAAGCCAGTTAAAGCCATCCCGTGTCCCATAGGCACTATGGGTATCTTTTTTTGATTAGCTAACTTAACTACTTTTTGCACTTGTTCAGTAGTCTGCGGAGCTACTACATAACTGGGGTAATGCGGTTCTAATACTCCCGGATCACGAGCATAAAACCAAAGCTCTTCGGGTTTATTAGAAACACCTTTTTCGCCGACGATTTCGACTAAGGAAGCCCAAAGATCATCCATTACCCGGCACCTCCCTTCTCGCCCAAGGCCATTTGGCAAAGTTCTATGATATGGATGGGACGTAAACCATGCTTAGTCACTTTCTCGGCCAAAGTCGATTGACAGGCTGGACAATTAAAGACGCAATATTCTGCTCCAGATTTAACCATATCTTCTATATTTTTTTGCTGGATTTCGTTGGCTAACCGATAACCGGAAATGGCCCGAATTATATCACCACAGCAAAGGCTATTCTCGTCTTGGTATTGGCGAGAAACTAACTCTACCCCGATTAAATTCAGTATTTCCCCGACCAAGCCATGCTTTTGCGGAATCCATCTATTGGAACATGGCCGCTGATAAGCTGCTTTGATCTTGAGTGGTTTGATTTTATCTTTTAGTTCTTTCAATCTCTTGAGCAAAAAATCCATGTAGTAAATCGGTTCGAAAGGCACCGAAATGCCATAGGCCGCGGCCAGGTGTGTGAAAGTCCCGTAACATTCGTCATGGAGACAGATTACCTCCCGCACCCCGAGTTTTTTAAAATTGGCCAAGACTAAAGGGAGTCTCTCTTTAACTACGGACATCTTGGCAAAATGAGTATGAACCGCCGGACACATGAACTCAGCTCCAAAAACAGCCGCCTGGCTTATACCTTGGAAAATTTCTCCCGCGAGCATTTGACCAAGTTGCGGCAATAGGCAGGTGGAAAGGGCCTGATCTTTAACTCGGCCAATCAATTGCTTGCCCTGCATCTGGGTCATATTAATCCATTGCTTGGTAATAGGGCGGGGGGCGGTATAGATACCTTTTTCTTCTCGCCGCTCACAAATGAGGAAATAAGGATGATTTCCGCGGGGACAGTACTCTTCGCAGGCATAACAGGTCACACATTCTTTTAATACTCGCGTATCTGCCCCTTTGATGAGCTTCATCATCTCCGCGTGAGCCTCATCTTTAGAGAAGGTCATGTATGGGCATTTTAAGAGGCAATTTGCCGCAGGGCAGGTAGCGCAAATTTTTTCATCAAATTTTAATTTATCCATGGGCACCTCCTGGCCCCTCTAACTCCCCCAAAGCCATCCGGCAAAGATTGGTTATGTAAATCTTCTTTAGGCCCCGGGACGTGGTTGGCCGAGTTAAAATACGATCGCAAATGGGGCAAAGGGTGATCAAGGCATCGGCTCCGCAAGCAAGAGCATCTTGCACATTCTGCAGCTGTACTTCTTGGGCCAATTCGGGAAATACTCGAATTATCGGGGCCGTGCAGCACAAAGCTTTCTCCCGTTCGTATTGCCGCGCCGGCCGCTCTACTCCGATAAGTTTAAATATCTCATCCAGAAGAACATCTTTTTCGGGAGTGAAACGTGAGGCACATGGTCTTTGATAAGCAACTTTGTAGCCTAATTTAGTGATTTTGCTTTGATGGTCACGCAGATAATTCCGCAGATATTCAAAGATGTGCATGTACTTAAAAGGAACTTTAATCCCGTAGTCTTTAACTTTCGTGTGCACCATGGCATAACAATCATCATGAAGGAAGATAATCTCTTTCCCTAGGCTAGCCAACCGATCAATAAATTTTTGAGCTCCCTCTTTAATAGGGGTTTCCTTACCGATATGCACATACCCAATAAGGCAGAAGTAATCCCCACCTTTAATTATGCTTAATCCCTTAAACATCTGCCCTTCTATGGCCCCAGGGGGGATTTGCCTTTCCAGGACGCATAAGGAAAGCGCAGGTCGGTCAGGATCGCCCGGTATAAACTCGCTGGGTAGCCTGGCTGCCATATCCATGCCCGCCGCGTCCTTCTCACTTACGGGAAAGGCCTGGAATTTTTCCTGTGCTTTTAAGATTAGGTCATAGGGATCAGCCCCCGTTGGACAATATTCTCGGCAGGCACAACAAGTAATACACTTGCTTAAAATCTCCGCTTTTTTCCCCTCCTGCAGAGCTTTTATTTCCGCCATAGCCTTTTCTCTATCATAATTGACATACTGGCATTTTACCAAACAATCCCCACAAAGATTACATTTAGATGCGTCCCACATTTTTCTCTCCTTTTTTCTTAAAAAGCCCTAGCGGTTTAAGCGCCACTATACCACTTATTACTCGTAGCAATTAAATATTTACAGTTATCACCCTCACCTTCCTCCATGGGATGGTCTTATCGACTTCCCCGAATGAGACTGTGTCGCAATTCGAAATAAGAACTGAAATCAAATGAGGTAAGGCATAAAACTTTGCCCTCCAAATCTGGTCTATTGACCATCTCATAATTTCATAACTCCCCTTCTCCCCCTCTTACCTTAAGAGGGGGTTGGGGGGCGTTAAACCCTTACGCTATGAATTATATTCAGCAAGCGACAAGGTGAACCCGCGTCAAGATGTCATTTATTTTATGCTCCC
>Ga0209102_1000548_pt1 | contig 24503 bp, 23 predicted proteins | sample ConPoolayeHmetaG_FD_185483 | JGI IMG/M metagenome (GOLD analysis project Ga0209102, IMG submission 185483) | Hot spring microbial mat communities from California, USA to study Microbial Dark Matter (Phase II) - Cone Pool mat layer H metaG... ...
ACTTTATTTATCCCAGGTGTCCAAGATTAATGAAGTAATTGAAAGATATTACTCTTAAACTACCTTATTGAGAAAGGAGGAATGTCTAAAAAGTCTGTGACCTGTACAAAAAATTGACAAATTCAGAAAGGGAAAAAAAGATTAAGCCACTTTTTCCAATTTGGCTTTTCCTCTTTAGAAGGTTTTTGTTCTTTGCCGATATCTACTATTTCTGAAACATTCTCCGGAAGAATAACCACCACCTCTCCTGGGCGGGCTAAATTTAATTTTTCTCTTGCCTCCTTTTCTATAAATTCCGGAGTCTTAACGTACTCAAGTTGTTTTTTTAATTCTTCGTTTTTTGCTTTTAACCGCTCTAATTTTAACTGTTCTTTTTTTATTTCTTCCTTCTTCTTCAAAATCCCCAAAATATCTTTTACCGAATATACTATAAGATATAAACTAACAATAAAAAGAATTATTAAAATCAGTTTCTTTCTCATGTTGACACATAACCTTCGAAATGATATTATAACTCTATTATGTCCCAAAACGAAATTGCTTTTTATTTGGAAAAATTCTTAGAGCATCTTAAAAAACAACGCCGCTCAATTTCTACTATCTTAGCATATAAAAAGGATATTAAACAGCTAATTTCTTTTTTGGAGGAAAAAGGAATTAGCCAGGTAAACTCAGTGAAGAAAGAAGATCTTGAAGGATTTAAAGAAGATCTAATCCAGAAAAATTACGATTTAAAATCGGTCTCGCGAAAACTAAATGCCTTAAAATCCTTTTTTAAATTTCTTGGAGAGCAAGGAATTGCAAACGGAAATCCAGCCTCTTTAGTCTCTCACCCAAAATATCAACCAGAACTTCCCAGAATTCTTTCAAAATTAGAATATCGGGCCTTAAGAGATGCTTGTAGAAATGATAGCCGAATGGCAGCCATAATAGAACTTATGCTCCAAACCGGAATAAGAATTGGCGAGGTCTCAAGACTAAAAATCTCAGATATTAAAGAAAAAGAAATGTTTATCGAAGCCTATGAGTCCCAACCAGCAAGAATCGTCCCTTTAAACGAAAGCGCCAAAAAAGCCATTGAACGCTATCTTTTGGAAAGACCAAAGAAAAAAAGCAAATTTCTCTTTCTTACTAAAACCGGCAGACCCCTTTTAATAAGAAATATTCGGGCGGCAATCAATCGTTATTTCAAAGAAGCAGGAATTGAAAAAGCCAAGGTTAATGATTTAAGAACTACTTGGTTAGTCCATCACTTAATAAAAGGAACCTCACCAGTCGTCCTTCAGAAATTGGCTGGCCATAAAAGACTTTCCACTACCGAAAGATATCTTCAATTTATCAAAGGAGAAAAAGAAATAGAAAAACTAAAACTTGAGGAACTTTAAAAAACTCCTCCAAAAACCTGGTAAATAAAAATGAATTTAAACCACCACCATCCAATTTATAGTAAGCATAACTTAAGATATCAAATGGGTAAATTTGTGGGCACACTAGGATTCGAACCTAGAACCCCCACTTTATAAGAGTGGTGCTCTGCCATTGAGCTATGTGCCCCTTTGCCACAGAAGTGCCACTCTAAACGCTTAGCTACCGACCCCTTTTACTCTTATAAAAGCAATATTTTATAAACAGTCGCAGGAAAATCTCCAAAAGTAAAAATATTATAACACTTTTAATTTGATTTTTTAAAGCCTGGCCCTTTTTTCAATCTCTGCCTCTACCTCTTCTTTATCCCTCCCATATTTAAGCCTCGACATCTCCTTAATTATCTCTGCTATTCTTGGGTTTTTAATTTTTTCCTCTTCGGATAAATCTCTTGTTAAATCTACAGAAAAAGGAGGAACGGGTTCGTTGTCAACAATTGTTTTTATATAAACATTAAATCTATCAATATTAATAAGATCCGATTCGGAAAAGGTTGGCTGGAATTCATGCTGAAGATAGGAAGCGTCTTGAACTCCTACGCGAAAAGCAATTAAGGTCCCAATATTCCCAAAAATGGCATTTTTAATTTCCTCATCAAGTTGACCAATAAATTGATTAGCCACGGTAATATTAAGCCTAAACTTTCGTGCTTCGGAAAGCATAGTAGCAAAATCTGGTGTCGCAAAATTTTGAAATTCGTCAACATAAAGATAAAAATCTCGTCTTTTTTCTAAAGGCAAATCCTGCCGGCTCATTGCCGCTACCAAAATTTTGGGAATTAAAACTAATCCCAAAAAATTTGAATTTTCCTCGCCAATTCTCCCTTTAGCCAAACTAATAAATAAAATCTTCCCCTGATCCATAACTTCGCGAAAATTAAAAGCGGATTTTGACTGACCAATAATATTTCTCATCATTTTATTGGTAACAAAACGACCAAATTTTGAAACTATATAATCTAAGACTTCAGATTTATGAAAATCTGAAGTTTGGGCAATTTGATCTGTCCAATATCTTCGGACAATTGGATCTTTTACTTTTGGTAAAAGCTCCTGAACAAAAGAAGAATCAGTTAAACAGCGAACAACCTCAACAAAAGTATTTCCTGGCTCAGCCATTACCGTCAACATAGCATTTCTTATGGCATGCTCAAATCTTGGACCAATAATCCCCGTTTTATAAGGATCGTAAAGTTTATACATAAGCCCTATAATTGAAGTCGCAATGAAATGTTGTTGCTCCTCAGTATAGGCTTCAAGAAGATTTAATCCCATTGGGCGATCATAATCGCAGGGATCAAAATAAATAACATCATCAACTCGTTCAGGAGGAATTAAAGGCAAAATTAAATCAATCGTATCATGGGGATCAATAAAACAAACCCCTTTTCCTTCTTTGATATCTTGAAGAATCATATCCTTTAAAAGATGAGATTTCCCCGTCCCTGTTTTACCAATAATATAAACATGCTGCCTTCGGTCTTTATCCCTTATGTAAACTGGCCTTTCTATCCCCCGGTAAACTGCTTTGCCAAGATAAAGACCTGAAGTAGGAATTCTCTCTGGTGCTGGCGCCTTTTTGGCGTAAATCCAAAAAATGTGAGGAGTTTCTACCTGTTTATTTGGGAAATGAAAAATTGTCGCCAACTCTTCGGAACTTAAAATAGTCTGATTGCCAAAGCGAATCATTGGTTGATAGCGATAAATAAAATCGGTCATAAAAGCACTTTTTAAAAAAATCCGTTTTTTCTTAAATCCATTTAAATCTGAAGAAAATTGTTCAAAAGCACTTTTAATGTTTGCAAGATGGGCCTTTGCCTCTTCTTCAGAAGAAGAACAAACGACAATCCTAATTTGAGTTTCAAAACCAGGCTTTGAACATTTATTCTCAATTGCCTCAAGAGTTTTGGCATCTACGGAAAATCTTGCTTTTTCCGGATCTGCCTCTTGTTTTTTTGTTTTAGAAATAAATTTTCTCCCCGCTGCTCGCCATTTTCCGGAAGCAGGAGAAATCAAAATTTGAATTGCCGCTCCTTCGCCTGGCTGCATTTTTGCCAAAGCCGAAGTAATAAGCGACAAGGGATCGGTTGGCAAATCTTTATAAACCTTGATTGGATAAAAAGGAGCGGAGCGAAGCCCCAATAAAGCATAAGCAACTTTCCCCTTCTCTGAAAAAATATTATATTCATAAACTTCTTTTATTTCCGCATCGGGATAAGCACCGTGAATCTGTTTTTCTACCAAATCTTTAAGTTTTCGGTGGCAGGAAACATAAAAACGAATATCCTCAGGCAAAGCAACAATTTCCAGGGTTAAATGTTCTTGAGGCCTAAGAAAAGAAAACCAACCTCCTTTTTTAATTGAATATAAAGAAGAAAACATCTGCTCGGCGGCATCTATTTTTATCTCATTTCCGTAAGGTAAGGCAACCTGAAGCAAAACATATTCTAAAGATTTTTTTTCTCTGTCTTTATACCGCCACCAGGTTAAAAGGGTATAACCTAGAAAAAACAAAAAAAGAAATATCCCTAAAAAAAGAAGAGAAAAAAGGAAAATTGTCCAGATTATAGAAAAAGGGTCTATATTCATTTTAAAATCCCAAGATAAATTCAAATCTTTTGCCCCTCAAAAACTGTTCCTTTGGGATACATCTTAATGATCCGTTTTACCCAAGTTAAAAGCCAGACAATAGCAGAATCAATCGGTTTTTTCCAATTGTCAGGATTCAAAAAATCATCACGGGTTAGAGGCAAAACAATTAATCCCCTTTGAGAAGGGGTAGCCTTAGTAGGTAAAACTACATTTTTAATATTACCAACCAAATCAGTTGGTTCCCCAACTCTTTCTACCAATCCACTTTCTTCGGCAGGAGTTTTGGGAATTTCTCCTACAATTTCTCCTCCGTTGCAAATAAGGTCTCTTTCTACTTCTGGTGAATTAGTCATATCGCCCCTATTATAACAAATTAAAAAGATTTTAAATAGATTTGGAGACAAAAAATTTACAAAAGGAAAGATTTTTTTCTAAAAACACGCCAGATCTTTTCTGATATCCCCTCCTTTTGATTTATAAAACGAGCCAAAACAAACAAAAAATCAGAAAGCCGATTAAAATAAGCACCAATATTAGGATTTAATTTATTTATAGAAAATAATTCTCGTTCAAGTCTTCGGCAAACCGCCCGCGCAATATGAACCTCGGCAGCGGTTTGACCTCCCCCTGGAAAAATAAAATTTTTCAAAGGAGGCAAATTTTTAGAAAACCTGTCAATTAACCTTTCAAGATTTTTAATCTTTATTCCTTTTAAATAAAAATTCCTATTTTCCCCCCCGGCAATTTCTGAGGAAATTTCAAAAAGAGTTCCCTGAATCTCTTCAAGAATTTTTTTAACTTCTTTATCCTTCAAAAGAGAAAAAACTAAACCTAAATGGGAGTTTAGTTCATCAATCGTCCCTAAAATAGAAATTCGTGGGTCTGATTTCAAAATTTTTTTTCTCCCAAAAATAAGCTCTGTCTCCCCTTTATCTCCTCTTTTTGTATAAATTGCCATCTTTTAAATCAACATCTTGAATAACCGCATAAAGGGTTTAAACACTTAACGCAACCCTCAATCATTACCAACTTCGCTCCACAATCTGGGCAAGAAGCAAATAAACTCGATTCTTTTTCTTTATAAAGAAAATGATCCTCTTTTTTGTCGCTTGGAGGAAGAACTGGTTGATTTTCCTCTATCAAAGAAAGTTGTCTATTTTGGGAAATTTCAAAAAGAGATTTACCAACCGCATCAAACATAGAAAGGACGGCATTTGGGCCAAATCCATAAGGAGTCCCGCAGGAAATCCCGATAAGTTCTGAGGCAACCTCACCAAGGCTTGCCCCATGTTTTAAGGCAAGAGAGGCTAACCGACCAGTTACCTCCGCCGCCCCGGCAACATATCCTCCTGATTTCCCAACAGTAACAAATACCTCAATTGGCCTTCCTTCCTTGTTTCTAAAAACGGCAGTATAAACATTACCAACATCGCTTTTTTTCTTAAGTCTCATCCCCCAGGCTTCTTCCGGTGCCTTAATTGCTCCCTGAAAAAAATTTTTATATTCAGGGTTTTTCTCCCCATTTAAAGGACTTAATTCCCCATTTTGCCCAGGCAAATTTTGAGAAGAAACTAAATCTTTCTGCAGCTGATCAAAGTAAGATTTTTCTTTTTTAACTTCCAAAACTTGTTTAACCCGCGAACCATCACGATAAATTGTTATTCCCTTACAACCTAGACTGTAAACCAAAAAGTAAGCCTGACGAACATCTTCAACAGTTGCCTCATTTGGAAAATTAATTGTTTTTGAGATTGCATTATCAACATGCTTTTGGAAAGCGGCTTGCATTTTAATATGCCATTCTGGAGAAATCTCTCTGGCGGTGACAAAAACTTTTTGCCATTTTTCAGGAATTTCGGGAATGTTTCTAACCGAACCATTATTTTTATCTATTTTTTCCAAAAGATTTTCTGAATAAAACCCCTCTTCCTGAGCAACTTTAAGAAAAGATGGATTAGTAACAAAAAGTTTTTTTCCTTCAATGGTATTTTTAACATAAGAAATAGCAAAAAATGGTTCAATGCCTGAATTACAATCAGCCAAAAGAGAAATTGTCCCGGTAGGAGCAATTGTAGTTAAAGCCCCATTTCTTAATCTAAGTTCTTCACCGCAGAAATAAGGACTTTTAGGATCATAAATTGACCCCTTCCACGCAGGAAAAACTCCTCTTTTTTTAGCTAAATTTATACTTGCCTTTCTTGCTTCTTTCTTAATAAAACTCATTAAATCTTCGGCTATCTTAAGCCCTTCCTCAGTGTTATATCCAATTTCAAGTTCAACCAAAAAATCAGCAAAACCCATTATCCCTAAACCGATTCTTCTAATTTTGCCAGTCATTTCTCTAATTTCTGAAAGAGGATAATGGTTCATATCCAAAACATTATCAAGAAAATGAACTGCTTCTTTTACTACTTCTCCAAGGCTTTCCCAATCGATTTTTTTGCCACTTACAAATTTACCTACATTTATCGAACCTAAAGTACACGAATCATAAGGCAAAAGAGGCTGTTCACCACAAGGATTAGTAGCCTCAATTTCTCCCAAAAAAGGAGTAGGGTTGGCAAACGAATTATTAATCCTATCAATAAAGATCATCCCTGGATCTCCATAAAGCCAAGCAAGTTTAGTTATGAGAAGAAAAACTTTATAAGCGTTTAGTTTCCCCACCACCTGGTTAGTCCGGGGATTTATAAGTTCATATCCTTCGTCCTCTTCTTGTGCCTGGGCAATTTCGTAAAGTTTTGCCACCCCTTCTTCGGTCTTCTTTAGCTTTAAATCGACGTCGCGAATTTGTTGGGCTTTTTTAATCTCCTCGATAATTCCATCCCAATTTGGTTCAGAATCAACAAATTTTTTATCCTCTTCTACTTTTCTCATCCATTCTTCTGTAACTGCCACCGAGATATTAAAATTAGTCAAATTAAACTCATCAACTTTCATCACAATAAATCGCAAGATATCAGGATGGGTTATGTGAAGAATCCCCATGTTGGCTCCGCGACGAACTCCTCCTTGTTTAATTTGCGAGGTAACATCGTTGTAGGCTTGAAGAAAAGAAACTGGTCCAACCGTTGTTCCTTTTGAAGAATGAATAATATCCCCATATGGTCTTAGGCGAGAAAAAGAAAAACCTGTTCCCCCTCCTGACTTATGGATCAAAATCATATCTACCATCGTTTTGCCAATGCTTTCCATCGAATCCTCAATCGGAAGAACAAAACAGGCAGAAAGTTGCTGTTTTGGTTTTCCGGCGTTAAGAAGAGTAGGAGTATTGGGAAGAAATTTTTGGGAAGACATAAGATAATAAAAAATTTTCGCCTGTTTTAAAACTCCTTCCCAAGAGGCTCCATAAAGTAAATCGGCAAGGGAAATATTATAGGCAACTCGCCAGAACATTTCCTTTGGCGATTCTATTGGCTCGCTTTTTTCATCCCTTAAGGCATAGCGGGTTCTGGCAATATAACAGGCGTTTTCTGAAAGTTTTGGTTCTGGTAAATCATCAGGTGGCGGAGGAATTTTCCTACCCATCTCCCAAACATCTTCAAGATGGTATTTTTCTTTTTTGAGATTTTTTCTAATTTTTTTATTTTTGTCTTTTTCTTTCATCTTTTAAAAATTTAAAATTTTTTACCAATCGCTTTCCCAAAATCTTCCAAATCAGAAAAATCTAAATAAACACTCGCAAATCTAAGCCAAGCAACTTTATCAATCTTTTTCAATTTCTTCAAAACAATATCTCCTATTGTTTTTGAAGAAATTTCTGCCGAATCTTTTTTCAAAAGTTCCTGCTCAACCTCATCAACTATGCTTTCAATCAAATCCAAAGAAACGGGTCTCTTATGACAGGCCAAAAGAATCCCCTTTTTAATTTTTTCTCGATCAAATGCTTCCCTTCGACCATCCTTTTTAATTACCAAAAGAGTCCTTTCAACCCTTTCGTAGGTAGTAAATCTCTTTTTGCAACTTAAGCATTCTCTCCTTCTTCTTAAAGAGCCCCCATCCTCGGAAATTCGAGATTCTAAAACCGTTGTTTCTCTAAATCCGCAATAAGGACATTTCATTGTTAATAACCAACCACTATTTTTAGGGCAAATACTAATATACAAGCCCTAAATTCAGTATGTCAACTCCAAAATAAAATATCAAAATAAATCAAATAGTAGCAATTTTTAGAAAAATAAAGAAAGACAAAAAAACAGCTAATGGGCAATTCTTATATTCAAATAATAAATTCTGTCTTTTATCGACCCCTCCTTTGAAAGTTAGAAGAAGGGATGGTAGGCGTTTGCCCTTCTCTTTCCTGCTCTTCTTCTCTTATTTGTTTTTCTTCTCCTTGATTTTGTTGTTGTTCTTCTTCTCTCTCCTGTTCACGAATCGCCTTCTGTTCTATTACCCTAACTACTGTTTCATAACCTTTACGAGAATAAGAAAGAGCGTCCTGAATTGAAGCTTTTGCCTCCTCAGGAACTTTTTCCAAAACTTCTCCTAAGACTTCCTGATGCTTAAGCGTTGCCTTGACAAGTTTTTCGTCCAAAAGGAAAGTATTCTTTCCCGCCTTTCTTGCCTCTTCTGCCTGATTAATTGCCCTTTCAAGATATTTTTCGGCTTTGGTTAGGGTGGAAATTCCTAACTCTATTTTGCCCCCCTCAATTAAACTTCTTGCCGCATTAACTCTTTTATCGGCAAAAAGAAGCAGTTTTTCTGCCTTTTTAACTGGATCAAAAGTTAAGAAAAGTAAAATCCTGTCTCTTACCATCTTTAGGGGATACAAAATGTTATCAGGCAAAATTCCCGGGTAGGGAAGATAATAATCAATCTTTGGCGCAGGCGAAGGAGAAGGGACAAAACCCATACCCTCATCGCTAACAAGAGCAATTTTTTCAAGTTTAAAACTTTTGCTTGAAGTTTGAGCCCGAGTCTTCCAAACTGAAATTGATAAAACCCCAAAAGCAAAAATTAATGACAATAAGACCAAAAAAAGATTTTTTAATTTTTTAATCACCATTTTTCAATTTAAAACTTTCTCACCTCCTTTCCGAAAATTATTTTTATCTGAAAAGTATTATTGGCCATCCCCAAAAAACATGAAGTAAAACAGAAGAAAGAATGTTTTCTGTCCTTGCAAAAAGAAAAGCAGAACCAATACCAAAAATAAAGGCCAAAAAAAGATAAATAAAAATTTGCAACAAACCATAATGGAGGACAAAAATCGTAATTGGCAAATGGACTAAAGACCAACCAAAAGCAGATATCAAATTTGCCATCCATTCATTTTTTAAAATTTGCCAAAGCCTTGAAAAAATATACCCCCTAAAAACTGTTTCTTCCACAAGGGCGGTTACAAAAGAAACTCCTAAGGCAACAAGAAAAACCAAAGAAGAAGCATAGGACAATTCAACTAAAGAAATTCCTTGATACTTAAGAGTATGAGCAAGCAATCCTTCAATAGAAAAAAATATCCCAAGACCTATTCCTAAATACAAGCTTTTAAAAAAATTTTTGTTTGTCCAACCAACTGAGGAAAGACTGGCTTTTTCTTTCCAAAGAAAATAAAATAGAGACCCAAACCATAAAATTGGTTTTAAAATTAATTCTTCAATTTCCTCGGGAAATCTAAAAAGAAAACGATAAAAACCCCAAACAATTAAAACAATAGCGTAAAGTTTAATTAAATGCTTTAGATTTCTTTCCTTCATTAATCTTCTCAAAATCCAAAAGCCGTCAACAAAATTATAATAACGGCATATCCCAAAAGTAAAGCGGCAAAACCGACTACTCCTGCCAAGGCTAAAAACAAAATTTTATTATTAAAAGAATCTTCACTCTTTGACACAAAACAATTATAGCATAAAAGAATTAAAGTATAATATTAAAGAATGAAAAGAAGAACCAAAAGAATAAATTTAAAGCCAAAAAAACTAGACTTTAGAAAAAGGGCACCGAAAGAAAAAAAGAATTTATTTTATAAATTACGCTTCCTTTTTGCCAAAAGATGGAATATTTTTATTTTCCTTTCCTTGGCCATTGGTTTCTCCCTTTATGTATTTTGGGGGCTTCCTGCCCCCTGGAAACTAACCTCCTGGCCTTATCCTGTTTCTACTCAAATTTTTGACCGAAATGGGAAACTTTTATACGAAATATACGCCGACCAAAACCGAACACCAGTTAAACTTTCCGAAATTCCCGAATATGTCAAATGGGCAACAATTTCGGCTGAGGATAAAAATTTTTATAAACACCATGGTTTTTCTTATCTAGGAATTGCCCGGGCTGCCTTCAACATCATTTTTAAACAAAAACTTCAAGGCGGTTCAACTATTACCCAGCAACTGGTTAAAAATGCCCTCCTTTCTCCTGAGCGCACTCTTCGTCGAAAAATTCGGGAATTTTTTCTGACTTGGGCGGTGGAGGCAATCTATTCAAAAGACAAAATCCTTGAAATGTATTTAAACCATGTCCCTTATGGAGGCACTGCCTGGGGAATAGAATCAGCCTCAAAACTTTATTTTGGGAAAAAAGCCAAAGATTTAACTTTGGCTGAAGCCGCCCTTTTAGCCGGTCTGCCAGCCTCACCAACCCGATACTCTCCCTTTGGTGCCCATCCCGAACTGGCTAAAGAACGCCAGGAATGGGTTTTAAAGAGAATGGTTGAAGACAAAAAAATAACAGAAAAAGAAGCCGAAGAAGCCAAAAACCAAGAATTAGTTTTTGCCCCTTCCCAAGTTGGAATTAAGGCTCCTCATTTTGTCATGTATGTTAAAGAACAATTGGTTGAAAAATATGGCCAAAGAAAGGTTGAACAAGGCGGGCTTCGGGTAAAAACCACTTTAGATCTAAATATCCAAGAATTTGCCCAGGAGGCAGTAGCAAGCGAGGTTAGCAAGCTTAAAAATTATCAAGTCTCAAATGGAGCCGCTTTGGTAACTAGCCCAAAAACAGGCGAAATTTTGGCAATGGTTGGTTCAAGAGATTATTTTGCCAAAGATATTCAAGGAAATTACAATGTCACCACTGCTTTGCGCCAACCAGGATCAGCCATCAAACCTTTAAATTATGCCTTGGGAATTATGGATAAAAAAATAACTTTGGCAACAGTTTTTAATGATACCCCAACCTGTTTTCAGGTTCCAAACCAGCCCTTATACTGCCCTACAAACTACGATAATACTTTCCATGGCCCAATGCAGGTTCGCTTTGCCTTAGGAAATTCAATAAATGTCGTTGCCGTTAAGGTCTTGGCTTTAAATACCTTGGAAAAATTTATTCCTTTTGCCCAAAAGATGGGGCTTGAGACTCTTTCTGATCCAAAAAGATACGGTTTATCCTTAACTTTAGGAGGGGGTGAGGTGAGAATGACCGATATGGCGGTTGCTTTTGGCGTTTTTGCCAATTTAGGAATAAAACAACCCCTAATTTCAATTTTAGAGGTTTCTGATTATACCGGAAAAGTTTTAGAAAAAACCCAAATAAAAGAAGGAGAAAGAATAATTCCTATGGAGGTGGCTTATTTGATTTCTCATGCTCTTTTGGATAACAATGCTCGCTTGGTTGCTTTTGGGTCCTCTTCTTATCTAGTGGTTAAAAACCATCCTGAGGTTTCTGTCAAAACCGGAACCACCAATGATAAAAAAGATAACTGGACAATTGGCTACACTCCAGATTTTTTAGTTGCCGCCTGGGTGGGAAACAATGATAATAAACCAATGTCTGCTGTCGCCTCGGGAGTAACCGGCGCTTCACCAATTTGGAACAAAATTATGAGTTTTGTTTTAAAAGATAAAAAACAAAATTGGCCAGCCAAACCCGAAGGGGTAATTGGAGCAAGTATCTGTATTCTCTCGGGCATGGCTCCCGGAGACTCAGGCTGCCAAACCAGATTTGAATATTTTTTAGAAGGAACTGTTCCCAAAGATCAAGAATTTTTAAAAAAATCAATTTTAATAAACAAAACAAATGGCCAACCAATTCAACCAGAAGAATTACCAAAAAATCAGCCGCTACCGGATTGGGTTGAATACCAAGAACATAATGTTATTATCGATCCCCTAGGCACTATTTTTTGTCTTGATTGTCCTCCTTTGCCTCCAGAGCAAAAACCTGCTCCAACCAAAATAAATCCCCTAAATTTATTTTCTCCTTCTTCCGCCCCCTAATTTTTTCACCATAAAAAAGGCCCTCTCCTATTCTTTTAATTTGGTTTGCCAACCCGCCATCGGATTGACTTCCCATTTTGAAAAAACTTCCTAGGATTGGGCCTTTTGATTGGGCCACCGGCAAGGAGTACTAGTTAAATAGTTAGTAGTTTATCTTTGGGCTTATAATTTGGATACCATCGAACTACCCTCTATAACTTTGGTTTCTCCCGAATGTTTTCGGAAAATTTCCAAAATATCTTTTTCTATTTCACTCCACTCTATAGCGTTTCCTTTTACTAATATAACCTCGTAGGGCCCCAGAATGGCCTCAATGAGGCCATTCACTCTAAAAAGATCTGCAACCAATGGTGGTACTTCATCACTCTGTTGTCGCCAATATCTTCCAATAGGGAGTTCGAGATTTGTTGCATAGCCACGAACATTCTCATCCGGGAATATCAAAATCTTAACCTTTGTTGACATTTCTTCTCTCCTTTCTACTTGCCCTACTCGCTTTGCCGGCAGCAACCTGAAGCTTATTATTTCTTTAGCCCCAGATTGCTACCGACAGAAATAACTATTTAATTTTTAAAGAACGCTAAAATTATAGCAAAAATATTAAAAAGTCAATCCTATAATATTAAAACTTTTATTTTTTATTTCTTTCTTAAAAATAAATTTTGCGATATAATTAACCCAGCATGGCGGTAAGGACAGGAATTATTTACTCCGCCAGGCCCTCCCGCCCTAAAGAAAAAAAGAACTTCTTTAAGTGGCTTGGCGAAACTTTAGAATTTATCGGCAAACCATTGTTTTGGTTTTTATTTTTTCTTTTTTATGGAATACTTTTTATCTTAAGTTTTTCCCCTTCTTTTTTAATTTTTTTAAGAACTTTAACTTTAAAATCCCTTCGAAAAATTTCCTCTTTTAAAATTCCCAAGTTAAAAATTGTAAAAATCCCCCCAATAAAACTCCCAAAATTTAAGTTTATCCTCCCAAAAATTTCCTTAAAAATTTTTCTTTTTTCCCTGCCTTTCTTTCTTTTTCTTTTTCTTGTTTTTTTCTTCTATTCCCAAATTTTAAAAGATCTCCCAAATCCAAATCGTTTAATCACTAGAGATCAAATTGTCTCAACTAAAATCTATGACCGAAACGGAAAACTCCTCTACAAAATCTACCGCCTGGAAAATCGAACGCTGGTCCCTCTTTCAGATGTTCCTCTCTTCCTCCGCCAGGCAGTGGTAGCCATTGAAGATGCCGAATTTTACTCCCATCGTGGTCTTTCTTTTCGAGGGATTATCCGTGCCGTAGGAAAAATTTTAAAGGAGAAAAAAATTGAAGGCGGTTCAACCATTACCCAACAATTAGTAAAAAATGCCCTCCTTTCTCCAGAACGCACTCTTAAACGAAAAATTAAAGAAATTATTTTGGCGCTCTGGGTGGAACAAAAATTTTCAAAAGACGAAATCCTTCAGATGTATCTAAATGAAGTTGGGTTTGGGGGAGCAGCCTATGGAGTTGAAGAGGCTTCTCAACTTTATTTTGGCAAATCAGTTAAAAATATAAATTTAGCCGAAGCCGCTCTTTTAGCCGGTCTGCCAGCCTCACCGACAACTTATTCTCCTTTTGGCGCCCATCCTGAAAAGGCCAAAGAAAGGCAAAAACAAGTTCTCCAAAGAATGGTCCAAGAAAAATTTATCACCCAAAAACAAGCAGATGAGGCCTTCGCTGAAGATCTTAGGTTAGTGATTAAAAAAAATAATCTTTTGGCCCCCCATTTTGTCATGTATGTTAAGGATATTTTGGTTAAAAAATATGGAGAAAAAATGGTTGAGGAGGGGGGACTTGAGGTTAAAACTTCCCTGGATTTAGATATCCAAAACCTTGCCCAGGAAGAAGTCATAAAAGAAGTTGAAAAGTTAAAACCTCTGCGAATTTCAAACGGTGCTTCCCTGGTCACCAATCCAAAAACAGGCGAAATTTTGGCAATGGTTGGCTCAAAAGATTATTTTGACTTAAAAAATCAAGGAAATTACAATGTCACTACCGCCCTCCGCCAACCAGGCTCATCAATAAAACCCATAAATTATGCCGTTGCCTTATTAATGGGTTTTACTCCCGCCACCATTATCCCTGATACCCCAATTACCTATAAAATCCCTGGCCAACCACCTTACTCTCCTAAAAACTATGACAATCGTTTCCATGGAAATGTCTCCTTAAGGGTGGCTCTTGGTTCTTCCTATAATGTTCCGGCAGTTAAAATTCTTTCTGCTTTGGGGGTATCTCGAATGATTGAACAAGGAAAAAAAATGGGAATTTCCACTTGGGATGATCCCTCAAAATATGGCCTTTCTCTAACTTTGGGAGGGGGAGAGGTAAAAATGACTGATATGGCGGTAGTTTACGGAACCTTAGCCAATTTAGGAGTAAAGGTTCCTCTCCATCCAATTTTAGAAGTCAAAAACTATAAAGGAAAAATTCTAGAAAAACTTGAATGCAAAGAAGAATTCTGCGAGGGAGAAAGAGTTCTTAATCCGGAAATTGCCTATATCCTAAGTGATATTCTTTCTGACAATTCTGCCCGGGCGCCGGCTTTTGGAACAAATTCGCTTTTAAATATCCCAAACCATCCCTCAGTTGCTGTCAAAACAGGGACTACCCAAAACTTAAGAGACAATTGGGCAATCGGCTATACCCAAGATTTTGTCGTTGCCGCCTGGGTGGGAAACAATGATAACTCTCCAATGAGTTATGTCGCCTCCGGCGTCACCGGCGCCACCCCAATTTGGCACAATATAATGGCCAAACTTTTAGAAGGCAAACCTGATAAAAAATTTAGTCTACCGGAAAATCTTGTAAAAGTGGAGATCTGCACTTTAACAGGAACTTTATCTTGCCCTTCCTGCCCAAGTAAAAAAGAAGAATTATTTCTTCCGGGCACTGAACCAAAAAGAGGTTGCAATGAAGAAGAAATTAAAAAGATTTTAGAAAAAAAAGACAAAGAACAATCTTAGAAAAAAATAAATCAATGAAATATTTAATCGTGTTCAAATTCCCAAACCGCTCTGGTAATTTTTGGCAAAACCTCTTTTGCTTCCTTTTCTAAAACATCCTTAGACATAATAACTAAAATAAAAGGTTTTTGGGCAAAAACTATTCCGGCATCAGAAATTACCCCAATGTCGGTGCCAACTTTATGAGCCACCCGAACCCCTTCTGGTATCCCCGCGGGAATTCTTGACTCATCAAAGGTTTTGGTTAAAAAATTTAAAATTTCCTCCCTGTCTTCTCGGTCTAAAATTGATCCCCCATAAAATTTTCGAAAGAATAAGGCAATATCAAAAGGAGTGGTTTCAAATTCTTTAAGTGAGGTCTTGCTCATCCCTAGGCGATCGATTGTTTTTTGAATATTCTCGTCTCCTAAAAGTTTCCGAAAAATAAAAAAAGCGGTATTATCAGATTGATTGGCCACCAACTCAGCCATCTGCCGTAGAGTGTAAACTGTCCCCGCTGGTTTATATTGCATCACGCCTGCTCCCTTTTGCTTATCTGATTCTTTCAAGATATACTTATCATCAAGATTAACCTTTCCTGCCTCTTTTTCTTGATATAAGGTTAAAAGAACCGGCAATTTCATCAAAGAAGCGGCAGGAAAAACACTTTCCTCATTTATTCCATATCCCCTTTTTTTAGTTAAATTATAAACATAAATTCCATAAGTTCCCTTAAGATCTTTAGTTAAATTAGAAATTTCCAAAATAACCTGTTGACTGGGATCTTTTTCTGGGGTGGGAGTTGGAGAAATAACCGGGAAGATGATTTGCGAATCAGAAAAATTTTTATCTCTTTTAAAAATTTCCCCTCGTTTAAAACCTCCATAAAACCAAAACCCCAAAGATAAGACTATCGTTCCTAAGAAAACGGCAAAAACCAATTTCCCTTCTCCCTTTGTTTTAGGTAGCGGTTTTAAAATTTTTTCCGGAAATTCCCGAGGAATAAATTGATCTTTCTCAATTTCTCTTTTAAAAATAGCCATTTTTTTAACAGGTAGTATGAATTAAGGCATTAACCCTTTTACCTTCAGAAACAAGTCGATTAAACTCAGAAACTGCCCTAGGAGTTAAAAGCACTTCCACTTTAGCTTTTGATTTTTCAAGTTTTTTCTTGAATTCTTCTGAAATTTTTAAAACTCCAAATTGGCCACTGCCAATAATAATCACCTCGGGGTTGCCGGCAAGCAAAAGTTTTTCTTCCCACTCTCCAATCTGATGGGTGGTGCCAAAAATTTCCTCTAATTTTTCAACTTGGCGACGGATTGCCTTACCTTGAGAAATTATTGCCTGATCAAACTCTTGCGTACCAATTTTTATCTTGCCCCAACCACAGAAATCAATATAATTTTTCGGTTTTTCTTCGGCCATAATCCCAGACCAAAAATAGATTAACTTATTTGTTCAATCCTTAAATTAAGATTAAGCCAACCTTCTATTTCTTTCTCGTATAAAAGTCCGGTTTTGGCTCCAAGTTTAGTAACTACCGACCGACCATTTGCCATTCCAAGTTTTAAAGATTTTTCCAAAGAAAATCCCTTAATCATCCCGGAAACAAAACCTGAAGAGAAAGCATCTCCGGCGCCAGTTTCATCAACTACCGGCCCTAAAAATGCTTCGGCAAAAAGATTTCCTTCCTTAGAAAAAAGTTTTGCCCCCTGACGACCGCAGGTAATAACCAAAATCTCCGGTCCATCCTCAGGTCTTTTTTCCAAACCAAGACTGTCGGCTTCCTCTTTATTTAAAATCAGGGCCTTAATTTTTGAAAAAACGGAAAGAAGTTTTTCTTTTTCTTTTAATTCTCTTGATCCCGGATTTAAAAAAATATTAATTCCTCCTTCTTTTGCTCTTTCTATAATCTCAAGTAAAAGGTCAACATTCCCCTCAATTGAAGCAAGATAAAGATTTTTTGTTTCTCCTAAGGCCTGCCAAGGAAAAGTTTCTTTATCAATTCTTGTTTTTCCTCGATAAACCAAAATAATCCGCCCTCCATCGGGATTAACCAAAATTGTCGAATAATCGGTATTATCTCCTTTTTTTTTAATTAAATATCTTTTATCAAAACTCTCCTTTTCTAAATCAGAAAGCAAAAACTTTCCAAATAAATCATCGCCAAACCGGGCAACGCAAGCAGCCTTAAGACCTAAACGAGAAAAGCCAGCAGCGGTATTGATTCCCCCTCCTCCTGAAGAAACAAGCATCTCATCAGGTTCAATTTTTAAACCAACCATCGATTTCTCCAAAGGAAACTTTGAGGATTTTAAAAAAACATCCAAAACGGCCGAACCAACAGAAATTATGTCAAACATAGAAATTATCTATTTACTAAAAATTATTTTATGTAATTTTCCGGCAATTTCCAAGGGAAATTTTGCTTGCCAAATATTCCTGCCAACTGCCAACCCTACTGCTCCTGCCTCTAAAACCTCAGAAACCATTTTAAAAAATTCCTTCTCCTCCATTTTTTTCCCTCCCAAAACTATTACCTTCACCTTACCCGCCGATTGAACCACCCAGCGAAAACCTTCAGGATCTCCAGTATAGGGAATTTTGATCATTTCCGCCCCAACCTCTAAAGCCACCCTGGCAGCATAGGCTAAAATTTCCTTTGAAAATTCCCTCCCCAAAACTGCCTTCCCCCGAGGATACATCCAACCAATTAAAGGAATCCCAAATCTATCAGCTTCTCTTTCAATTTCTGAAAATTCGGAAATCATTTTTGATTCATAGGTACTACCAATATAAACAGTATATCCTACCGCCACCGCCCCAAGTTCAACCGCTTCCTCAACGGTACAAATCTGGGGAGAATAAGGATCTTGGCCGGAAATTAAATTGGTTTTGCCATTAAGTTTCAAAATTAAAGGAACTTTGTTTTTATTTTTCTGATAATATTTCTCGGCAATCCCTTTTTGGCAGATAAAACCGGTAAAATATCCAGAATCGGCAATTTCTAAAATTTTTGCGGGATCAACTGATTGATCATCAAAATCCGAAGGCCCATGCTCCATTCCATGGTCATAAGCCAAAAATAAAACCTTCCCATTTTTAGTAATTTTTTCCATACTCTCCAACCTTGGAGGTTGACGGCTATTCAAACCTCTGGTTTTCCCATTCTTTCATAATCTCTACTGCCCTCGAGGTGCCAATACGGTTGGCGCCGGCAGAAATAAAATCTTCTGCCTCTTTTAAAGTATCAATTCCTCCGGCAACCTTGATTTTAATTTTATCGCCTACTGCCTCCCTAATTAATCTCACATCCTCAAGAGTGGCTCCTCTTGGGCCAAAGCCCGAACAAGTTTTAATAAAATCGGCTCCCGAACGGAGAACCAAAAGACTGGCTCTTTTAATTTCTGAAGGAGAAAGTTGGCCAGTTTCGATAATAAACTTAACCAAAACGGATTTTCTTAAATCTTTAACCACCTCAACAATTGTCTCCATTTCCTCCAAAACTTGTCGGTCTTCCCTTGCTTTAAACAAACCAACATTCATTGAAATATCTAATTCATCGGCTCCCTTTTTAACAGCATCAAGGGCGGCAACAATTTTAGCATCCCGACTATCTTGACCCAAAGGAAAAGAAATCACTGTCCCCACCTTCTTTTCTTTCAAAATTTTTTTGGCTAAAGGAAGAAAACATTGATTAACAAAGGCTGAATTGAAACCATATTTTTCAACATTTAAACAAAGTTTTTTTATATCAGAAGGAGTAGCCTCCTGACGATGATTGGCTAAATCAAGATATTTAGCTAATATTTTTCTATCCATATCTTCTTTTTTCTATGATATCATAAAAAAAATGAAAATTGAAAGACTGGTTTTAGGACCGCTTTTTACCAACTGCTATATTATCTCAAAAGAAAACAAAGCAATTATTATCGATCCTGCGGATGAACCAGAAAAAATATTTTCTGCTCTTCCTACCATAAATCTTATCGGCGCAATAATAACCCATGCCCATCCCGATCACCTAAAAGCCCTCCCCTATCTAAAAAATGAATTTCCAAAAGCAAAAATCCTCCTTCACCAAAAGGATTTTAAAATTTTTAAAAAATTTCTTTCTTTCCCCAAAGTCGATGGTTTTTTAAAAGAAGGAAAATTTTCAATTTCAGGTTTTGAATTTTCAATTATCTGGACTCCAGGCCATACTCCAGGAAGTATCTGTCTTCTTTTGGAAAACTATCTTTTCTCTGGCGACACCCTCTTTGCCGATGCCTTAGGCCGTACTGATTTTCCTTATTCAAATAAAAAAGATATTTTAAAGTCTCTTAAAAAAATTGCCACCCTCCCAAAAGAACTTCTGGTTTATCCTGGCCATGGTAAACCATTTACTCTTGGCCAAGTTCACGGATGGCTATTAAGGCTTCTTGAGGGGTCTTAACAATTCGATAAACCCTAAGTTCTTCTTCACGCAAAAGCATATTCTTCCTAAAAGTCTCAATTATTTCTTCCCAAAATTCTCCATATAAAACTAGCGGCTTATGATGGCCAAAATAAAGCCTTGCCAACCCCCATGCCATTCCAAATTCAGAAATTGTCCCTGTTCCCCCATTGAAAATAATATAACAGTCTCCATACTCTAAAAGCTTAATTGTCCGCTCAACATAGTTTGATACTAAAATTTCTTCGTCTAAGGGATTTTTTGGATCTCTTCCTTCAAAATTGGTCATTCCCACCGGTGAAAAATAAATACCAATCGTCTTTCCGCCTCCTGCTTTTGCCCCTTCTGAAGCCGCCCTCATTACTCCCGGTCCCCCTCCATTGACAATTACATATCCCTCCTTGGCTAAAATTTTGGCCACTAAAAAAACTTCCTTGTAAAGTTTATCTTTTGGCTTAGCCTGAGAAAAACCAAAAATAGCCACGCTTCTAATCATTTCTTGTCCTTAAAACCCCCCACCAAAATTGCCAATTCAACTAATCGACAAGAATATCCCCATTCATTGTCGTACCAGGAAACTATCTTAACTAAATTTCCCAAAACTACTTTAGTTAAAGATAAATCAACTATTGCAGAGGAAGAATTTTTAATGATATCGCTTGAAACCAGTGGCTCTTTGGTCACTTCCAGAATTCCCCGATATCTTTCTTCTTCTGAGGCCTGGTCAAATACCCGGTTAACTCTTTCTGCTTTTATTGTTTGATCTAAAACAAAAGTAAAATCTGCCAAAGAACCACAACCAACCGGTACCCGAATAGAGAAAGCCTCAAATTTTCCTTTAAAAAGAGGCAAAACTTTTACTAAAGATTCAGAGGCGCCAGTGGTGGTAGGAATAATATTTAAAGAAGCAGCTCGCGCTCTTCTTAAGTCTTTGTGGGAACCATCAACTAACTCTTGATCAGCAGTATAAGCATGAATTGTCGTCATTGTTGCCGAAACCACTTTAAAATTTTCTGCCATTATTTTGGCTATTGGCGCAATACAATTAGTAGTACAGGAGGCATTTGAAATTATTTCCTCTCCTTTGTAGGAATCGGCATTTACACCAATTAGATAAATTGGGGTTTCGTCTTTTGCCGGAGCAGAGATAATTACTTTTTTTGCTCCTTGGAGAAGATGGCCTTGGCAATCTTTGCTTGTTCGAAAAACGCCGGTGCATTCCAAAACAATATCAACTCCATAATCTTTCCAGGGAATTTTTCCTGGATCCCTTTGGGCCAAAACAGGAATCTCTAATTTTCCAATAAGGAACCTTCCGATTTCCTTGGTTTTCGGGTAAGGATCTTTGACTTTAACCTCTTTCTCTATTTTTCCATAGATGCTATCGTATTTTAGAAGATGGGCCCAACCATAAATATCCATTGACCCGGAGGTATTCACCGCAACCACTTCCACTTTATCGGTATAGCGCTCAAGAATCGCCCTTAAGGCAACCCGCCCAATTCTTCCAAAACCAGAAATTGCAATTTTGATCATTTAAATTTAAGTATAATTTATAAAACTAAAGAATTCAACATTTCTTCTATCCTTCTTGAAAATATCCCAGAGGTATCCTAAAATAAAAAAAATGAGCCAAAGGGGATCAATAATTTTAATTATCCCGGCAATAGTTATATTAGGTGGAACCTTCTTCACTTTTTTTTGGTAAAGAAAATACCAAAAAAACAAGAACAAACTATAAAAAATCAGTTTGAAAAAATTCTAAATCTTCCCAAAGAAAATGGAGAAAATATCCCTACCCAAGATCAAGAAAAAACCAGTCCTAAAGAAACAAAAATAGAAATCTCCCCAACTCCAACCACTAAGAAAAATCCTCTTGGAACAATTAAAGGAAGGGTTCAAGGCGGATATTACAAACAGCCTTTAGGAGGAGTAAAAATCACCGCCAAAGGGCAAAACATCCAAAAAAGTACCGTCAGCGGAGAAGATGGCCAGTTTCTAATTGAAAATTTACCAGTTGGTGATTATGTGCTTTCTTTTGATGATCCAAAATATTCTTTTTCTGAATTTAAAATCAGTGTGAAAGAAGGAGAAAATCTTTTGTCTAGTACTCCCCATGGCTTCTTGAAAAATCCCCAACCATTATCCATTAATGGCACTGTCTTTGCTGACAAAAACGGCAATAACACTAAAGACGGAAACGACGAGGGGCTCAAATCTACTTTATTACTTTATTCTAAAGTCGGCGATAGTTGGGCTGTTTCAAGTACGATTTCCACAGATAATCAAGGCAATTTTTCTCTCCAAGTCAAAGATATAGGCCCCCACAAATTAGAACCAACAGACATAACTTTTTACAATAAACCTAATCCCGTTGAATTCATAGTTGATGGATACGGAGGAGAAAAAACCTATATGTTTCCTTATTACCCAACCGTTTCTCAATCTGGTTTTGTTATTTATGTTTTCAACGATAAAAACGAAAATGCAATTCGGGATTCTGACGAAGAGTATATCCATTATCAATACGCCGAGATTACCAATACCTCAACTGGTAAACAAAATAGGGTAGGGGTCGGAGAAAACGGATGGGAAGAAAAACCCGCTGATTATGGAAATTACACAATCAAACTTGTCCCCCAAGATAACTCTTGGAGTTACTATTATAAAATTACTCTTGGAGAGGCCCAAACGGTAGTAACCAATACTTCTGGACAAAATACGGTATTACTCGGTGCACACAAACTATATTAAAAATATGCAAAAAGGTTTTTTCTCATTAATAATGGTTTTACCTCTAATCCTATTGGCAACTCTTATAGGGGGATATTTAATTACAAAAAGCAAGCAAGAATCAGAAAGAGCATCCACCAAAGAAGAAAAACCAGCACCCACCTTCAACTTACAACCCTTACTTACTCCTACCCCCTTACCCAATGATTATGAACCAACCAAAACCATTATTCCCTCGCCAACTATAAAACCCCCAACTAAATTACTAACCCCCACCGGTAAACTAATTCCTACCCCAACCCCCACTCCGACCCCTCTCCCAACGCCAACCCCAACACCCTTACCCAAGCCTCTCTGTTCTGCCCCCACAATTTACCCAACAAACACTGGCGCCGCTCCCTTTACGGCAACTTTCCAAGCAAATGCTGAAACAGGATCAGCAGGAGGAATCGTAGGATACGAATGGGATTTCCAAGGAGATGGAACGTGGGACACGCCCGCCTCCCTCGATGCCCCAACTTACACATATCAAAACCCAGGTATCTATACGGTAAAGATGCGCGTCCTGGCAACCAACGGGCAATACAGTGATATCTGTCAAAATTCAATAACAGTTCTCCAAACTCCTTAACTCCGCAACGCAGCCAGTCCCGGTAAATCTCCTTTGGCTAAAAATTCAAGCATTGCTCCTCCACCTGAGGAGACATAATCAATCTTATCAATTAGAGAAAATTTTGTCAAAGCCGCCTCGGTATCCCCTCCACCAATAATTTTAAAAGCAGAACTTTGACAAACTGCCTGGGCAAAAATTTTTGTTCCCTTTTCCCATTCTTTTTCTTCATATTTCCCCAAAGGCCCATTCCAAATAATCGTTCCCGCCGCTTTTATTTCTTTTACAAATTCTTCAACTGAAGAAAGATCAATATCTTTTCCTGATTTTTTTAAAATTGCCAATTTAAGGCTGTGATTGGCAAAAATTTTTGCCTTTGGGTAATTAACCAATCTTCCCCCAATTAAAATTTTGTCAACCCAAGACAAAAGACCGGAAATTGCCTCAAGTTTATCTTCCTTTACTCCTCCAAGAATTACTACCACCGGTCTTTTTGGTTTCTCCAAAACCTGAGAGAGAATTTTTACTTCCCTAAGCAAATCAAATCCACCGGCTGCCGGCAGGAAAGAGGGCAAACCAACAATTGAGGCATGACGGCGATGAGAACAGGCAAAAGCATCATTAATATAAAAATCCCCAAGCAAAGATAAACTTTTGGCAAACTCAAAACTATTTTCTTCTTCTCCGGGATTAAATCTCAAATTCTCAAGCAAAAAAATCTCGCCATCTTCAATTTTAAACTCACCAAGAGAAACTTGAAATTTAACCTCTGCCTCCGGAAGAAAATTCTTAAGTATTTTGACAATCGGCTTAAGACTTAAATTTGGAATTTTTTTTCCTTTTGGCCGTCCAAGATGAGAAATGATAATTATTTTTGCCTTTTCTTGCAAAAGATATTTTATGGTTGGCAAAGAATCTTCAATTCGCGTTTCGTCGGCTATTTTACCTTCTGAAGTCAAAGGGACATCGTAGTTTGTTCTTAAAAGAACCCTTTTTCTTTTTAAATCAAAATCTCGAAAATCAGGTATTCTCATAAAAATCTAAGAACAAAAACCGGAAACTAAATCAAATAAAACTTTTTTTGGCTCTTTGGCTAAAACCACCCCAGAAGAAAGCAAAACTCCCTTTGCTCCCAATTTTAACGATTTTTTAACATCCTCTTTTGATTTTATTCCTGCCCCAACAATAATAGGAATATCTTTAATCCTCTTAGTAATTCTTTCAATTACCTCTGGTCTTGCCTGGGAAACGGAAATTTCACCGCCAATTAATTCTGGCGGTTCATAGGAAAGAAAATCAGGCTTTAATTTTTTCAATTTTTCAATTTGCCCCAAAGTTCTTCCGCAAACCATCACCTTAAAACCCGAAGGGGAAACTTTTCTTACCCTTTTAATTATCTGGCTAATTGTTCCCGGAGGAAGGCGATGTTCAGCATGATTTAAAAGAGCTCCTTTCCCGCCTGAGGCTATTACTGCCTCAAGATTTATAAAGCCTGTAAATTGTCCTTGGGGAAAATAATCTAAATGCTGAACCCAAAGAGGAATTTTAACTTCCAAAAAAACCCGATATAAATCA
>Ga0209102_1000551_pt1 | contig 24409 bp, 25 predicted proteins | sample ConPoolayeHmetaG_FD_185483 | JGI IMG/M metagenome (GOLD analysis project Ga0209102, IMG submission 185483) | Hot spring microbial mat communities from California, USA to study Microbial Dark Matter (Phase II) - Cone Pool mat layer H metaG... ...
CCGTGCTATCGATGGCAGTAACCAAGATTTCATTTTTGCCCGGTTTTAAAACTAAATTATCCACTTGCCAGTTGAGACTAGTAGCTTGATTTACCGCCACCTTTCCTGCCTGACCGGTATTCAAATTATCCCAGAAGACACTGTTTATAGTCGCCCCAACAGGAGAGCTGGCACTACCTGATAAGGTAACACTGGAATCAACAGTTGAGTAAGACCCAGCACTAGTAGGTAAGTTAATACTCACTAAAGGTGAAAAATTATCAGAAACATTAATAGTAACTTTTTTAGAGACCGAAGCAAGTTCATTATCCCAGACAGTCAAATTTACTTCAAAGCTACCTCTCCGATTGAAAGTATGAGTTGGATTTTCCAGCCGTGAAGAAGTACCGTCTCCAAAGTCCCAATCATAATATTGGATAGCTCCATCAGAATCATCACCATAAGCAAAAAAATTAACAGTTAAAGGAGCAAAACCGCTTTGAATATTTGATTGAGGATTAATAGTAGGTGGTAGATTAGTTGTTTTTTCAAAAAGAGCCAAATCATCAAAATACATCTCAATAGTGGTTTCCGGGCCAAAAACGCCAAAAGAAACCATAATATTCTCAGTAGTTGCTACAAAAGTGACGGCTAACTTCTGCCAGTGATTTTGTTCATATTTCTGTTCTAAAAAAGTTAACTCTATTTCTGTCTTCCAATTCTCATTAGTAACATTAAAAAACGAATACCCCCAATCATTATCTGTCATTTGTGCCCACTTAAACCAACCGGTATAAACATATTTTTTGCCAGGAGTAACTTTAATCCACTGTTGGTAAGCTCCAGTGCTGGAGCTTATTTTCACTGAGTAAAGTCCAGAGTGGACCTGAGAAGTAGACAAGTCAGTATTAGTAATTCCCTGCCAAGGAGAAACATTGCCGCTTTCAAAACCAGGATTAGTTAGAAGGTTAGTTGGCTGAGCCCTGACTGAAGAAAAACTTAAGAAACGAAAAAAAAGAGCAAGAGATCCAACCATTCCTAAAAATAAAAAGAGCTTTCTTTTCATCTAAGTAAATTTTAGCATACAAGAGAAACTCCGACGTAGTCCTCGGAGCATCTTCATTTTCCCCAATCTCTGATGACGTAACCAAAGTCATTACTCGTTACTTGACCGTCTTTATCCGGGTCGGGGGCATAAATTGCCGGCCAAAAATTGGTCTTATACAAAGAAAGTAAAATCTTAGCATCTTGACCATCTACCTTCATATCCAAATTAATATCTCCAAGAAGTCGACTAATAGTAGGAGTAGCGGGTCCTGCCGCCGAAACCGATTCGAGAACAGCAACCAATTTTTGAATATAAAGCAAATCTCCTTTTCGGTCTGGCGCATCAAGGTATTTTTTTAACTGCTCAGTAGGCTCGGCCAATACATAAGCCCTCAACATGAAATGGGTCCAAGAAAGTTCAGGGGTAGTATAGGAATTTTCCCCTTGAGAGAAAGCAGCTGCTGTTAACCACCAAAGGGGAACTCGGTTATTAACACCCTGAGCATAGGTATTTACTTGAGATAGGGCATGATCTTTTAAAAATCTACCGATATCCCTATTAAAGTGAACAGCAATTGGTTGACGGTGGAATAAAAAAATAGGAGTAAAATAACCAAGGTGTTCTCCTTTTGGATAATTAGCTTCCGCTGTGCGCAAAAATTGCTCAAAGTTAACACCATCATTAAAACCTTGCTCTGCTAAAGCTAAAGCAGCCTGATAGTCAGCGCTAGCTTTTTCTCCGATTTTTTTAGCAATTCTAGCAAAGCCAATAACTCCCGCAAGTTCTGGATAAGAGCTTACCCGACTATGAGTTGAAACCCAATTGATAAAGATATTTTTTAAGGCTTGATAATTGTTATTAGCATAAACCCAATCATTTGTATAATAAGAGTAGGCCCAAATAGAATAAAGAACGGAAAGATGAATTTCCACTGGCGGCCAGACATTTATTTGAAGATTAGGGTTAGGAGGAAAATACTCTCTCCTTTTTCCCTCCATTTCAGAAACTTTTTTGGGTCCCCAATTCCAATTAAAACCGGCCTGGAGGTGAGGTGGATACCTAGAAAGCTCATTATCAAGATATTCCTTAAGTTGAGGCTTAAGGCTTTCAGAAACATAGGGATAAGCGATACTTAAGGCGTAGATTGTTTCTGAGGGAGTAAAATAAAAAATATTTGGACCTCCTAAATTGGGGTATGCCCCCGAACCTCGGAAATAAAAAGTTGGAGCTAAATGTCCTAGGCTAACCATTTCTTGAATATGTTTATTAAGTCTTTGCTGAATCTCGGTTGTTTGAGAAGTGATAGCAACCGGTTGGGGGAGATTATCAACATAAGATTCATAAACTGCGTCGGCAGGGGCCAAATACCCTACAACAAAAAAAATTCCTAAAGTAATAAGTCCAATTGATAATTTTCTGACTATCACCTTATTGTCCCTCTCACTGCTATGAGTAGCCCATAATTAAGGATGTAAAAAGTATCGCCAACAATCGGTGTTGGTCGTTTAATATCATTACCATCACTATCAACCTCCATTAAAATATCAGAATAATCTATTAACCAACCTTTAGTCTCTGAAAGGGCATAGTCATCAAAAGCGATAAAACAATCGGGTGAATAAAAGGGGAAACCCGTATCGCCAGCGTAGCAAGCGAGCGTAGGCAACATCTGCCTATTAGCGGTATCTAGGCCATAAGTTCCCCGGGAAGTATCCAAGTAGATTACCTGACCACTTCTAACCAGAGTAGACGATTCATCGGTAATAAAGGCTGATTTATAATAACCACAACCTGCCCATCCTCTTCCACTAAAATCACAAGTATCAACGGGAAGAATATCACCACTAGCTAAGTCAAGTTCTCCAGTATAGATAGCGTCACTGGTGGTTTTTCCAAACTTGGCTACTTCTCCAAAACTTCGTCTATAAATCACATTGGCGTTGCCATTAGGAAGAAGAACAACCTGGGAATGTGGGGACTGGGAACCTCCAGAAGTATAAAGAACAGGTGGGGTAAAAGGAATTTGACCAGTATCTTGATTAACAACATAAAGGGGTTGGCGATAGGGATAAGCCGCCAAATGATTAAGAATTGCCTCCTTCTGAACCGACCAGGGTTGATTATAAATAACCGGATTAGAATTTTCATAAAACATAGAAGTTCCACTTTCTAAAGCTTCCCAACTTGACTCTTGGAGCATTGGAGTAAAAAAAACCTTACCATTGCCAGCAACTGTCCATCTATCTCTAAAACCCTGACCTCTGGTTTGAATAGACCATAAAAGATTACCATTACTGGCATCAAGAGCGTATCCCTTAGCATCCATTCCGCCGAAAAAAACTTTTCCATTGTCATAAGCGGCAACATCATAGATTGGAGCACCAACGTAATATCTCCAGATAAGCCTACCATTAGGATTAGTAGTAAGGGCATCAAGAGCGTAAAAATAACCATCTGAAGAACCAATATAAATAGTATTTTGAGCAACAACAGGGGCTGTTTTAACAGTATCACCTGTTTGATATTTCCAGATGAGGCTACCATTAGAAGCATTCAAAGCATAAACATAATGGTCAGTTGAGCCAAAAAAAACTCTACCATTATCATAGGCAACGGTATTTACCAGTGGGCCTTGAGTTTGGTATGACCAGGCTTCTGAACCGTTTTGGATCCTTAAAGCATAAAGTTTACCATCATTTGATGGAATGAATATTAACCCCTGAGCAATAATTGGTTGAACTCGCGAGGAAATTTTATATCTTACATGCCAAAGTTTAGTATAAGGAGGAATAACAGTTTGGGGAACATAACCAGAATGGTTCGGATCACGTTGCAACTGCGGCCAGTCTAAATTGAGCTGTTGAGCCAAAACCGCTGAGTTGGAGGTGGAAGAAGTTTTTGGAGAAAAATATCTCCAGCTTAAAAAGAAAACTAAAATTAGGCAAAAGGCAACAGAGAGAGAAAAAAACTTTTTTCTCATTACTTTCATTACTTAAATTACTTACTATTTTAAAATAAAAGATCGTTTTAAACTTTAAGTTGTTTTCAAAAACTGTTTTAAGTTCTATCTCCCGAAATTAGAAATTACTACGGCAGCGTCAAAAGAATTAACTTTATTATCTTTGACAATATCACAATTATATCCTTGGTAACTTCCTTGAGTTGACCAACCAGAAAAGACTAATTTCAAATCAACGGCATCAACTTTCTGGTCCAAGTTAATATCTCCAGGAAGTCTCGCCGGTGTTTGGGTTGGAATAACAGTAGGCGTTGGCGTGGAAATGTTTCCGTCCCAACCGGCTAATCTGGCTAGCAACCACCAGAAAGCCATACCCTTGAGCTTACAATTAAACTCATGGGAATGAAGGCAACCCTCACAACAAGGCATATCACAATCAAAAGGCTTTGTATGCTGGCTGTTACACCAGACGTTACACCAAGAACAAGCATCTGATTCGTCAGGATAATAAGTACCGGCAGGGCTGTAACTTTCTATATCAGCAAAGTCATACAATATTAAGTTGTACTGATTAGTCAGGTTTCTAATTAAATTATTATTTCTATAGAGTTGACCATTGGAACCTGTTCCATCTAAATGACCTGTCATAAGAACAAATTTAACATTAGGATATTCGGCCATTAATTTCCGCACGTCAGCCACATATTGCCTCATGTGATCCTCACTGCTATAGCTACAACCAGAACACCAAGAATAGATAACTACATTTCTATCATTTTGGGGATGATTAAGTTGTTGACGAGCTTGTGACATCCAACCACTATCATAGAAAGAACCGTAGTCTAAATCTTGACCTGTTTCGCTAATAGAAAGCTTACCGGTCTGGCTGGGACAGGCACCAATAGTTTCCCAGCAAGTGCTAAAATCATAAAGAGAACTCTGAATAAAGCGGAGTCCTGTTAAAATTTGACTTCCATGTGAAGTATGACCATAAAAAATTCTCAGATCTGCTTTAGCTTTTTCAATCCAATAAACAGGTACTTTGGTAATATCGGTGTGTCTATGGTCAATAATTATAGCGGCTTGAGAATAAATATTTTCTGGAAAAGCAACGGCAAAACCTAAAAAAATAAAACCAACAACAATGAAAGAAAAAAATTTTTTCATCTATTCAGCTCCCTTTCTTCACTAATTTTCACTGTTAAGGATTTAATAATTATATCTAACTTTTGACCTTATTTTCTCCCATATAACTAGTAAGGGTGCTGCTGTAAAAGTAGAACTGTATGTCCCGGAAATAGTACCAATCAGTAGGGCAGCAACAAACCAGCGAATGGTTTCTCCACCCATTAAAAGCAAAGCTAGGAGCATAAAAATAATCGTTAAAGAATTATTTAAAGAGCGCACTAAAGTTTCCGTTACTGCCTTATTAACTAACTGTTCAAATGAAACATTAGGAAGATTCTTTTGCGATTCCCTAATTCGGTCGTAAACTACTACCGTATCGTGAACAGAAAAAGAAAGAATCGTCAAAACCGCGGTCACAAATAAGGTGTCTACTTCAACTCCTAAAAAATGACCCAGCAAAGAAAATGTTCCCAAAAGAACCAAACTGTCATGAAACATTGCCAAAATAGCGCAAATTCCAAATTTTTTATCCTTAAATCGCCAGGCAACATAAAGCAAAATAAAGCCAGCGGCAAGCAAAATCCCAATTACCGTTTTCCGTAAAAGCTCCCCGCCTAAAACCGGACCAGTCGTTTCAAAACGGACCTCCTCGACCCCTACATTAAATTCTTTTTCAATTTTATTTTTAATTTCCTCCGCTTTGGTTTTGTCCAAAGGAGCAAGGCGAAAAAGATATGTGTTTTGTGAAGTTTGCTGAAGAGAATAAAGCTCAATTTCAGGAACTTTCTTAACGACTTCCTCTAATTTCCCCTTCTCCAATTGCTGAGAAATTTTATATTCCAAAAGAGTTCCGCCGGCAAAATCAATTGATGGCCGAAGACCCCAGCGAATTAAAGAATAAATCCCCGGAATGATAATTAAAGTGGAAATCAAAAAATACAACCATTTAAAGCGCATCCAGTTCATTTTTTCTCCTTAATACTTAAAACTCGCAAAATTGTCCTAGTAACGACAATTCCTGTAAACAAACTTAAGCCAACTCCTAAACCTAAAGTTAAAGCAAATCCCCTTACCATTCCTGAGGTATTCAAAAAGCTCCAATTAAAGGGATTAAAAAGAATAAAACAAGTTATCAAAGTACAAACATTAGCATCTCTTATTGAATCCCAAGCCCGACCAAAACCCAGCTCCATTGCCAACCCCCTTGGTTTGCCTACCCAAATTTCTTCTTTCATTCTTTCAAAAATCAAAATATTACTATCAACTGCCATTCCTACAGAAAGCAAAAAGCCAGCAATTCCCGGGAGAGTTAAAGTTACTGGAATTAATTTATATAAAGCCAAAGTTAATAATCCATAAATTACCAACCCACAAGTAGCTAAAAATCCTAAATATCCATAATAAGCAATCATAAAAGCAGCGACCATTAAAAGACCTACCAATCCTGCTCGGATACTTTTTTGGACTGATTCTCCTCCTAAACTAGCACCCATATTTCTTTGTTCAATTACTTTTATAGGAACAGGTAATGCTCCGGCATTTAGTTGAATTGAAAGTTTTTTTGCCTCATCGATGGTAAAATCACCACTAATTACTGCTTTACCGGTGGAAATTTCTTCCTTTACCATTGGAACAGTAAGGGGCCACTGGTCTAAAAATATTGCCACTGGTTTATTAATATTTCTTTTAGTAATCTCAGCAAATCTTTTTGCCCCCTCATCGGAAAATTCTAAACCAACAACCGGTTTGCCGGTATTAGAATCAAATTCTACCCTGCTCCGAGTCAGTTCCTTTCCCGTCAATCCTGTCGGTTTAAAGTCAGCCAAAGAAGAAGCGCTAGTTGCCCCCTCCGGTAATTCCCGAAAGTCAAGTTGGGCAGTTTGACCAATAAGTTCAATTGCCTGATTGATATTACTAATCCCCGGTATTTCTACAATCAACCGGTATTCCTCACCAAGCCTAGAGGTTTGGACTAGCGGTTCGACAATTCCAAACATATTAATTCGACGTTCAATATTATCTTTGGCCGCCTCTATTGCAGAACTCTTGTCGTCTTGAGCAACCTTGCTCATATCTGCCTGAAACACTAAATGAGTTCCCCCGGCCAAATCAATTCCCTGTTTGATTTCTAAATCACGATAAAAATGAAATTTGCCAATTCTTAAATCTAATTTAGGTCGGGAAATTTCTTGGTCGATTTTAATCTTAGTTTTAGGAATCGCTAATTTTAAACGGAAAGAGCTTGGCAAATCAATAAAAATTGCCAATAAAGTTAAAATAATAATTAACCAAAACAGCCGTCGGGGTTTCATTTTTTCCTTTTCTTTTTAACAAAATTTTGGGAAAGAAGCAACTGTTTGGCACCAGAAAAGTTACAAATAATTCGACCTTTTTCGGGTTCAACTTCTACTTTAACTTCATCTCCTGCTTTTATTCCAATTGACTTAACAAAATCAGAAGGAATTGTTACCGCCAAACTATTGCCAGTTCTAATTATTTTTTGCCTTCCCATAATTAATTATTCTACCAAATTCATCTCATCTCCGACTAATGTAATCCGGGCATCAGTAAGAATTCCTAGTAAAAATGGATCGTGGCGTTTTTTCCGGAAAGCAAGTTCTTCTTTTGTCATTACTGTATAATTTATCTCCCGACCAATTTTTTGCTCTTCCTCGCGAATAATACTTGCTAATGCCTGAAGATTAATATCTCCAACCACCAATAAATCGACTGCCCCCTGTTTGGTAGGAAGTCCGCGGGCGAATCGACCAGAAAGCATTGCTAAATAAACTTTACCAATTTTGTTTTTATTTTTAACAATTGCCCCTCCTAAACCTACAGTTTTAGAATTTAAAGAAAGCAAATCTCCATATAAGGGATGGTTTTTTTCCAACCAATAGTAAATTCTGTTTCCCCGATTTTCTTTTTTAACCAACCTTATCTTTTCTAGGTAATTAAGTTCCCGACGAACAGCATTGATTTCCTCACCCGTTAATCGAGTTAACTGCCGAATATAAAAAATCTCATCTGGTTGGGCAAAAAACGTTTGAAGAATTTTTACTCGACATTTGGAGATAATTAAATCTCCCAACACTTTTATCCTTTCCGGGCAGGTTAAAAACTAACCTCACGACCGGCAGGCAAAATTTCAATCCAAATTTGCCCACCGTTAAGTTCTATTTCTTTTCCTTTAGAATCTGTAAATTTAGTTCTTTCTTGCCGTTTTGTTTTAGCCCAATTTCCTTCAATCATCTGGCCATCTTGGAAAATAATTGTTTTTCCCTTTCCTGTGGTCTTATATAACATATGTTTTAGTTCATCAATTGGCCCTTTTTCTTCCATAAATTGGATAATGACAACTTTCGCTGTTAATTGCTGATTATTATTTAGATCTTTATGAGGTTCACCGCCGTTGAACCGCCGGTAAATATTTGCTTGTTTATCATATTCCCAAGTTACCGCGTAGTCTTTATATCCCTGCCAAAAATCGAATTCAATTTTACTGGTTTCTCCTCTTTTGTCTAATGGTGCTTCTTGTTTAAATTTCCAACTGACGAAATCTTTATCCCAACGATTTCCCTCATTATCTTGGGCATCTAAACCTCTTTTATGGGCCACTTCCCAAAGTTTATCGGTAGTGGAGTACATTGTATGCTCTGTTGCCACTGGATGGCCAATTCTTTCATAATCCCGCCAGAAAACAGGAAAACCAATCGCAAATTGATTTAAATCATTTTTCTTTTTTAACCAACCGTAATCAGCAATTTGCCCTAAAGCATTTGCCGGTCCAGGTAAATTGGCGCCACCAACATGGGCATATAAAGGATAATCGCCGTATTCTGAGGCAAAATCCAAAAAATAAGTTCTGGCTGAGCGGACAGGCCCAATAGTAATTTCTTGTACCGCCGCTCCACAATAAAAAATAGCCAAAAATCTGGTAATTCCTCCTTCTGCGACTGCTTCATAAACTACATCAGCATTTGATAATCCTGACTGCGGTCGGGAATCTTGATGGTTTTCTATCATCACCGTTAGCGGCCGATGCTGCTCCCAAATTTCTCTTTCCTCTTTAGTAAACATTCCTCCATTTAAAGGACATTTTTCCGTTTTAGGAGCCGATAAATCTACCCGAAAACCAGATTTAGTCTCAGCAACAGGAGAAATAGGGGAAATAATTTCAGATGTTTCGGCTGATTGATTTAAATAGCGGAATCCCGCATAAGAGATAACAGCAGAAGCCAAGTATAGAATCAACCCTCCTAAAACAGTAAAAATTATTTTTTTATTTTTAATGGATTTTTCTGGCATTTTTAATTGCTTGAATTTCTTCGGTTGATAACTGATACTCTGTTGCCTTTCCTCTTTTAATTGGCTTAGCATAAATTCTTGTTACTTCTCGACTGTGCAAAGAGGAAATTACTAAGCCATTATCTTCTCCATCTAGAAGAGCTAAAGAAAAACTCTGATTCCCCCCAGTATCGGCAAATGGATTAAAACGGATCAATCCAATTTTTTGAATGTGGTAAAAACTATTCTTTTCTATCTTTTTTATCTGACTGGAAAGTTCATTAATTTGTCTGTGCTCTTTACTGATATCTAACATTATTTTTTCTAAGATTGACTTTAAATCCTTTTTGGCAACCCCTTCTGTTAGTTTCTTATAATGGCCAAAAAACCGATAGAAAAGGACTGATAAAATTATCAACCAAAGTAAAAGAAAAATTAAAATTATTAGACTAAAATTACTCAAACTGAATAACATCTTTATCCTCAATTTTAAGAGTTAAGGAAAACAAAGTCAATACGCCTTACTTTTCTCCTCTATTACTGCCTGAGCGGCTGCTAGTCTAGCGATAGGAACACGGTAGGGAGAACAAGAAACATAATCTAATTTTATTCTGTGGCAAAATTTAACTGACACTGGATCCCCACCATGTTCTCCACAAATTCCTACTTTCAAATCGGGTTTTGTCTTTCGACCCTTTTCTACGGCCATCTTTACCAACTGGCCTACTCCCTCTTGATCTAAAATCTGAAATGGATCAACTTTAAGAATCCCTCTCTCTAAATAAACTTTTATAAATTTACCTGAATCATCACGAGAGAAGCCCATTGTCATTTGAGTTAAATCATTGGTTCCGCAAGAAAAAAACTCTGCTTCTTTGGCAATTTCATTGGCAGTCAAGGCTGCTCTTGGCACTTCAATCATTGTCCCCACCTTATATTTAATTTTCACCCCATACTTCACCATCGTTTCCGCAGCTATCCGAGAAACTACTTCTTTCTGATGGCGAAATTCATTTACTTCTCCCACTAGAGGAATCATTATTTCGGGTTTCACCTCAATCCCCTCATCTTTTAAAAGTTCGCAGGCAGCTTCGATAATCGCTCTGGCTTGCATTTCTGTAATCTCCGGGTAGGTAATACCCAAACGACAACCACGATGCCCAAGCATTGGATTAAATTCATGAAGTTGCTGGGCTTTCTCCCAAATTTTTTCTGCGGGCACACCAATCTTTTTTGACAATTCTCCTGCTTCCTGAAAAGTTTTAGGTAAGAATTCGTGAAGAGGAGGGTCTAATGTTCTAATTGTCACTGGTAAATTCTCCATTTCTCTAAATAAGCCCTTAAAATCCTCTTTCTGGAAAGGAAGCAACTTATCTAAGGCTTTTCGTCTTTCTTCTTCATCTTCGGCAACAATCATTTCCTGCATAAAAGGTAAACGGTCTTCGGCAAAAAACATATGCTCTGTCCGACAAAGACCAATTCCCTCGGCCCCAAATTTCCGACTAATTTGAGCATCTCGAGGAATATCAGCGTTAGTCCGAACCTTAAGGTAACGAATCTCATCTGCCCATTGCATAAATTCAGCAAACTCACCCCTTACTTCTGGCTCAACTAATGGCAATTTTCCTAAAATTACCTCTCCGGTATTTCCGTTAAGAGAAAGCCATTCTCCTTCTGAAACAGTGACGCCATTAACAGTAAATTTTTTATTTTTCTCATCCACTTGAACTTCTTCGCAACCTACTACGGCACACTTGCCCATTCCTCGAGCCACTACCGCTGCATGAGAGGTCATTCCTCCCCTGGCCGTAAGCACTCCTTGAGCCATATTCATCCCGGCAATGTCATCAGGACAAGTTTCCGTTCTCACTAAAATTACTTTTTCTGTGTCTCCCTGAGTAACAGCATCATCAGCAGTAAAAACTACTTTTCCCACTGCTGCCCCAGGAGAAGCGGGTAAACCCTTAGCCAACACCTCATACTTGGCTTTGGGGTCAAAAATCGGATGAAGAAGTTGATTCAACCACTCTGGCTCTACCCTCATTAAAGCTTCTTGCTTACTAATCAACCCCTCTTTTACCATATCCACCGCAATCTTTACCGCCGCAAAAGCAGTCCGTTTTCCACTACGAGTCTGAAGCATATAAAGTTTTCCCTTTTCTATTGTAAATTCAAAATCTTGGACATCACGATAGTGTTTTTCTAAGCGAGAAGTAATTTTTTTCAATTGTCGATAAACTTTAGGCATTTCTTTTTTAAGCTCTTCGATAGGTTTTGGTGTTCTGATGCCAGCAACTACATCTTCTCCTTGGGCATTAGTCAAATACTCACCATAAAAGGTTTTCTGTCCAGTCGCAGGATTTCGAGTAAACCCTACACCGGTAGCAGAGTCATCTCCCATATTGCCAAAAACCATTGCTTGAATATTAACCGCTGTTCCCAAATCCTCAGGAATTTTATTTAACTTTCGATAAGTTACTGCCCGAGGATTATTCCAACTTCTAAAAACTGCATCACGGGCCATCCCCAATTGAATAAAAACATCCTGAGGAAAATCATTTCCTGTTTCTTCCTTTATCAAGTTTTTATAATTTTCAATTATTTCCTGCCAATCTTTAGCTGATAAATCGATATCTTTACTTCTCCCAATCTTTTTCTTTCGCTCAGTAAGAATCGTTTCAAATTTTTCTTTTTCTACACCCAAAACCACATCACCAAACATCTGAATAAACCGGCGATAGGCATCATAGGCAAATCGAGGATTTCCCGTTTTTTTAGCTAATCCCCTCACTACTTCATCATTGAGACCTAAATTCAAAATCGTATCCATCATTCCTGGCATAGAGAATTTTGCCCCTGAGCGAACGGAAACTAAAAGGGGGTTTCTGATATCTCCCAACTTTTTCTTTGTCACTTTTTCTAATCTTTTTATCGCTTCCTGATATTGGTTAGCAAAACCAGGCGGAAATTGTTGTTCGTGAGTATAAAAATATCGACACACTTCAGTGGTAATAGTGAAACCTGGAGGAACAGGAATGCCCGCATTTGTCATTTCTGCTAAACCTGCTCCCTTTCCTCCCAAAAGGTCTTTCATCTCTCCGCTACCTTCTGCTTTACCATTAGAAAAAAAATAAATATATTTTTTCTTATTCAACATTTTGCTTCCTCTACAAAATTGTTCATATTTTACCAAGATAAATTCCTAGTTAGCAAGAGTGAAAACTTGAACCTAACCCAAATTCGTGCTATAGTTAAAATCAAATGGGGAAAAGACGAAAAACCCGTCAAGAAAAAATTATTCTTCAACTAAAAAGAAGGCTTGCCTCTCAAGGAAGAGAAAAAGTCTCAGCAAGCACTAAATTTCAACCTCGTCAAGAGGCAATTTATCATAAACCCCAAGCCAAAACCGAAGAGAAATTAAGTTTAAAAAAGTCCGACAATATGACCTTTTCCTTTGATCCGAGGCTAGTTAAAAGAGACATTTTAAAAACTCTAATTTTGTCTTTGGCTATAATTAGCCTCCAGATTGTGTTATACTTAAAGTTAAGGTAGGCAAAATTTTCCTGCCCCACAACAGACGAAAGGGGGTGAAAAGAAAAATGGCTAGCTTTTATTGTGTTAAGTGCCGCGCCAAAAAAGAAGTTCCTGACAGCGAGGTGACTCACATTACGATGAAGAATGGCAAGCCAGCTTCTCAGGCAGTTTGCCCAACTTGCGGCACAAAAATGTTCAAGATTGGTAAATAAGCAACTGTAAAGTAGCAAAACCCCCCGGAGGAATTCCGGGGGGTTTAATGTTGAAGAAAGATTTTACTTTCTCTTTCTTCCTCCCTTTCTCTTTTTTGCCATAAATACTTCACCCCCTCCCGCTCAATAAAAAACCCCTTTAAAATATAAAAACGGGGTTTATCTGGGCAGTTAAAGTTCCTAACATTTTCTCTTAATTAACTTTTAATTAAACAGAAAAAATCTTTTTTGTCAAGATAGCAAATTTTTGCTATAATAAGTCTAGCTTAGAAATTCGGGCAGTCGCCCCGAGGTGAGCTTTGCTCTACTTTGGGGAGGAAAGTCCAGACAGCAAAAGACAAAGTGGTTCCGAGCAATCGGAACGTCTTGAATGCGAAGTCGTTCGAGACCAGACAGGGCCACAGAAACGAAAACCCTGAAGTGAATTTTATTCTACTTCAGGGGCTGAAACGAGGCAACCCTCCTTGCTGCAACCTCCGAAAGGTACGCCTTCCCATTTATTGGGATAAATAGGTGTCTTTCCGGTGCCAAAGTGAGGGCTAAGATAGATGACTGCAAATCCCGAGAAATCGGGAGGAAACAGAATCTGGCTTACAGACTTTCTAGGCTTCTTGAGTTTCTTTGGAAAGAAAAATTTCTTTCAAAACAGTCTCTATCAAAATTATAAAAGGAATTGCCAAAACCGCCCCCACCACCCCCCCAATCTTAAATCCTGCTACCAATGCCAAAATTGTCACTAAAGGATTAACTCCTACTTCTCTCTTCATTATTTGAGGAACAATAATATGATTTTCTAATTGTTGAACCAAAAAATACAAAGCTAAAACCGCTAATCCCATCAAAGGAGAAATGACTAGACCGGCTAAAATAGCAGGGATTGCTGAAAGGACAGGGCCAATATTAGGAACAATCTCCAATGCTCCCGCCAATAAAGCTAAAGGTAAAGCAAAATCAACTCCTAAAAGTCGTAATCCTATATAAGACATTATTCCAACAATTATCATTAAAGCTATTTGGGCTCTTACCCATTCACCTAGCCTTTTTTCAATTTTATTAATAATCTTCCCTACTTTTTTATCTGCCGAACCAAAAAGTTTATTTAGATATTCGTTCAAATACTTACGCTCTAAAAGAAGATAAAAGCTAACAAAAATTAAAGTAAATATGATAATAAAATTACCTAAAAGCCCAATTGTCATTTTGATGAGATCTACCGAAATTGAACCAAGACGCTCTAATAGATAGTTAATTTGAGAATTAATAATGTTGCTATCTATTCCCCAAAATCCGAAGGATTCATAATAAGAGGGAAGGCGAGAAATAAGAGTACTAGTTTGGCTAACAAGTGGAGGGATAACGCCAGCTAAAATTAAACCTATAAAACTAAAAATTATTAAATAAACCAATAATGCTGATATTCCCCGGGGGATTTTTAACTTTTCTAAACGTTCAACTAACGGATTTAGGGCAGCCATAAAAATAACTCCAACAAAAAGAATAACCAGAATGTGGCGAATTTGGTAAAGAAACCACAAAAAAAATAAAAACAAAACTGTAAAAACAATTGTCCGGTGAGAAATTTCAATTTTCAAAACTTTCTGCTCTTCCATGCAACCCTTTTTCAACCAAACTTTCTATTTTATTTTGCCAGTTTTTGGAAGTAATGTCAAACCAGCATATTCGTTTATCTTTTCTAAACCATGTCATTTGTCGCCGGGTATAAGCATGTTCAGCATACTTCCAGCGCTGGATTATTTCTTCTTTAGACGCTTTTCTCTCAAAAAATGGCTGCCATTCCTTATAACCAATCGTTGCCCCCATGGCCGAATTTTCCCAATTATAGCCTTTTTTAAGTAAACTTTGAATTTCTTTAATGAATCCCTGTTTTACTCTTTCTTCAACCCGCCTATCAATCTTTTCATAAAGAATCCCATAAGGTGCTTTCAATCCAATAAACAAAACATTTTGAATTTTGAATTTTGAATTTTGAATTTTATTTTGGATTTTGGATTTTGGATTTTGGATTTTTTTCGCTATTTCTATTGCCCTAATTAACCTCCTGGGATTATTTCTATCACCCTCGTTCATTCTTTCCAAGCGAGCGGGAGCAATTTTTTTAAGATATTCCTTTAATTTCTCGATTTCTAAATTTCTTAATTTCTCTCTTAATTCCCAATCCGGCGGCACTCCTAAAGTTTCTATTCCGTCGATTAACGCCTTTATATAAAATCCCGTTCCTCCAACTAAAATAGGCAACTTTTTTCTCTGCCAAATATTTTGAATCACTAACTCAGCGCACTTAACATAATCAGCAACGTTGAAACGATAATCAGGTTCCACTACATCATAAAGCCAAATTTTGACTCCCCCAACTTCATAAAATCCGATTGTTAAATTTTTAATTTTTAATTTTAATTTTGGATTTTGGATTTTGGATTTTGGATTTACCGGCAAATCCTTGCCGGTTCCTATATCCATTCCCTTATAAACTTGCCTTGAATCAGCAGAAACAATTTCCCCATTAAACTTTTTTGCCAAATTTATCGCCAAAGCCGTTTTTCCTGTTGCTGTTGGTCCGCAAATTACTAAAAGATCGCTCATTTCTTATTAATTAGCTTTTCTAAAATCCTCCACCTTCGCTTTTTTTCTTCATAGGACACATCGTTTTTAAACTTGAAAGCGGCTGTGCCAGGACGAGGAGAATACATGGCAATATAGGCCTTTTCAAAACCAACTTTTTGGCAAAGTTTGACCGTATTTTGAAATTGTTCTTCGGTTTCTCCGGGAAAACCAACAATAATATCGGTGCCAATTTTAATATCGGGAATTCGCCGGCGGATTTTTTTAACCAAATCAAGATATTCCCTTGCCGTATAAGGCCGATTCATTCGTCGCAAAATCTCATCATCTCCAGACTGAACTGGGAGGTGTAAATACCTATCAATCTTCGGCAAACTCATCGCATCAACAATATCGTCAGTTAAATCCCAAGGGTTTGAGGTAATAAAAGATATTTTTTCAATCCCCGGAATCTCATGCAAAACCGCCAATAACAAAGCAAAGGGGGTTTTGAGATTTTTAAAATTTTGAATTTTGAATTGTAATTTTGGATTTTGGATTTTGAATTTTGAATTTTTTAAACCATACGAATTAACATTTTGTCCCAATAAAGTAATCTGTTTATAGCCTCGGCGAGCCAATTCTTCAACCTCACAAACAATTTCTTCAAAAGGCCGGCTTTTTTCCGGACCACGGGCATAAGGAACGACACAATAAGTACAATAATGAGAACACCCCTCCATAATCGGCACCCAAGCGTGAATTTTTGATTCTCGTTTATGTTGGTCAACCTGGAATTCAGAAATTTTTTTAAATTCATCAACTACCGGCGCTTTTTTCCTCAAATCCGCAATCGGATATCTGAGCATACAACCAGTAAGAATAATTTTGGGCTTTAAAGACTTTCGGATTTGAGATTTGGATTTGAGATTTGAGATTTGAGTTTTGAGTTTTTTTAGATTATTTATTAAACCATACACTCGATCTTCGGCTGACTGCCTCACCGAGCAAGTATTAATTACAATCTCATCCGCTTCTTCAATTTTTTTTGCCCTTTTCCAACCCTTACCCTCATACCAACCAGCAACCCTTTCTGAATCGGACTTGTTCATCTGACAACCAAAAGTTTTTATAAAGTATTTCATGGATAAATTTTACCATTTTTAGGCCTAAAATTTGCAGAAGCACTATTACAAAAATCTCCCACTTTGGGGGAAGATTTATAAAAGAAAAAACAAATATATCTTACCTTACTTCCTTTTTCAGTGGTTTACCAGGAGAAAAGCGAGGAGCCCGATGGCCTTTAACCATTTTCTTCTCCTTTGTCCTTGGGACAATCACTTGCTTGTCTTTAACCTTGACAATCTTAAATGTCCCAAAACCGGAAAGAACAACTTTCTCTCCTTTTTTCAACGCCCTGGCAATTTCTCCCAAAAAGCTCTCTACTACTTCTCGTGTAGCTTTTTTGGTTAAATGAGCTTTATTGGCAACCAATTCGATGATCTCTCTTTTGGTCATTTTTTCCTCCTTTCTGGACAGTTCACCTAGCGGCGGATTAATTAAAAATTACCACTTAAAATCCAACTTGTCAAGAAATATTAGTAAATCATTTTGCTTTAGTCATTTCTATAGCCCGACTTTCCCGAATACAAGTCACTTTTATCTGCCCGGCATAAGAAGCCTTCTCCTCCAAGACTGAAGTAATTTTTTGGGCTAAAACCACCAATTGGTCATCAGAAACTTCCTCCGGCTTAACTAAAACCCGTACGTCTCTTCCTGCCTGATAAGCAAAAGCTTCTTGGACCCCCGGAAAACTTTTGGCGATTTCTTCTATTTGAGAAATACGCTCCACATACTCCTCATGAGCTTCATAACGAGCCCCAGGTCGGGAACCAGAAGCGGCATCAGCAATCCAGACAATCCGTGATTCGGGCGAAGAAAAAGGAACTTCTTCATGATGCTCAGCTATACAGGCTACTACCTCCTCTGGCAAACGATATTTTCTTGCTAAATCTACCCCAATTTGAACATGCGTCCCTTCCTCTTCATTAACAACTTTGCCAATATCATGAAGTAAACAACCTAACCTAACAACATTTACGTTTGCCCTAACTTCCCAGGCAATTTGTACTCCAATCTTCGTTTCTTCTAAAGTATGAATAATCATATTTTGGCCATAGGAAAAGCGAAATTTAAACCGACCCAAAAGCTTTATTAAGTCAGGATGAAGACGATACACTCCCACTGTATGGCAAAGCTTCTGTCCTTCCTCAAGCATAATTTTTTCTGTTTCTTGACGGGTTCGATTAACTACTTCCTCAATTCTCGCAGGAGTAATGCGTCGATCGCGGACAAGCTTCTCTAAAGCCCGCCGGGCAATTTCTCTCCTAACAGAATCAAAGCAAGACAAAATGATATCGTTGCTTTCGTCGAGCTCAATCTCCACTCCCGTTGCTCGCTCAAAAGCGCGGATATTTCGGCCTTCCCGGCCAATAATCCGACCCTTAATTTCTTCGTCAGACAAATGGATAGTGGAAACAGTGTATTCTGCCACATAATCAGTCACTCCATGTTGCATCGCGTCAACCAAAATCTCTTTTGCTTTTTCTTCTGCTTGAGTTTTAATCTCTTCTTCTGCTTCTTTAATTTTCCGGGCAATATCTTCGGTGAGCTTTTTTTCAATTCCCTCCAAAATCAAAGCTTTTGCTTCTTCGGTAGTAAGCTTAGAAATTTTCTCTAATCGGGCAATCTCACCTCTCTTAATCTCCTCCACTTCCGCTAGTTTTTCTTTTAGCTCCCTTGCTTTCCCTTCAAGCAATCTTTCTCGTTCTTCCAACGCCCCTTCTCTTCTTTCCAACTCAGCAATCTTAACCGCAACTTCCCTTGCTAGCTCTATCTCCTCTTTAGACTTTTCTCTTGTTGTAATTCTCTTTTTTTTCTTCTCCTTCTCTAAATCTTCTTTGGTTAAAGTTTTAATTAAAGTATCTAAAATACCCATAAACCTCCTTCCTCCGATACACCCCGGAGTACGTTCTTGGTTTTTGGCACTAAAAACCCGCGAAGAATTACGGCTTAAATTAAACTCGTTCGAGAAGCTCTAAATATCTTAAGGGTCATTTGTCTAATGCCAAAAAACCAAGAAAATAAAACAATTAATTTGATTATATTTTATCATTTTTGGAATTTTTCGCAACTCTTTGTCTTTCCTCAAGATAGTCATTAAGGATTTTTTTAATCGTTTGCCAAGAAAAACCACGATAAGATAAAAAAGTGGAAATCTTTTTAGAAAATTCCTCTACTGGAAGCTCACAGTAGATTCTTAATTTCTTAACTAAGGCTTTCCTAGCCAAATCGAATTCATTAATTTGCGCCAAAGCTTTTTCGATAATTTCTTTACCCACCCCTTTTTGTCTCAACTCTGCTGCTAAAGCGATTTTTCCCTTTGGCTTGAAGGTTTCCCTCTGTTGTGTCCACCAAGAAGCAAACGCTAAATCGTCAATTAATTTTTGCTCTTTTAAAATCTTAAAAATTTTTTCAACTTGAGAGGGAAGGGTTTTTCTTTTTTTAAGATAATCAGCAATCTCTTTTTCGGAGCGGGGTCGAAAAGATAAAAAACGATAGGTTTTATCCAAAGTCTTTTGAAAATCAGCTGGAGTTTTACTCTTTTGCTTCACCAATTTCTTTTCCGGCAGAAATTTTTTGCTCCCTAACTCTTTTCCAAATTTCGCCTTCAATTTGTCGCGCTAATTTTTGATTTTTTTCTAAAAATGCTTTTGCTCCTTCTCTGCCTTGACCTAAAAGTGTTTTTCCATATTTGAAAAAAGCTCCAGATTTATCCACAATTCCTAAATCAACCGCTACATCTAAAATATTACCGCTTTTAGAAATACCGCAATTGTTCATAATATCAAACTCCGCCACCCTAAAGGGAGGAGCAACTTTGTTTTTAACCACCCGGACGCGGTGTCGAGAACCAACAACCATTTCTCCTTCCTTAATCGAATCGATTTTTCGGGTATCCAGGCGAATCGAAGAATAAAACTTCAAGGCCAAACCGCCGGGAGTTGTCTCTGGATTGCCAAACATTACTCCAATTTTGTGGCGAATTTGGTTGGTAAAGATAACGACAGTTTTTGATTTAGAAATCGCCGCTGTTAATTTACGGAGCGCCTGAGACATCAGTCTTGCTTGAACCCCAACCATAGCGTCACCCATCTCTCCCTCAATTTCCGCCCGGGGAGTTAAAGCGGCAACCGAGTCAACAGCAATCACATCAATCGCCCCTGAACGAACTAAAGTTTCCACAATCTCCAAAGCCTGCTCACCAGTATCTGGCTGAGAAATTAAAAGTTCATCTAAATTGACCCCAATTGTTTGCGCCCAGGCAGGATCCAAGGCGTGTTCAGCATCAATTAGAGCGGCAGTTCCTCCCATTTTTTGGGCCTCAGCCAAAATACTTAAAACAAGTGAAGTTTTTCCCGAGGCTTCGGGACCATAAACTTCCACAATTCTTCCTCGAGGTAAACCTCCAATCCCAAGGGCAATATCTAAAGCAATCGAACCAGTAGGAATAACGTCTACTTTTTTTGCCGCCTCCCACTCTCCTAATTTCATAATTGCCCCTTTTCCATACTGTTTGGTAATTTGGTCAATAGCCGTTTTAATTGCTTGAAGCTTTTGGTCGTTTGCCATTTCTTTAATTTTGACAAACTTTTTGCTAAAATTCAACTAGAGCTTTCGGGGTGTGGCGCAGTAGGCTAACCCCGAGCACTCGGGGATGGGGTGCGTGAGGTCGTCCCGACTCCTCAGGACCACCCCGACAAAGAGAAATTAAAATTAGATGCACGTTGTCTATATCTTAAGGAGTACAAAGACAGGAGGTTTTTATATTGGTTACACTCAAAATTTGAAGAAAAGATTAAAATATCATAATCTAGGATTAAATCGCTCGACTAAAAATAAAGGCCCTTGGGCTTTAGTATACAAGGAAGTTTTAAGTTCAAAATCTGAGGCGTTGAAGCGGGAAAAATTTTTAAAGAAACAGAAAAATAAAAAGTTTTATGAAAGGTTAATTCGGGGTGTGGCGCAGTAGGCTAAGCGCGCACGCATGGGGTGCGTGAGGTCGTGGGTTCAAGTCCCACCACCCCGACAGAAAATTTTAGCGCTTGGGGCTTTGTTTTTTCTTCCGGGCCTTACCCATTTGCCCGGGCTTGCGGCGCTCTTTTGTCCGGGGATCGCGAGTAAAAAGACCAGCCTTCTTCAAAGAAAAATGATATAATTCCTTATTTTCCCTGTCTAATGCCCTGGCTAATCCATGGACAACTGCCCCTAATTGAGCTGATTTTCCTCCACCCTCAACTTTAATAGTGGCATAATATTTTCCCACAGTATCAGTAAGAGTAAAAGGCTTTAGCCAGATAACTTTCGCTACTTCGCCAGGAAAATATTGCTCAATTGGCTTATCATTAACTATCATTTGTCCTTTACCCGAAAAAAGTCTCACTCGGGCGATTGCTGTTTTTCTCCTTCCAACAGCAAAAACATAATTTTTAGATTTTGTAGGCTTTAATTTTGAGTTTTTATTTTTCATTTTCATCTTTTTGGAATTTGGAATTTTTCTTTATATGGATGTTCTTCTCCGACAAATATTTTTAATCTTGCCAACCTTTTATCTCGCAACTTATTCTTCGGCAACATCCCCGCAACCGCATGTCTAATTACTTTTGTCGGGTCTTTTATCATTTGCTGGGAAAAAGTTGTCTCCTTTAATCCCCCAGGATAACCAGAATATCGATAATACTTCTTTTGTTGCGCTTTTCTTCCAGAAACCTTTACCTGAGCAGTATTAACTACTACTACATAATCTCCACAATCTAAATGAGAGACAAAATAAGGTTTATTTTTCCCAATCAACAAGTTAGCAATTCTTGTTGCTAATCGGCCCAAAATCTGATTTTTAGCATCCACAAGGTGCCAATTTCTTTTTATTACCTCCTTTTTGACTACTTTTGTTTTCATTTTTTCTTGAGTCCTTTTTTCATTTCTTTATTATTTTTTGCCTTTTCCACCAACTCGATCCTTACCATCGGCGCATCATCTCCACGTCGCCCTCTCAAACGAACAATCCTCGTATAACCTCCCTGCCTTTTCCTAAACAACGGAGCAAGTTCGTCAACAATTTTATTAACCGCCTCTTTGTTCTGTAAAAAAGCGCCAATTAACCGACGAGCATGTAAGGTTTGTTCTTTTCCTTTAGTAATCAGTTTTTCTACCAAAGGACGAATCACTCTTGCCTTAGTTTCAGTTGTTCTAATCTGACGGTGAATAATTAAAGCATTAATTAGATTCTTAAATAGGGCTTTCCTCTTATCGCGATCCAAAGAAAGTTTTTTCCCCGAAACTCGGTGCCTCATTCTTCTCCCCAAGAAGGATTAATCCCTCTTTTTTTCAAATCAGATAAGATAATATTTAATGACTTTTCTCCCAGATTCTTTACCGAAGACAAATCAGCCTTAGTAGCTCCTACTAAATCGCCAACTGTTTCATAACCGCCTTTATTTAAAGCGTTAATGATTCTTGTAGGTAAATTAAGCTCCTCCAATGTTAATTTAAAAGCTTCATTCACAGGCATTTGGTATTTCTCTTCTTCAACTGACACTTCCTTTGGCCTAAGTATTTGGGTAAAAAAGGAAATTAAAACTCTTGCTGCCTCTTTCAAAGCCTGCTGTGGTCTAATCGTTCCGTCAGAGATAACTTCCAAAATCAACCTATCCAAATCGGTCTGTCTACCAACTCTTGTTGTCTCTACTTTATAGTTTACCCTTGTTATAGGGCTAAAAATGGCATCAAGGACAATTGTTCCAAACTTTTCGTTTTTCTTTTCTTCAGCAGGAAGATAACCAAATCCCCTCTCAGCAATCATTTCCATCTTTAATTTACTTTTTTTATCAACAAGATTAGCTAAAACTAAGTCTTTATTCACTATTTCCACACCAGGAGGTGTCTGAATATCGCCAGCCTTGACTTGCCCCGGTCCGCTCTTCTCGAGCAACAACTTAACCTCTTTTTCTCCCTCATACTTAATTCTTACCTGCTTGAGATTTAAAAGAAGCTCAACAACGTCTTCTTTCATTCCTACGAGAGTAGAGAACTTATGTTTCACTCCAGAAATTTTTACTTTAGTAATCGCCGTTCCTTGCAATGAAGTTAAAAGTACTCGACGTAAGGCATTTCCTAAAGTATGACCATACCCTTGAGGTAAAGGTTCCATACTAAATTGACCAAAATTTGAAGTCTCTTTAATTTTTTTAATTTGGAAATTTGTCTCTAACATATTCCTCCTTTTCTATTATGCTAGGATAAGGATCTTCAAACTTCAAGAAGAGCCTCACCCGCTAACGAGAATAAAACTCAACAATTAAATTTTCATTAATGTCAGTATCAATTTCCTCCCTTTCGGGGAAACGCTTTATTTTACCAACAGCAGCTCGACGTTGCAACCATTCGGGAATTTTTCTCTCTTTTCCTCCAAGCGATTTACTAATAATTTCCATCTTTAAAGCCTTCGGTGCCAAACTAACAACTTGTCCTATTTCTAGCTGATAAGAAGGGATATCAACTTTTTTATTATCCACCAATATATACCCATGCCTTACTAATTGTCTGGCCACTGAACGCGATGGAGCAAATCCTAACCGATAAACTACATTATCCAACCTTCGTTCTAAGAATTGAAGTAAGATTTTACCTGTGACTTCCTTTGCCTCCAAAGCTTTTTGAAAATAACGACGAAATTGATCTTCCAAAACCCCATAAATCCTTTTTACCTTCTGTTTCTCTGCCAACTGCTCTCCGTATTGGCTTAACCGCTTTCCTCCCCTCTTTTTCTGGCCATGTTCTCCGGGAGGAACTGCTCCCTTTCTTTCAATCGGACATTTCGGTGAATAACAACGTTCACCCTTCAAAAAGAGCTTTTTCCCTGCTGCTCGACATAATCGACACTTAGCTCCTAAATACCTTGCCATAATTATCCTCCTTTTGAATTTTGTCCGCCAGCTGGCGGATTGAATTTTGAATTTACTTTCATACTCTCCTACGCTTTTTAAGTCTTGGTCCATCATGAGGTATGGGAGTGATATCTGCAATCAAACTCATCTTTAAACCCGCAGCTCTTAAAGCTCTTAAGGCAGCATCCCTACCTGGCCCTGGACCTTTAATATAAATTTCTACTTCATCAATTCCCAAGGATAAGGCCTTCTTGGCTACCGCTCCTACCGCAGTCGTAGCCGCAAAGGGAGTTGACTTACGTGCTCCCTTAAAACCAACTGCTCCTGTTGAACCCCAACATAGGGTATTCCCCTTTAAGTCGGTGAAAGTTATTAAGGTATTATTAAAGGTAGCAGTAATATAAACCTTAGCTTTCATTTTCTTTTTCTACCTTGCTAAATTTTGCCAGATCTTTTTTCTTCATTGCCCCAATTGTTTTTCTTTTTCCTCGTTTAGTTCTTGCATTAGAACGAGTTCGCTGGCCCCTCACAGGAAGGTTTTGAATATGCCTAATTCCACGATAACATCTAATTATCTTTAGCCTCTCAATATCTTGAGTAACTTTCTTCCGTAAGACTCCTTCTACTGGAACTTTATCTACCGCCTTTTGGATTCTACTTAATTCCTCTGCTGTCAAATCTTTAATTCTTTTGGTAC